>Ga0307955_1000088_pt1 | contig 48980 bp, 43 predicted proteins | sample OrgLakmetagen439_FD_201819 | JGI IMG/M metagenome (GOLD analysis project Ga0307955, IMG submission 201819) | Saline water microbial communities from Organic Lake, Antarctica - #439 | ecosystem: Environmental > Aquatic > Non-marine Saline and Alkaline > Saline | place: Antarctica: Organic Lake...
AGTGAAACAGACCAGCGCCGATGGTAGTGTGGCTTTTGCCCATGTGAGAGTAGGTCATCGTCAGGCTCCTAATACCAAAAAACCCCAGTGCTGAAAAGTATTGGGGTTTTTTATTGGGCGAATGGAAATCAAGGCAACCAAATCTCAAAAATACCACCGCCAAGATTTCCGCCATTGTGCAGCCGGATAGAGCCTGTCTTCTCGCCTTTCGTGTGAAGAGAAGCAACTGAAGAAGCGAAGAACAGACCAAGACTGGTGCTTCCACTCTTGAAATCCAGTGTCTTGAAATCCGGCGTGCCGCTGTGCTGCATGTTTTCGGGATATCCGTCGCCATCATCCTCTACAGCGATTACCAGGTAGCCATCGCGCTCGGTTGCTTTGAGTTTGATTTTTTTCCTGGTGTAGCGAAGCGCGTTATTAAGGGTATTGTTTAGAACACCGGTGAGCAGATCTGCATCAAAAAAGCCGTTAATGTCCTCGGCTTCGAGCTCGAACTCTATGTCCAGTCCCTCAAGTAACGGGGTGTGACGTGCCATATGTTCCGAGAGAAAGTCCGGGACAAAGTGCTCTTCAATGTGGGCAGACAGATTATTCTCACCCAGTCGGTAAATTCCCAGTAGTTGCACAAGATCATTGTGTAACCGCTCGGCCTCATACTGGAGGGTGTTGAACTTGGAAGACTCGGGGATTGTTTCGTTTTGCTCCCGCCTTAAATCGTCCAAAGAGTTGAGCAGCATACCGAGAGAGTTTTTCATGTCGTGAACAGCGGAAGCCAGAACCATCGAAAAATCAATGTTCTGGGCCGATTTCCGCGAAGTGCCCGGTCTGTCCGAATTGTCAGGTGTCATGCCATCATTCCCTGCAGTTTCTTGCGAAGCGACACCAGCCGACGATACTGGCGATGTTGTTCTGGCAGATTATCCAATCGATCAAGGTGGTTTTGAGCTTGTTTGAGTAACGCGTTGTCATCAGAGTTCTGATATTTTTTTATCAGAACCTGGCACAGATTGAGGTTGAGTGCAGCATGATCGGGAACAATCGACAGGGCTTCGTTGAAGGTCTTGATTGCGTCATCCAGGTTATTGGTCTCGAATACCTTGATACCGTCCCGGTTGAGCGCACGGGCTTTTAGCTTCTGCTGGAATCCGACCGGCTCATCGAGCAGGTTCTCAATCTTTTGTAACAGGAGCGGATTGTCTGCGCATCGTTGGGAAAGGGTGCCCAGCAGTGCTTTGGCCTCCTGATCCCGATTAAGCCGAAACAGGGTCTTGGCGTAATCTATCCCGAGCCCAGGGTCGATGGTTTCGGCGTCGCTCAGTTGGTCTGCTACGCTTTCGAGTGCCTTGTTTGCCTCGATTGGATTGCCTTGCCCTGCGTGCACCCTTGACTGGACCACGCGACTGCAAACCTTGATATTTTCTTCGTCCGGGAAGCGTCGCTCCATTCGTCTGAGAGTGGCAAGTGCTTCGTCGGCGCTGGCGTGGCCATCACTGCTGGTATCCCCCTCACTGAGATCGGAGAGCGATTGGCCAAGAGCAAGGTAATGCTCCGAGCTGTCGTGAATCGAATGGGTCCCGAGACTGACGGTCTTCTTCCATGCCTGCGAAGCAGTGGAAAGATCCTGATTGGATGCAGCCAGGCTTGCGAGCTGTATTTGTCGTAGCAGTGCGTTGGGGGATAGTTCAGAAGCCTTTTCGAGAATTTTCTGCGCCTGAACAGACTTGCCACCTTTTTCCAGAGCCTCTGCAAGGAGGTCATAGGCTTCCATGTAATCCGGGTGTTTTTCTACCAGTGAATCTAATGCGCCTGCCGCCTCTTCATAGTTCCCGGTGGCGACCAGAACTCGCCCTCTTCCAAGACTTGCCCAGGAGAGATCTCGCTGGTTCAATACATCCTCGTAAATTTTGAGCGCATGGCTGAAGTCGCCTAGCTGATAATACAGATCTGCAAGAGTTTTCATCAGCCAGGTTTTGTATCGCGGCTGCATGGGCAGATATTTGTGGCAGAGAGAGATTGCCTCAGGATAATTTTCACGGTCGATTTCCCGATTGATAGGCAGCAGAGCGGCTCTCTGGCTTACCAGGCTATCCAGGCGCTTTTTGAGCATTGCGCGGTTAATGGGTTTGGTCAGATAGGCGTCGGGTTGGTATTCCCGGGCGCCCATGACCATTTGCTTTGAGGTTTCTGCTGTTATCATCAAGAAAATCGACGAACGCTTGAGCAGTTTTTTGTGCCTGAGCTCTTCAAGAATGTGCTGGCCGTTTTTACCCTCGCCCAGATTAAAGTCACAAAGCACGATATCAACGTGGTTGTAGGCGCAAAACTGTATCGCAGGTGAGGCTTTCGTATACGATTCAATTCTCTCTGCACCAAAGCTTTGCAGCATTTCGCGCATAGACAGCCTGAAGCTCTCAAAATCGTCGATGATGAGATAGCTCAGTTTCGCGAAATTCGTGCTGGTTGACGTCGCCGAAGAGTCGTTCATCGTTTTCGCTGCTTCAGAAGTTTGTTAACCATCGCCCTGAGTGCCGCTGGCTTCACAGGTTTGTAGAGAATCTGATAATGACGTTTGATCGCATCTTCACGCACCTCAGGCGCCATATGGCCGGTAATAAGGATGCCGGGTATGCCACTGTCTATCTGGTTTCTCAGAGCATCCATGACATCCAGTCCGTTCTGATCATCATCCAGTTGGTAATCCGCCAGAATAATATCGGGTCGCTCATTTGCAAGCTGTTCACGTGCAGATTCAAGACTTTTCGCGGTCTTGACCTTACATTCCCAGTTTGTCAGCAACGCGGTCATTCCATGCAAAATCGATGGGTCATTGTCGATGCAAAGGACTTTGAGGCAGCCGAGACTGGAGACCCTGCTGCTTGAGGTGCTCGATTGCCTGCGTTCCACGGCACTCTTTTCGGCGGCCACCACAGGAACAGTAATCGAGAATACGCTGCCAATTCCCTGGACGGATCGGACGTTTATCGGGTGATTCAGCATGCCGCTGATTCGGTCCACGATCGCCAGGCCAAGGCCGAGGCCTTTTTTGTCACGACCTTGCTGGAAACGACGGAATTCCTCGAAAATCTGGGTAAGCTGGTCGTCGGGAATACCGGGCCCCGTATCCCAGACTTCGATACGAATATAGCCCCTGAGACGTCGACAGCCCAAAAGAATGCGCCCCTGGGGCGTGTACCGAATGGCGTTTGACAGAAAGTTCTGAATGACGCGACGAAGCAGCTTGGAGTCCGAACGAATCCAGGCGCTGCTGGGTACCACGTGAAGGTCCAGCCCCTGGTCTTCGGCGATGGCAGAAAAATCATTAGCCAGATGCCGCATAATGTCGTTCACCGGGAAGTTGCCGATGTCCGGCTCCAGTGCTCCGGCGTCCAGCTTCGAGATATCCAGCAGCGTGCTGATGATTTCCTCTGCAGCACCAAGTGAACTGTCGATGTGGTCTACCAGATCTGCGGTCTCAGGGCTTGTCTTTTTTCCCGCAAGTGCCGACGTGAAAAGGCGGGCCGCGTTCAGCGGCTGAAGAAGATCGTGGCTGGCTGAGGCGAGAAAACGGGTCTTGCTCTGGTTCGCCTGCTCGGCAACAGATTTGGCTTTGAGCATTTGTTCGTTAATAACCTGCAGTTCCTGGGTTCGCTCTTTTACCCTTTGCTCCAGATAAATGTTGGTTTCTTTCAGGGCCTGTTCTGTCCGCCGCATGGCCGTAATGTCCTGAAAGGTGGTGACGTATCCACCGCCGGGTATCGGGCTGCCGTCGATCCGGATGACGGTGCCATCGGGGCGCTGTCTTTCGTAAGACATAGGTTGACCTTCGCGCATGCTGAGACAGCGGTCCTCGATGATTTCGTCAATCCGGCGAGCGGGAAGGTTGGCACTGGTGAGGTTGTAACGCATCAGATCCTGAATCGGGCGGCCAACTCGCACGAAGCCTTTGGGATAGCCAAACTTTTCCAGATAGCGCTGATTCCAGACCACCAGTTGCTGCTGGTTATTCACCAGCGATACCCCCAGGCTGATGTTTTCAATCGCGGATTGCAGCAATTCGCGGCTGAAGGTCATGGCCTGTGATGCTTCATCGACGATGCTGACCACATCTTCGATCTGCATGTCCCGACCGGTCAGCGTGGATTCAAGGACTACCCGGGCAGTTGATGCTCCGATAACAGAGGCAAGCTGGCGTTCTATAAACTTCATCAGATGAGCTGATGCGGGCCGGTGCGGGTGCAGGCGGATGGCGTTCCGACGTTCATAGTTGCGGAAAATCGCCTCAGCGCGCTCCTCGCCCATAAACCGATCGGTGATGGCGTGCAGGTCAGACGTCAGCACTTCGCCCTGCCAGCTTTGCTGTTGTGGCGTTTCGGCTTTGGGGTGAGGATCCTGAAAAAAGGATGCAATCTGTATTTTTTCCCGCACTCGCTGCCGGGTGAACAGGGAGAGCAGTATATAGGTGAGGGTGTTTACCCCCAGGCTCCAGACGATGCCGTGGCTGGTTGGGTCAAGGTCCAGACCGAGCAGTGCCGTTGGTCTGGTCCAGCCAATGCCGCCAATGCCTTCGGTGATCAGGTTGTCGTTGAGCCATCCGGTAGATGCAAGGGTGGGTAGCAGGAGCGTGTAGCCCCAGAGCAGGAAACCCAGACCCAGACCCCAGATTGCACCCTGATAGTTGCCGGTTCGCCACAGGATTCCGCCCACAAGCGCAGGGCCGAACTGGGCGGCGGCGGCAAACGACAGCAGGCCGAAGGCAGTCAGGCTATAGTTGTCCCCCGCCATGCGGTAAAAGCCGTATGCCGTAAGCAGAATCACAAAGATTGCTACACGGCGGATGGCCAGCACTAGTGAGCTCAGATCAGCGCGCTTGTTCATACCGGGGTGGAAGAACTTGAGCAGTGCGGGCATGACAATTTCATTGCTGACCATGGTGGCAATGGCGACTGAGCTCACAATCACCATCGCCGCTGCGGCAGAGCCGCCACCGAGAAACACGAGAATGGCCAGCCACTGCTCGCCCGCGAGGATGGGCAGATTCAGTATCAGAATATCCGGGTCGGCGGCAGAAGCCTCGGGCGATAGCAGTCCTGCCGCTGCAATGGGCAACACGAAGGTGCTGGCGATGATCAGATAGATGGGCATTGCCCAGCGTGCAGTCTCGAAATCCCGGTAATCAGTGTTTTCCACCACCATCACATGGAACTGCCGCGGCAGGCAGATGATGGCAAGCATGGCAACCAGTGTCTGGGTGATGAAAGCCGGAGCTTCAACGCCATCAGTGGTCAGCGTGCCTACCAGGTCTGCCTTGTTGACCTGCTCCCAGAGATCGCCGAAGCCGCCGTAAAGGCCGAAGCCCACGAACAGGCCAACGGCTACAAAGGCGACGAGCTTGATCACAGATTCGAACGCTATCGCCTGAATCATGCCCCGGTGATGCTCGGTCGATTCCAGGTGGCGGGTGCCGAACAGCACCGTAAAGATGGCGAGCACCAGGGTGATGTACCATGCAGAATCGTTCCAGGCGACGGTGCTTACGTAGTTGCTCGTTTCTGCGTCGGACAGCACGTTAAAGCCCATGGAGATGGCCTTTAACTGCAGCGCGATATAGGGAACACTGCCAATCAGCGCAAAGATGGCTACCAGCGCCGCCAGAGACTGGGATTTGCCATATCGCGAGGCGATAAAGTCGGCAATAGACGTTGTGTTATTGCGCTTGCTGATATAAATGATCCGGCGCAGCAAGGGAGCGCCAAAGACGAATATGAGTAACGGGCCCAGGTAGATAGGGAGGAAACCCAGACCTTCCTGCGTGGCCCTGCCTACCGCACCGTAGAAGGTCCATGATGTGAAGTAGACCGCCAGAGATAATCCGTAGATGTGGGTTCTGACCAGCCGCCGGCGATAAAGCCCGGGGTGCCGGTCGCCGGCCCAGGCAATAAAAAAAAGAACTGAAATGTAAGCGATGGAAATTAAGGCCAGCAACCAGGCGTTGATCATATCCAGCTCTTTACTGACAAACGGTCTGATATAGGCTGTCTTGAGGCCCTAGCCGTTTCATGTTGTCGATGCGGGGTTTGCCGTCTGACCCCAAGGGAACAAGCTCCCGATTGCCGCAGTGCATGATGTGAACGCGATGTGAAACGGAGTCTGTCATCTTTTGCTCAAACCGGTAGAGGGTGAAATGGACCACCTGACTGTTCTCCTGACTCTGACGAACGCTCTTCGTATCAACCGTTGAGAAAGCCGTCACATAGGGTGCGACGAGGGTCCAGGGGCGCCAAAAGATGCCATCGGATTCGGTATCCACGATGACTGCCTCCTCTGGCAACTGTGACTGCTTCAGTTCGAACCAGGTGTACTCTGCGGATATCAGGTAGCCTAGCATGCCTGCCCCGGCGAACACCGGAATTATCCATTTTGGGGCGGTATTGCGGCTGAGAGCGCGAATGGCCAGGGCGATACCGGCTGCGCCCAGACCACAAAAAACGGTGGCAACAAAAGTCCAGAACATAAAAAGTATTTCCTCAAAAAAAGAACGGGCTCCCTCAATGAGGAAGCCCGCTCGTTCTCAACCTGTCAGTGCAACCACTGTGTCAGGCTGATGCTTTGCTCAGTGGCCAGTGGATTGTCCGGCACCGCGAGGGTAACGAACGCTCTCAACCAGCTCCTGAATCTCGATGGGTGGCTCTTCAGTTGCGTGGGACAAACCGAAGGCTACCGCAAAGTTGACAACGGCACCAATCGCACCGATCGACAGTGGGGAGATCCCCAATACCCAGTTTTCCGGGATATCGGCCAGGTTGTTGGTGCCCGGGATGAACAACCATCCTTTGTACACAAAGATGTACGTCAGGGTGAAGGCCAGACCGGCCAGCATACCGGCAATTGCGCCTTTGTTGTTCACTCGTTTGGAGAAGATCCCCATCATCAGAGCCGGGAAGAGTGACGCAGCTGCGATACCGAAGGCCAGTGCCACGACCTGAGCGGCGAACCCGGGAGGGTTGGCTCCCAGGTAGGTGGCCACCACTATGGCAACCGCCATGGATATCCTCGCGGCCAGCAATTCTCCCTTATCCGTAATGCCGGGGTTGATTGAGCCCTTTATCAGGTCGTGACTGACTGCCGAGGATATCGCCAGCAACAGCCCCGCCGCCGTTGACAGTGCTGCTGCCAGACCACCCGCGGCAATCAGGCCGATAACCCAGCCGGGCAGGTTGGCGATCTCCGGGTTGGCCAAAACCAGAATGTCCCGGTTCACCACCATTTCATTGCCATTCCAGCCACGGGCATCCGCTTCCTGCTCGAAGGACGGCACATCATTATAAAGTTGAATACGGCCGTCTTCGTTTTTGTCTTCATAAGTGATCAGACCGGTCACTTCCCATGCCCTGACCCATTGCGGACGGTTATCGTACTCGATAGGAGCAGCCGCTGTACCATCAGGGTAGATGGTGGTCATCAGGTTCAGTCGGGCCATGGAGGCTACGGCCGGTGCAGTCAGGTAGAGCAGGGCAATGAACACCAGTGCCCAGCCAGCAGACCAGCGCGCATCGGCAACCTTCGGAACCGTAAAGAAGCGGATGATGACGTGTGGCAGGCCGGCCGTACCGATCATCAGTGTCAGGGTAAACAGAACCATGTTCAGCTTGTTGTCCACGTCCGCCGTGTACTCGTTGAAGCCAAGGTCGGTGATGACCTGATTCAGCTTGGTGAGAATCGGCAGCCCCGAGTCAATGTGGGTGGAGAACAGGCCCAGCGCTGGTATAGGGTTACCGGTCAGCTCCAGCGAGATAAACACCGCGGGGATGGTGTAAGCCATAATCAGAACGCAGTACTGAGCCACCTGAGTGTAGGTGATGCCCTTCATGCCGCCCATAACGGAGTAGATGAAAATAACCACTGCTGCGATCATCAGACCGGTTGTAGAATCTACTTCGAGGAAGCGGGAAAAGGCCACGCCAGCACCGGCCATCTGGCCGATAACATAGGTCAGAGAGGCCACGATCAGGCAGATAACGGCGACCAGGCGCGCTTTATTACTGTAGAAGCGATCACCGATGAACTCGGGCACGGTGAACTTGCCAAACTTCCTCAGGTAAGGAGCGAGCAGCATGGCAAGCAGCACATAGCCGCCGGTCCAGCCCATCAGGAAGGTGGAGTTGGCGTAACCACCCGCGGCAATCAGGCCCGCCATGGAGATAAAAGACGCTGCCGACATCCAGTCTGCCCCGATCGCCATACCATTGGTGATGGGGTGAATGCCGCCACCGGCAACGTAGAAGTCACTTGTGCTGCCGGCTCTCGCCCAGACAGCAATGCCGATGTAGAGGAGGAAGGAACCCCCTACGAAGATAAGGTTAATCGCAAATTGGCTCATTCTGACTACTCCTCGCGTACGCCGAATTTTTCGTCGATCTTGTTCATCCGCCACGCGTAGTGAAAGATCAGAGCGATGAAGGTGAGAATGGAGCCTTGCTGGGCAAACCAGAAGCCCAGGTCCGTTCCCCCAATCGGGATACCGGCCAGCATGGGACGGAGCAGAATTGCAAAACCGTAAGAGACCAGAGCCCATATGATCAGGCTCCCGAATATCAGGCGGAGGTTCGCCTTCCAATAATTCTCAGCGTCGTAGCTATGACCTGGCATAGGGTCACTCCTGTTTGTTGTTGTAGTGGATCGTTTGTTTTTTGTACGGGAACGTTCTTATTGCTTATTCTTTATGCGGTCCTGTTCTGACCTGACGTCCTTTGAGACTTTACCCGTCAACGGCGGGATAGATATTGGCAAAAGGTCTAATTCTCGGGAACTTGGTGTCCGTTTAGGCCAGCACGCGGGTTGGAAACAAGGGGGTGGGGCGTCTCATTCGACTGCAGAGGATTATTGGCGGCGCATGTTTTTGAGGCGTCGATAATATTTGAGACGGTCGCTGAAATCTTTCAGGGTGTTGGCACCTTTTTTGAAAGCCTGATTCATCGCCACCAGTGTCAGCTCGGCCGTAGCCAGTGCATCAGCTGCCGCCTGGTGCCGGGCACTGACTTCCAGGCCGAAGTGGTCGGCCCAGTCGTCAAGGCCCCGGCCGGCCGGTTTTGCGTCCGGGAAAAACGCAGGCATCAGATCGGCCACATCAAACCAGGTGTGGCTTTTGGTGTAGCCCAGGGTTTTGCGCAGGGCTTTTTCCAGAAAGCCTTGGTCAAAGGCGGAGTGGTAAGCCAGCACAGGATCTCCGTCCATCCATTCGAGCAGGCGGAACAGCGCATCTTCCGTTTCATGCCCACTGGTGAGTGCTTCGGGGCCTATGCCGTGGATAAGCACGGTTTCGCTGATGTCGAGCTCCGGACGCCTGAGCACCAGATCAAACTGGTCGCACAGTTCAATGGCATTATTGCGGATAGCCACAGCCCCTATCGCGATTACCTCGTCTTTGGACTGGTTCAGGCCGGTGGTTTCAAGGTCAAGAACGATCAGGCGAGAACCTGACAGCAACTGGTCGCCGGGTACTTTCGGCGCAGGTAAGTGTTCAGATCGCGGGTTTTGTCCCTCTCGCGCCCGAAGGCGCTCGATCCATTTTCTGAAATAATCCAGCATTGGCAAAACTCCGGGCGTTTCAGAGCTGGTAGGTAACTTCGAGTTTTTGCTGAAGCCGCTGGGCCTGACGGAAGGACTCACGGAGAATCCGGCGGTCCAGCGGGTTCAGGTCGTCCGGATTAATGTAATTGGACAATGGCTCGTTGCGATTCAGTAACTCCTGATGAGAGCGCATCCGGATAGCCTGAATCAGGCTGTAAGCTTCTTTCCAGGCGTTGGCGTCTTTCGGATCGAAGACACCTTTTTTGGCCAGTTGGTCCATGCGTTCCAGGGTGTTGGCTTCGGCAACCCCGTTGGCCAGTGCGAAAACCCGTGCCGCCTCTACAAACGGAGCAAGGCCCTGGCGCTTGAGGTCAAGAGACTTGCGATCTCCATCCGATGTGTATCGGAAGTTCCGGAACATGGTCAGCGGCGGTTTGCGGGTAACGGCATTGCCCGCCAGCATTTTCTGGAACAGGTCGTTTTTGCGGATTCGTGTCAGTACGCTGTCCAGCAGCTTTGCCAGTGGCTCACGGTCACCAAAAATCGCGCGCATATCCAGGAAAATGGACGAGTACACCAGGTTCTGAGGGGTCGAGGAGTCGATAAATCTCAGGAACCACTCATCCCACTCGTCAATGCTCAGGCATAGCTTGGGGTTGCTGGCCATGATGTTGCCTTTACAGAGAGTAAATCCGCACTCGGCCAGCTCTTTGGTGACTGTTTCGGCAAATGGCAGGAGTTTTTCCCGCACCTGGTCTTCCGTCATACCTTCAGGCGTGACGAACAGAATGCCGTTGTCCTGATCCGTCAGCAGGGTCTGTTCCTGTCGGCCCTCGCTGCCAAATGTCAGCCAGGTGAACGGAATGCCCGGGTCGTGTTTCATCAGGTTCAGTTCAAGAACCCGGCGAACCGTGACGTCGTTCAGTGTCGTGATGATCTTGACTATCTGGCCGGAATCCGCGCCGTGGGCAAGCATCGAATCAACCAGACGCGAGATGTCAGTGCGAAGGCTGACCAGAGTCCGTAAGTGGCTGGCGGTGCCGATGGTTCGTGCGAGATTGACCAGATCAACCCGCTGGAGAGAGAACAGGTCCCGCTCCGACACCATGCCAATCAGACAACCCTCGTCGTCCACAACACAGACATGGGAAAAATGGTGCTCGGCCATTTTCATGGCAGCGTCGAAAGCATCGGCCTGAGCCTTGAGGCAACAAGGGTCTGGCGTCATCACCTGGCCAATCGGGGTATCCAGCGGCGCGCGCTCATCGGCAACGAGCGTGCGAAGGTCGCGAAGGGTGAAAATTCCTTTAGGGACACGGGTATCGTCGGTAACAACGATGCTGCCAACGCTGTTTTCGTGCATGCGCCCTACCGCTTTTCGTACTGGAAGGTCAGGGGAGCACACGATGGGATTCCGGATTGCGTAGCGTTCCAGCGGTGTATCCAGCGAACTTCCGCTGCCCATGGAAACCATGGCATTGGACTGGATATTCTGATTGACCTGCTCAAGCAGGCTGCTGACACCGCGAATGCAAAAGTCTCGAAACGATTCGCTCTGGGATAACAGGGTAATAAAGGCATCGTTCTCGATGCTGAGGCAAAAGGTGTCCCCGGCGGCCCGGTGCAACGTGTGAGTGGGCCGTTCACCAATCAGTGCCGCGATGGGAAAACACTCTCCGATGCTGATTTCAAACGTGGTTTCTGTTTCGCCCTCTTTACCACTTGGACGTTCGCCGTCAATCCGACCCTGTTTGACAACGTAAAACTGTGTAATGGGGCCCTGGTCCGGAGAGAGCACTACATCTCCGTCAGCATAGAAACGTAATGATGCGTTCTCCGCGAAATGCGCCAGGTGGGCGTCATCCATGCGCGAAAAAGGCGCGTGTTCTCGCAGAAAGGCCATGATCGCCCGCGTGTTTTGCGGACGTGGGCTGTCCTGGGGGGTGTTAGATGGTGTGGTAGAGGGTGCAGCAGACATAAGCGCTGTCCATGTTGGTCAGTATTAACGGCCGGTATTAATAGACAGTGTAGACCAAAGCCCCTGAGGGTTGCTTTATGATGAGTGATGCCGGTGATAAAGTTCCAGCACTTTCTTTGTGAAACGATAGCAATATGACAACCAAAGATGAACGGCTGAGTTTTCTTGAAGAGATGCAGGACGTACGTCGCATCCGCAAGCCGAACAAGGCCGACGTCAAAACACCGAAGGACCTGACGCCCGGTCACCTGGAGCGTCAGCGCTCGGCTGTGGACCTGCCGATGCGAGATCGTAATCCACTGACGTCCGACATGGTGGAGCCGCTGACTGCCCACGACCTGTTAAGCTGGCAGCGGCCTGGTATCCAGCATGGCGTGTTCAAGAAGCTGAGGCTGGGGCAGTATCCGGTTGAAGCTCGCCTTGACCTTCACCGCATGACGGTGGAGCAGGCTCGCCGCGAAGTGTTCGCGTTTGTGAAGGATTGCGTACGCTACGGTCTTCGAACTGTGATCATCCTGCACGGCAAGGGCGAGCGTAACCCGGATGGCATTGCCCAGCTCAAGAGTTACCTGGCGAAATGGTTGCCGGAACTCGATGATGTACTGGCGTTTCACTCGACCCAGAAGCATCATGGCGGCAGCGGTGCCGCCTATGTGATGGTGCGCAAAGGGGATCGCGACAAGCAGCATAATCGTGAGATTCACGGCCGTCAGTGATGCCGGACTTTGGTCCGGCTTATGTTGACCATAAAAAAACAAGGGAGAGGACCAATGGCAGTCAGCCTGACTGTAAACGGCCAGCAACGAACACTGGATATTGAATCCGACACACCGTTGCTGTGGGTCCTTAGGGACGAGCTGAACCTCAAAGGCACCAAGTTTGGCTGTGGTGCAGGGCTCTGTGGCGCCTGTACCGTTCACCTGAATGGCCAGCCCGTGCGTTCCTGCTCCACGCCAGTTGAATTGGCGGATGGCCGGGCGGTCGTTACCATTGAAGGCCTGGCGCCGAAGGATCAAATGCACGATCTTCAGAAAGCCTGGGTTGAGTATGGTGTGCCCCAATGCGGGTATTGCCAGTCCGGGCAGATCATGAGCGCGGCCCATCTGCTGATGAACAACAACAGCCCCTCCCGTGAGGATATCGTCGCTGCTCTTAGTGGCAACCTTTGCCGCTGCGGTACCTATTCCCGGATTATTGCGGCGGTGGAGTCGGTGGCAGAAGGCCGCCAGAATGCCGGCGCGCGTCAGTCAGGAGGGGCGTGATATGACGCTGAACAGACGCGACTTCCTGAAAGTATCGGTCGCCAGCTCTGGGGGGCTGCTGCTTTCACTGTCTTTGCCCGGCTGCTCCAGCCTTCCGTCCGATGCCGTCGACACCGACCGTGGCTGGCAGCCGGATGCCTGGCTTGAAATCACAGGGAAGAACGAGATCTATTTCACCCTCGCCCGGGTCGAGATGGGGCAGGGAACCTACACCGGACTGACCACCCTGATTGCCGAAGAGCTGGATGTTCATCCTGAAGCGATCCAGCCACGGTTTGCCCCGGTGGCATCAGAGTACCGGAATCCCCTTTACAAACTGCAGCTGACGGGCGGTAGTTCCAGTGTCGCTACCAGCTGGAAGCCATTGCGGGTGGCCGGTGCGTCGGCCCGCACAATGCTTGTCGGCGCTGCGTCAAAAGTCTGGAAAGTCGATTCCCGGGAGTGTTCAACCTCCGACGGTCAGGTATTTCATCCCAACGGCTCTGATAGCCTGAGCTATGGCCAGCTTGTTGAGTTGGCAGCCCGCGAGACCGCGCCTTCAGATCCGGGGCTGAAGCCACGCAGCGAATGGAAATTCATCGGCAAGAAGAGCAAGAGGCTGGATGCGGAAGCCAAATCCACGGGCCAGCCTATCTACGGTATCGACGTTGAGCTGGATGGAATGGTCTACGCCGTGGTGTCGCGACCACCCCGCCACGGTGGCCGTGTTCGCTCCTTTGATGACACCGCCGCCCGCGCCTTGCCCGGTGTTCTGGATGTGTTCGAAATCGACCGCGGTGTGGCAGTGGTTGCGGATAAATACTGGCGGGCGCGCAAGGCCCAGAGTGCGCTGACCATCGAATGGGACAACACCGATGCCCTGGCGGTATCCACCAGCGAGGTGTTTTCCGGCTATCACGAAGCCGCGGACGACGATGCCGGTGAGAGCGAGCGCAGTGAAGGGGATTATGATGAGGCGTCAGAACAGGCTGACAGGGTTATAGAGTCCAGTTACGAACAACCCTATCTGGCTCACGCCACGCTGGAACCGATGAACGCGACGGCCCATTACCGCGAAGGTGCCATTGATATCTGGGCACCGACTCAGGCACCTGATCTGGGGCGGATTGCAGCGGCGCGTTCCACGGATCTTTCGCCAGACGATGTCACCATTCATACCACTTTCCTCGGTGGTGGTTTCGGCCGTCGTTTGAGCAACGATTACATTGAGGAAGCGGCCGCCGTTGCCTTCCGCATCCGCAAGCCGGTCAAGTTGATCTGGAGCCGGGAAGAGGACACCCGGCACGATTTCTATCGCCCCGCCATGCTGCACCGGATGAAAGCCAGTGTTCGTGGCAATCAGGTGACCGGTTGGCACCATCAGATCGTCGGCCCGCAGATTCTGGACTGGTACGTGCGTAACGCTGCCCCCGCGCAGTATCCCTGGGCGCCGAAATTCATGTACGACACCCTTGGCAAGGTTGGGCTGATGGCAGAGGGTATCGCCACCCCGAAAGACCACTCGGCCATCGAGGGTGCCATCGAGTATCCTTACGCTGTGCCAAGCCTCGATATCCGTCATACCCACATTGATCCGGGCGTGCCCATTTCCTGGTGGCGCTCCGTTGGTTTCTCCCATAACGGCTTTGCGGTGGAAACCTTTATGGATGAGCTGGCGCACAGCCTTGGCAAAGATCCTTACCAGTTCCGGCGCTCTCTGATCGACCATGAGCCCAGGCACCTTGCGGTTCTGGACCGTGCCGTTGCCATGGCAGGATGGGATCAGCCGGTGCCTGAAGGCCGTGGCCGGGGTATTGCCCTCTACCGAAGCTTTGGCACCTACGTCGCCCAGGTTGTGGAAGCCAGCATTGAAAATGGCGAGATCAGGGTTCACCGGGTTGATTGCGCCGTCGATTGCGGGCAAGTGATCAATCCCGGCATTGTCCGGGATCAGATTGAAGGTGGCATCATTTTTGGCATTACGGCTGCGCTGTTCGGGGAAATAGACTTTAAGCAGGGCGAAGTCCAGCAAAGCAATTTCCACGACTATCGGTTATTGCGGAATTACGAGCTGCCCGACATTGTGGTGGACATCGTCGACAGCCAGGAAACGCCCACCGGTGTGGGCGAACCCGGCGTTCCGCCGGTGCTTCCAGCGCTGGGCAATGCCCTGTTTGCGCTGACGGGTAAACGCCAGCGTCGATTGCCGCTGCGGGCCGAAACTTGATATGAGGATAGCGTGTGTTTGATGTGATTCGTTTTGCTGACGCCGCCCGGTCCATCGTTGAGGCCGGTCGGTTTCTATACAGTCAGGGTTGGTCGCCGGCCACCAGCAGCAACTATTCGGCCCGTTTGGACGACAGTCACATTGCGATCACAGTGTCCGGCAAGCACAAGGGCCAGCTGACTGCCGGAGACGTCATGGTGGTGGATCTGGGAGGTCGCCCGGTTCAGAGCCAGGCCCGCTCGTCCGCAGAAACCAGGCTTCATACGGTGCTGTATCAGCTGTTCCCTGACGTTGGCGCCGTGCTTCACACCCATTCGGTAAAAGCGACTGTATTGAGCAGGCTCTGTTCGGCAAAAGAGCCTCTGGTACTGGAGGGTTACGAACTCCAGAAAGCCTTTTCGGGCATCGACACCCACGAGTCCGCCTTGACCGTGCCCGTTTTTGACAACACGCAGGATATTAATGCGTTGGCTAATCAGACTGCTGCCTGGTTCCGGGGTCATCCTGACCAGCCAGGTTATCTGATCCGTGGCCATGGCCTTTACACCTGGGGCAGGACGATGGAAGACTGCCTGCGCCACGTTGAGGCGTTTGAATTTCTTTTTGAATGTGAGCTGGAAACCATGAGGGTTCGACCATGACGACTTTGAGCATCTTTGATCAGAACGCACCAGAGACCCCGCGCGTGGTGACTGAAGACGCAGGCAAGATTGCCAACCTGCTGGCCGACCGCGGAATTCGCTTTGAGCGATGGTCAACCCGGGATCTGCCTGCGGACGCGTCTCAGGAAAATATTCTGGAGGCTTACGCCGCTGAGATTCAGGCATTGAAAGACCAGTGCGGATTTCAGGCCGCGGACGTGATCAGCCTGAATCCGGATAACCCCCAGAAAGACGCCTTTCGCCAGAAGTTTATTGATGAGCATGTGCACAGCGAAGATGAAATCCGCTTTTTTGTTCGTGGTCAGGGGCTTTTCTATCTGCACCTGGGTGACCAGGTGTTCGCGGTGATGTGTCAGAAAAATGATCTGATCAGCGTGCCCCACGGCACCCGGCACTGGTTTGATATGGGCCCGGAACCGGCATTTACCTGCATTCGACTGTTTACCAATCCGGAAGGCTGGGTCGCGGACTTCACCGGTGAAAATATATCCAGCCGACTGCCGCGCTATGAGTCGCTGGAGCAGGCCACAGCATGATCCGGGTGATATTGACGGACATCGAGGGCACCACCAGCTCTATCGCATTCGTTCATGAGGTTCTGTTCCCCTATGCGGCGGAGCATATGGCCGAGTTTGTTCGTGAGGGGCACCATAGTGCCCTTGACCAAGGGACCCTCGACCAAGGAGCTCTCGACCAAGGAACTCTCGACCTTTCAGCGCAGCTCGACGCCGTGGCCGAGGCTTCCGGGGTCAAACGCGATGATATCGACGGCCTGGTCAACGTTTTGCTGGACTGGATCCGGGAAGACCGTAAAGAAAACTCGCTTAAAGCACTGCAAGGTATGCTCTGGCAAAAAGGCTATCAGGAGGGGGCGTTCAAAGGCCACGTTTATGCGGACGCGGCCGATTATCTGCAGCGATGGCATGATCGTGGTCTCAGGTTGTTCGTTTATTCCTCGGGTTCGGTTAAAGCCCAGAAACTGATCTTCGGCTTCAGCGAAGCAGGCGATCTGACGCCTTTCTTTTCCGGCTATTTTGATACCCGCGTTGGCGCAAAAAGAGAACCTGAGGCTTACCGAACCATTCTAAACGAACTGGGTGTTGAAGCAGGTACCGTGCTGTTTCTGTCCGATGTGGAAGGGGAGCTGGAAGCCGCTGAGTCAGTGGGTATGAAAACAGTCTGGCTGGTTCGTGATGGTGAAAGGCCCGACACCAAACGCCCGGTTGCGGAAAATTTTACCGAGGTCGACGCGATTCTGCAGGCTCGCTGACATGCAGGGCCTGCGTGCGCTGATGCTGGTGGTTGCCGGGTTCTTTCTGACTGGCTGCAACCCGTTCTCCAGTGCCGAACCCATGATGGATGAATACGTCGAGCGCGTCGCCCGAGTGCTTGAACTTCGCCCTGAATTTTCTGAACCTCCTTCAGCCTCAAGCCTGCCCCGCCGCCGGGACCGGCAACTCCCTATGCCGGAACTGGATATGGGTATGCTGGACTTTCTCTCTCTTTACGGCTGTGAGCTTCAGTATGTTATTGGCGAGAAAAATTCCATCATGGGCAAGGTGATGCAGCCTCTGAACCGCCTGCGCTACGAGCTTCGCTTCATCGAAGCGGGTACCGATTGCCTGCCGGAGATTTCTCGCGAGGGCGTCAGGGAATCTCTGGAAGAGGCCATTGCCCGCAAAAAGGAAACATTGCCGGTTGTCCTCTGGAACGCGACCTGGGGTGTGAAGGAGATGGAGTCACTATTCACACTGGCGAAAGGCGATTACCCGGTAGCGCCGGAAGGCAATCCGGTCTCGGATCTTGCGATTGATGCGAACAGACTCAACGAATTGACGGAAATGTTGCTGAGTGGCGATCTAAGCCCGTCTCTGGACTTTGTCGGGGCCGTTCAGCAGCGCTGGCAGGCCGAGTACCGGGCGGGCCAGCTGATCAACAGCGCCCGCCTGCTGATTGCCCGTCTGGAAGATGCCTCGGCTCTGCTGCAACAGCGCATTAACGGGCGGCCGCTGTGTCTGGAGGGTAAGCCCAACAATCAGTCCGATATTGTTCAAAACATGTTTTTCAGTGTTTACATCGAAAAGATTCAGCCTTACATGAGCGACGTCAGTCAGGCGAAGGAGCAGTTGATCGAACCTTTCAGGCGGCTTGCCGCCATGCAGAGAAAAACCATGCCCCCGGCCTTCAGGGACTGGTTTCGCTACCACCTTGCGGATGCGGGTGATGGGTCACTCTGGGGCAGACTGGATCAGGTAATGGCGGAGCACACCCGGTTGTGGCAAAGGCTTTTGGAGCAGTGCGGGCTCAGACCCCAGGCCTGAGCCATAATTAGCGGCTTTATCGCTGGCTTTCCGGCGTCACCCGCAGAATTTCCTCTATGGTTGTCTCACCGGCCGCGACCTTTTGGGCACCGCTCAATCTCAGCGATTTCATGCCATCTTTGTAGGCAACGAGCCGGATTTGCTCCAATTCGCACTGCTCGGTGATTTTATGAATCAGACCATCACTGAATTTCATGATTTCGTAGACCCCTGCGCGACCGAGGTAGCCGGTATTACGGCATTCCAGACAGCCCACTGGATGATAGATCTGCTTTGGCATTGTGGCTTTCCAGGGCCGGGTCAGGCTTTGCCAGGCTTCCTCGTTCAGCTCACCCGGAGCTTTGCAGTGCGGGCACAGGGTTCGGGCAAGTCGTTGGGCCATCACCCCCAACACGGTCGCGCGGATCAGATAAGGGGGGATGCCCAGTTCCATCAGACGGGTGATGGCGCTGGGGGCGTCGTTGGTGTGCAGGGTGGACAGCACCAGGTGGCCGGTCAGCGCGGCCTGAACCGCCATTTCCGCTGTTTCCAGATCGCGAATTTCGCCGATCATGATGATGTCCGGGTCCTGTCGCATTAAGGCCCGCACGCCCGAGGCGAAGGTCAGGTCAATGTTCGTTTGTACCTGCATCTGGTTGAAGGCCGGCTCGACCATTTCAATGGGGTCTTCAATGGTGCAGAGGTTCACTTCCTGGGTTGCCAGCTGCTTGAGCGTGGAATAAAGGGTGGTGGTTTTGCCCGAGCCCGTGGGGCCAGTTACCAGAACGATGCCGTGAGGTCGACCGGTAATGGAATGCCACTTTTCCCGGTCTTCCTTAGAGAAACCAAGCTGCTCGAACGATTTGAGCAGTACTTCCGGATCGAAGATCCGCATCACCATCTTTTCGCCAAAGGCGGTGGGCATGGTGGCCAACCGCAGCTCCACTTCGCTGTTGTCCGGTTTGCGGGTTTTGATTCGCCCATCCTGGGGCCGACGCTTTTCGGCAACGTTGAGCCTGCCCAGAATTTTGAGCCGACTGGTCACGGCAACGCCTACCTGCTCGGGAAACTCGTACACATTGTGCAAAACACCGTCGATACGAAACCTTACCTGGGTAACGGTGCGGCGGGGTTCTATGTGAATGTCAGACGCGCGCTGGTCAAAGGCATATTGCAACAGCCAGTCCACAATCTTGACGACATGCTGGTCATTGGCGTCCGGATTCTGGTTGGCGCCCAGGTCCAGAAGCTGCTCAAAGTTCTGCGACCCGGCTGCAGCGCCCCCCCGATTGCCGCTGGCTTTGCTGACAGAGTTCGCAAGTTGATAGAACTCGACCGTATACCGGCGAATGTCCTCAGGGTTGGCGACGACACGCCGTATGTCTTTCTGCACCGCCTGTCTGAGGTTGCTTTCCCAGTCACTTTTGAAAGGTTCAGTGCTGGCAACCATCACTTCATCACGGCCGATCTCCACAGCCAGAATGCCGTGGCGCTGGGCGAAGGCGTAGGACATGACCCGTGCGATAGCCGGGGTATCTATTTTCAGGGGGTCAATGTGATAGTAGGGTTGCTCGGCCCACTTCGCGAGCCATTGGGTCAGAGTATCCAGATCCAGGGTGCGCTCTGTTCGCCGGCTCTGCAGTTCCGCTTTGGCAATCAGTTCCAGCGGGTGTCTTTTGCTGGCGGGGTGACCCGTGTCATTGGTGGCGCCGATGTTGGCGGATAGCACCTTGTCGACGTCTTCCTGAGTGATCTCTGCGCTGCCGACCAGCCCTGTACACAGATCTCTCAGCGTGAGTGTGCTTCTGTGGGGTGCTGGCGGAAACGTCTGGTCAGCCATCGATCCGATCCTTTCAGGTAGCGCTGGCAGGTGGTGTACGGTTCAGCTTGAGATGAAACATCGCCACTGTAAACAGCAGGAAGGTCAGGATGGCAAGCGTGACGGGCGCGGCCGCGCCTTCACTTAGCCAGGCTGAGACCACGTAGCGGGTGAAATAGAAAATCACCACAAAGCTCATCCAGATAAGGCCCCGGTTGTCAGCCCGGAATACGGGCACTGCAAACAGCAGTAATGGGATCAGTTTGATGCTGAGCATCAGGGTAACGGACACTCCCTCAACCTGCACCGGGTAGAAAGTGGTTATCGCAAGGGTAGCAAGGGTAATGACATAAAGGCCGATTATCAGCCGGGCTGTCAGTCGTGCTTTCGGGTTATGAAGCATTCAGTATTCCGTTGTTGATGGCAGAGAATATCAGTGTAATTTGATGGCCAGCGTCGCCAGCCGTTGCCCGAACGTCTGGCAGATGGTTTTTTCTGAGTCGCTCAGTGCTTGTTGCTGTCCGGTTCCAGCCCAGTGGGAAGGCCCATAAGGCGTGCCACCACTGCGGGTCTCATTGAGGGCTTTCTCGGAATAGGGCACTCCGCATAGCACCATGCCGTGGTGCAGTAGCGGCAGCATCATGGTCAGCAGTGTGCTTTCCTGCCCACCATGCAGGCTGCCTGTCGAGGTGAACGCGCCTGCCGGCTTGCCCGTCAGGGCGCCACTGAGCCAGAGATCTCCGGTACCATCGAGAAAGTGTTTTAGAGGCGCCGCCATATTGCCGAAGCGGGTCGGACTGCCAAGCGCAAGACCCACGCAATGCTCAAGATCAGCTTTGGTGGCGTAGGGAGCACCGTTATCCGGCACTGGTGGCAGCGATATTTCGGTGTCCGGAGAAACCGGTGGCACCGTGCGAATGCGAGCCTCTATACCGGCAAGCTTCGATACGCCCCGGGCGATCTGCGTTGCCATTTCCGCGGTCTGACCGGTGCGGCTATAATACAGCACCAGAATGTAGGGGGTATCAGTCGCCATGGGTATCCCTGATCGAGCGTATGATGTGGAAAATATCGGTGGGTTCTGTCATGGTTCCGGCCGCACGATGCGCGGGCCGGGCCAAAGAACCCGCGGGCGCTTTAGTCTAACAGGAGGACACCCTTTGCAGTACCCTTTGCATAAGCCCGAGCCGACACGACCAAAATTTTCCAGAAGCACCAGATGGTACGTGCTTCCGGGCGTCCTGGTTCTGCTGTTTCTGGCGGGCTGTCAGAATCAGGAATTCGAGCGTGCGAACGGAACGGCGCTGGACTGGAAAAGTCTGCGCGGGCACTGGGTGCTGGTGAACTACTGGGCAGAGTGGTGCAAGCCCTGCCTGGAAGAAATTCCCGAACTCAATGCCCTGAACCGTTCGGCCTCTGTGGTGGTTCTGGGTGTTAATTTTGATGGCGTAAAAGGTCAGCCGCTGATAGATCTGGGCGAGAGAATGGGCATCAAATATGGCATGCTGGCAGAAGATCCGGGCCCGGCCCTCGGATGGCAAATGCCCGTAGGCTTGCCTGCCACCTTTGTGGTGGACCCCGAGGGTAATCTGAAAGAAACCCGTTTCGGACCGCAGACCGAAGAAGACATCACCGCCCTGATCAATAAGTAATCCGGAACCGGCAATCTATCCAGGAAGACTCCGAGCCCATGTCTGACACCTTTGTTCATCTTCGCGTTCATTCCGAATACTCCATGGTGGACGGTCTGGTGCGGGTCAAACCACTGATCGAGCGCGTCGCCGAGCTTGGCATGCCTGCAGTAGGGCTTACCGAGCAGTCCAATATGTGCTCTTTGGTGAGGTTCTACAAAGCGGCCACGGGCGCCGGTGTGAAGCCGATAATCGGGGCCGATTTGTGGGTGGATAACCCCGATGAGCCTGAAAATCCTTTTCGTCTGACTCTGCTGGCCTGCAATCAGGACGGCTACCTGAACCTGACCGAGATCGTTTCCCGTGGCTACACAGAGGGACAGCGGTTTGGCATTCCGATTATTCAGCGCAAGTGGCTAGAGGATGGTCGGGAAGGTCTGATCGCGATTTCAGGCGGAAAAATGGGAGACGTTGGCAAAGCCCTGCTGGCAGAAAAGACAGAGTTGGCCAGGGAAAGGGCGGAATACTGGATGTCGCTGTATCCGGGATCGTTTTACCTTGAATTGCAGCGCACTGGGCGGCCCGGTGACGAAGACTGCCTGCATGCCAGCGTGGCCCTGGCCGCAGATCTGTCCTGCCCGGTGGTCGCTACCAACGACGTTCACTTTCTGCACGCCGATGATTTTGAGGCTCACGAAGCCCGCGTTTGTATCGGTGAGAGCCGAACACTGGACGATCCTCGACGTGACCGCCGTTTCAGCGATCAGCAGTACCTGCGCAGCGCCGAGGAAATGATTGAGCTGTTCTCGGACATACCCGAGGCGGCACAGAACACCGTTGAAATTGCCCGCCGGTGCTCGGTTCAGGTCCGTCTGGGTGAGTATTTCCTGCCGAAGTATCCGATCCCGGATGGCATGACCATGGACGAGTTCTTCCGCAAGGTATCGGAAGAGGGCCTTGAAGAGCGACTGGCGAAAACCCTGAGCAAGGACGCCCCGGACTATGATCAGAAGCGCGAAGCCTATTACACACGCCTGAATTTTGAGCTGGACATCATCATCCAGATGGGGTTTCCCGGTTACTTCCTGATTGTTATGGACTTCATCAAGTGGGCCAAGAACAACGGCGTTCCGGTGGGTCCGGGCCGTGGTTCCGGTGCAGGTTCACTGGTGGCTTACGCCCAGTCGATTACCGATCTGGACCCGCTGGAATACGACCTGCTGTTTGAGCGCTTCCTCAATCCGGAACGGGTTTCCATGCCCGACTTTGACGTCGACTTCTGCATGGAAGGCCGCGACCGGGTTATCGCCTACGTGGCCGAAAAATACGGGCGCGAGGCTGTCTCCCAGATCATCACTTTCGGCACCATGGCAGCGAAAGCTGTTGTGCGGGATGTGGCGCGGGTGCAGGGCAAGCCCTACGGGCTGGCGGATAAACTGTCCAAGATGATCCCGTTTGAGCCGGGTATGACGCTGGAAAAGGCCCTTGAGCAGGAGCCCCAGCTTGGCGAGTTTCTGGCCAATGACGAAGAAGCTCAGGGCATCTGGGAAATGGCCCTTAAGCTTGAGGGCGTCTGCCGGAATGCCGGCAAACACGCGGGGGGCGTGGTGATAGCGCCTACCAAGATCACCGATTTCTCGCCGCTCTATTGCGATGACGAGGGCGGCAGCCTGGTAACCCAGTTCGACAAAGGCGATGTAGAAGAGGCCGGCCTGGTGAAGTTCGACTTCCTGGGCCTGCGGACCCTGACCATCATCGACTGGGCCCTGAAGATGATTAACCCTCGCCGGGAAAAGTGCGGCGAAACCAGGCTCGATATCAACGAAATTCCTCTGGACGATGTATCTTCGTTCAAGATGCTGAAGAAAGCGGAAACTACCGCCGTGTTCCAGCTGGAATCACGGGGAATGAAAGACCTGATTCGTCGCCTGCAGCCGGACTCTCTTGAGGACATGATCGCGCTGGTGGCGCTATTCCGACCTGGTCCGCTTCAGTCCGGCATGGTAGATGACTTTATCGACCGGAAGCACGGGCGCCAGCCGGTGTCTTTTCCCCACCCTGATTATCAGTACGACGGCCTGAAACCAGTATTGGGACCCACTTACGGGGTTATCCTATACCAGGAACAGGTCATGAAGATTGCTCAGGTAATGGCAGGTTACAGCCTGGGCAACGCCGACATGCTGCGCCGGGCCATGGGTAAGAAAAAACCTGAGGAAATGGCCAAGCAGAAACAGTTTTTCCTCGATGGCTGCGAGAAGAACGGCATCGATAAAACTCTGGCTGAGAATATTTTTGACCTGGTGGAAAAGTTTGCCGGCTACGGCTTCAACAAATCCCACTCGGCGGCCTACGCGCTGGTGTCTTACCAGACGCTCTGGTTGAAAGCCCGTTACCCGGCGGAGTTCATGGCGGCGGTATTGACTGCTGATATGCAGAATACCGACAAGGTCGTGACGCTGGTAGAAGAGTGCCGCAGCATGGGGCTGGATCTGCTTGTGCCGGATGTCAGCCGTTCGCAATATACGTTTACCGTCAATGATGAGGGCCAGATCATCTACGGAATGGGCGCTATCAAAGGCCTGGGCGAAGGGCCGATTCAGAGCATTGTCGAAGGCCGCGCTGGCGACGAGCCCTATCACAATCTGTTTGATTTCTGCCGCCGGGTGGACCTGAAAAAAGTGAACAAGCGAGCCATAGAAGCGCTGATCCGCTGTGGTGCCATGGATAAGTTGGGCGCGGGCAGGGCACACTTGATGGCAAGTATCGACAAAGCCATCCAGCAGGCCGGGCAACAGTCGCGTAACGAGTCCGTGGGCATGACTGACATGTTCGGTGATATTGCCGCCGGCGGCGAAGGTGAAGACCCGTATGCCGACGTGGCAGGGGTGAGAGAATGGCCGGAGAAACAGCGCCTCAAAGGCGAAAAAGACACGCTTGGGCTCTATCTGACCGGCCATCCGTTCGACGAGTACGAACGGGAAGTGCGCCGGTTTGTACGCTCCCCCATTGCTGAGCTGAAACCCTCCCGTCAGCCTCAACGGGTTGCGGGGCTGGTGGTGGCCCTGCGTTCGATGAAAACCCGCACCGGGTCCACCATGGCGTTTATTACACTGGACGATCGCAGTGCCCGGATTGAAGCCACGCTGTTCTCGGAGGCGTTTTTTGAGCACCGGGAGCTGCTGCAGTCAGATCAGGTGATCGTGGTGGAAGGCCAGGTCAGTCATGATGACTACTCCGGTCAGATGAAAATGCGGGTGAGCTCGGTGATGGATGTGGGAACGGCCAGGCAGCAGTTCAGTCGTGGGCTCAAACTTGCAATCCACGCGGACCAGCTGCAAAACGGCCTGCTGGACAAACTGGATTCCACCCTGCGGCCATTCCGCTGTGAAGGCAGCCCGGTGTGGATTGAATACAGCACCAACGAGGCCAGCACGCGTATTGAACTCGGGGATTCCTGGCGGGTTCAGCCGGACGATGATCTGCTGCTGGAGCTGAAATACCTGGTAGGCGACCAGGCGGTCGAACTGGTCTATGATTGATACTAATAGGCAAAGCGCCTGATACAGATGGCCTCATACAAAGGTCCGCTTTAGTGATCGGTCCGGCATTGCTATATTTGTTGATATATCTTATTTTTTGGCGGCCTGAGTGTTCGCCCTGCAATCATAATGATGGAACATCATGAACCCTAACTATCTTGATTTCGAACAGCCTATTGCCGACCTTGAAGCCAAGATTGAAGAGCTTCGTATGGTGGGTAATGATACCGACATCAACATCACCGACGAAATTTCCCGACTGAAGAAAAAGAGTGTCAGCCTGACGGAAAGCATCTTCTCGGACCTGAAACCGTGGGATGTGACCCGTCTTGCCCGTCACCCCAGGCGGCCTTATACCCACGATTACATCGAAATGATGTTTGATGATTTCGATGAACTGCACGGTGACCGCCGGTACGCGGATGATCAGGCGATTGTGGGTGGCACTGCGCGCCTGGACGGCAAACCGATCATGATTATCGGCCACCAGAAAGGCCGGGAAGTGCGGGACAAGGTCAAGCGTAACTTTGGTATGCCCAGGCCTGAAGGTTACCGCAAAGCCCTGCGGCTGATGGAAATGGCCGAGCGGTTTCACATGCCGATTCTGACTTTTATCGATACACCGGGCGCCTATCCGGGCATCGGTGCGGAAGAACGGGGCCAGAGTGAGGCAATTGCCTTCAATCTGGCCGTTATGTCGCGCCTGAAAACGCCGATCATTTCCACGGTGGTGGGTGAGGGCGGCTCCGGTGGCGCGCTGGCCATTGGCGTGTGTGACCAGCTCAACATGCTGCAGTACTCTACTTACGCGGTTATTTCTCCTGAGGGTTGTGCCTCCATCCTCTGGAAAAGCGCCGAGTATGCGTCCCAGGCGGCAGAATCCATGGGCGTTACCGCCGAACGGCTGAAAGAGCTGGGCGTGGCGGATCATGTGATTCAGGAGCCTCTGGGTGGCGCTCACCGCGCTCCGGATAAAATGGCCGAATCCCTGAAAGAGGTTCTTGCCCAGGGCATTGAAGAGCTCAGCGCCCTGCCGGTCGATGAGCTGGTTGCGCGCCGCTACGAGAGGCTGACGCGTTATGACACGGGCCGGTAATACCGGCCCTGACAGTGCCTGGCCAGAGGCGCTTCTGGCCTCGGTCAGCAACCTGCCGACACACTCCGGATTGCACGTCGCCCTAAGTGGTGGCCTGGATTCAGTCCTTCTGCTCCATTCTGCCGCCCGGCTTTTTCGCAATAGCGGCAAACTGACGGCGATTCATGTGAATCATCAGATCCAGTCGAACTCTGCTGATACCCAGAGGTTCTGCCAGGACCTGTGCCAGTCTCTTGAGGTTCCCTGTCGAATTATTCCGGTAAACGTGCCGGCGATAGCTTATCGCGATAGCACCGGAACCGGAGGGCTGGAGGAAGCTGCGCGGACGGCCCGTTATCAGGCGTTTGAAGCTTGTCTGGAGAAGGGCGACCTGCTGCTGATGGCGCATCACGCAGACGATCAGGCTGAAACCGTCCTGTTTCGGCTGATACGCGGTACCGGCGTTGCGGGATTGGCAGGAATGCCGGTGTCCCGCGCTGTCGGAAAAGGTGCCCTGTATCGCCCGTTTCTTGATGTTAGTCGTCGGCAGCTGGAATGCTGGGCGCAATTGCACGGAATTGACTGGGTTGAGGATCCCAGCAACCGCGACCAGCGGTTTGATCGGAATTTTCTCCGCCAGTTCATTATTCCTGCCCTCAAGCAGCGCTGGCCCTTTCTTAACCGCCGTCTGGCGGCCACAGCCCGCGCCTGTGGTGACGCCTTTCATGAAAGCTACGAACTGGCCAGCAGCCTTGCCAGCATTCATTTTACCCGGTGCAGGACCATAGATGACGGCCTGGATCTCTCAGCGCTGGCCGCATTAACGGTAGCCGAACAGAAAAACCTGATTCGCTGGTGGGTAAGTCGACAGCAGTATTGGCCGCCTGACCCGGCGGACTGGACCGGGCTATTATCCGAATTTATGGATTCCGGCGCCGACCGACAGCCGGAATATCATGGCACTGGCTATGTTCTTCGTCGCTACCAGAACACACTTTGTCTGGTCACCGGCCAGACTATGTCCGGTGACCAACCGTTGCAGCTTGAGCCGGGGCAGGAGACCGCCTGGGGTGGTTGGCGCCTGAAGCTACAGACCGTCACCATAGACGCTGGCTGTCCTCCGAAGCTTGTGGTTCACGCAAGAGCGGGTGGCGAGCGAATCAGGGTGCGCCCCGATGGTCCGTCCCGGCCTTTAAAAAAATGGCTTCAGGAGCAGGCTGTGCCAGCCTGGGAGCGGGGCCATTTACCGCTGGTAACGGATGTGGCCAGCGGTGATGAAACGCTAGTCGCTGTGGGGCATCTGTGGGTGTCAGAGCAGTACTGTGGGGAGGCGCCTGCCAGTGGTTGGCGCCTGATTGCGGAGCGGGATTCTGATTGAGTAGGTGGGGGACTTCTGGTAATCTGATCTCCCATCTTGAGATGATAATCTCCCTCCTTCACCGAACCAGACAAATCACGGAATCTGCATGACGCGTTATATTTTCGTCACCGGCGGTGTCGTGTCCTCCTTGGGGAAAGGAATCGCATCAGCCTCGCTGGCTGCGATCCTTGAGGCGCGCGGCCTGAAGGTCACTATTCTCAAGCTGGACCCGTACATCAACGTGGACCCCGGCACCATGAGCCCCTTCCAGCACGGTGAAGTGTTTGTCACCGAAGATGGCGCGGAAACTGACCTGGACCTTGGTCACTACGAACGGTTTATCCGCACGCCCATGACCCGCCGGAACAATTTTACGACCGGCCGCGTTTATGAAGAGGTGATCCGCAAGGAGCGCCGGGGCGATTACCTTGGCGGAACGGTTCAGGTCATCCCCCACATTACCGACGAAATCAAACGCCGGGTTGTGGAGGGCGCTGCCGGGGCAGACGTTGCCATGATCGAGATTGGCGGCACCGTGGGTGACATCGAATCCCTGCCATTCCTCGAAGCCTGCCGCCAGCTCAAAGTGGAAGTAGGCCCTCAGCGTGCATTGTTCATGCACCTGACGCTGGTTCCGTACATTGCGACTGCCGGTGAAATCAAAACCAAACCGACCCAGCATTCCGTGAAGGAAATGCGCTCAATTGGTCTGCAGCCGGACATCCTGTTGTGTCGTTCCGAGCACGAAGTTGACGCCAGCTCCCGGCGTAAGATCGCGCTGTTCACCAACGTGGAAGAGCGTGCGGTTATTCCGCTTCAGGACGCAAAATCCATTTACTCCATTCCGCGAATGCTCCACGAATTCGGGCTGGATCAGCTTGTCACCGAGCGTTTCGGCCTTGATGCCAAGCCGGCAGACCTGAGCGAGTGGGACGCAGTCGTTGAGTCCCTGATGAACCCGGACGGCGAAGTCACCGTCGCTATGGTCGGCAAGTATATGGAGCTGCTGGACGCCTACAAATCTCTGGTGGAATCCTTGCTACATGCAGCCATTAAGACCCGCACCAAGGTCCGGATCAATTACATTGATTCCGAGGATATAGAGCGTGACGGCACCGGCTCACTGGAAAGCGCAGACGCTATTCTGGTGCCAGGTGGATTTGGTGAGCGCGGCGTGGAAGGCAAAATCCGCACCGTTCAGTACGCCCGTGAAAACAAGGTGCCCTACCTGGGGATCTGCCTGGGCATGCAGGTGGCGGTTATCGAGTACGCCCGCAATGTTGCCGGTCTGAAAGGCGCCCACAGCACCGAGTTCCGCGAGCATGCACCCGAACCGGTTATTGGTCTGATCACTGAATGGCTGGACGCCAGCGGTGAAAAAGAAGAGCGTTCGGGGGAGTCCGATCTGGGTGGCAGTATGCGCCTGGGAGCTCAGGATTGTGTTGTGGCAGAAGGCTCAACCATCGCCGGTTGCTACGGCAAAAAAACTATCCGTGAACGTCATCGTCACCGCTATGAGGTAAATAATCATTTTCTGCCACAGCTAGAGGCCGCCGGTTTGAGAGTTTCCGGCCGCTCCACCGATGGCAAACTGGTGGAAGTAGTGGAAGTGCCGGACCATCCGTGGTTCGTGGCTTGTCAGTTCCATCCGGAGTTCACGTCTACCCCCCGTGACGGTCATCCGTTGTTTAAAGGCTTCGTAGAAGCTGCGCGGGCCCGCAAAAAGGAATCCTGAATATGGCACGGAGCATGGTCGAGGTGTCTGGCATCCAGGTCGCCAACGATACGCCGTTTGTACTGTTCGGCGGTATGAACGTGCTGGAATCCCGTGAGCTGGCTTTTGAAGTGGCAGACGCTTATGTAGAGGTTTGCTCAAAGCTGGGCATTCCCTATGTGTTCAAGGCGTCCTTTGACAAGGCCAACCGCTCTTCGGTGAACTCTTTCCGCGGGCCGGGCCTGGAAAAGGGCCTGCAGATCCTGGCAGATATTAAAAGCAAGTATGGGGTTCCGATCATTTCCGATGTCCACGAGGCTTCACAGGCGGCTCCGGCTGCAGAGGTTTGTGACATCATCCAGTTACCGGCCTTTCTAAGCAGGCAGACGGACCTCGTGGTCGCCATGGCTGAAACCGGCGCTGTGATCAATATCAAGAAAGCCCAGTTTCTGGCGCCTCAGGAAATGAAACACATCATCACCAAGTGTGGTGAAGCCGGTAACGACAAAATCATCCTGTGCGAGCGCGGCACCAGCTTTGGTTACAACAACCTGGTGGTGGATATGCTCGGTTTTGGCATCATGAAAGCCATGGATGTTCCGGTAATGTTCGATGTCACCCATGCGTTGCAGATGCCCGGTGGCCGCTCGGATTCGGCAGGCGGCCGCCGTGCACAGGTGGCCGATCTGGCACTGGCGGGCATGTCTCAGGGATTAGCGGGCCTGTTTCTGGAAGCGCATCCTGATCCGGATAATGCCAAATGTGACGGGCCTTGTGCCCTGCGCCTGAGCCAGCTTGAACCGTTCCTCCAGAGGGTGAAAGCCGTGGATGACCTGGTGAAAAGTTTTAAGCCGATCGACACCGCCTGACTGGCGGTGTTTGTTTTTTCATGTCTGGGAGTACGAGCAGGTGGGAGATGGCTTTCCGAAACACGCTCCTTGCGGCACATCCATGTGACGCTTGGGCTCCGCCATCCATGGCTCCGCACAGTTTCGGAAAGCCATCCCCCACCTGCTCTAGACCCGGCTAAAAGTTAAACCGTTTAGACATAGAAAATCTGGAGAATCAGAAGAATGACCAAGATTGCCAACATCAAAGGCCGTGAGATTCTGGATTCACGTGGTAACCCGACCGTAGAAGCTGACGTTATTCTGGAAGACGGCACGATTGGTAGTGCCTGTGCGCCGTCTGGTGCGTCCACTGGTTCACGGGAAGCCCTTGAACTTCGGGACAAAGATGCCGGCCGCTATCTGGGTAAAGGCGTGCTTAAGGCTGTTGAGACGGTCAATACCAAAATTCGTGAAGCCCTGATTGGAAAAGATGCGGCAGACCAGCGTGCGATCGACAAGGTCATGCTCGAATTGGATGGCACTGAGAACAAGGCCAATCTTGGAGCGAACGCTATTCTTGCTGTCTCCCTGGCCTCCGCAAAAGCGGCAGCTGCCTCCCTTGGCAAGCCGCTGTATGCGCACATCGCTGATATAAACGGAACCTCCGGCAAGTACTCCATGCCGGTGCCGATGATGAACATTCTCAACGGCGGTGAGCATGCTGACAACAACGTGGATATTCAGGAGTTCATGATTCAGCCGGTGGCTGCCAAGTCGTTTACCGAGGCGCTGCGCATTGGTGCGGAGATCTTCCACGCGCTGAAGAAGGTCCTTCACAGCAAAGGCCTGAATACGGCCGTAGGTGACGAAGGTGGTTTTGCACCGGATCTGCCTTCCAACGAAGGCGCTCTGGCGATGATTCAGGACGCCGTCGAGAAAGCCGGTTACAAGCTGGGTACCGATGTGACCCTGGCTTTGGACTGTGCGTCTTCCGAGTTCTATGAAGACGGCCAGTACCGGCTTGCCGGTGAGGGCAAGAGCTTTGACTCTGAAGGCTTTGCGGATTACCTGTCAGGCTTGTGTGAGCGCTATCCCATTGTTTCCGTTGAAGATGGTATGGACGAGAGCGATTGGGACGGCTGGAAGGTTTTGACGGACAAGCTCGGCAGCAAAGTGCAGCTGGTCGGCGATGACCTGTTTGTCACCAACACCCGAATTCTGAAAGAAGGTATTGAGAAGGGCGTTGCCAACTCTATTCTGATCAAGTTCAACCAGATCGGAAGCCTGACCGAGACTCTGGATGCGATCAAGATGGCCCAGAATGCCGGTTACACCGCAGTTATATCGCACCGCTCCGGTGAAACCGAAGACACCACCATTGCGGATCTGGCTGTCGCCACCTGTGCAGGGCAGATTAAAACCGGCTCTCTGTGCCGGTCTGACCGGGTCGCCAAGTACAACCAGCTGCTTCGAATCGAGGAAGCCCTGGGAGCTGACGCGCCGTATCGCGGCCGGAGTGAAATCAAAGGTCAGGGCTGAAGCCCCGGTCAGTTACGCCTGAACCCCGAAAAGGCCATCACACGTCCATTATGTGAAGTGTGATGGCCTTTTTGTACAAGTGCTTAGCAGAACTTGTTGAAAAACTACACTAACGTCTATACTCAACACTCGATATTTGTCTGATACACGGAATTGCAATGAAATTGCTCTGGTCCATCATGGTTTTGCTGATCATCCTGCTACAGGGTCGCCTGTGGGTTGGGGAGGGCAGCTTTGCGCAGGTGTGGGGGCTGGAAGAATCCATTGCCGGGCAGCGCTCGGAAAACGCAGAGCTGGAAGTGCGCAACGAACGCCTGTTCGCAGAAGTGCAGAATCTTCGGGGCCAGCAGGGCGCACTGGAAGAACGGGCCCGGATGAATCTCGGCCTGATCCGCGAGGACGAAACGTTTTTTCTCGTAGTTGAACAATAACGTTCTGCCTCCCAACGTCGATCATGCCCATGACTACCCCAAAACTCTGGCTTGTTATCCCCGCCGCCGGTGCCGGCAAGCGAATGCAGTCCGCTCGGCCCAAACAGTACCTCTCTTTACGCGGAAACACGATTCTCGATCTGGCTATCTCCTGTATTGCCGATAATCTGACCCTGGCCGGTTGTATTGTTGCCATAAGCCCGGATGATCCCTGGTGGTTCGAAACAAAAGCCAGTCAGGACGACCGTATTACCCGGTGCAATGGCGGCCAGGAGCGGGCGGATTCAGTGCTCGCCGGTCTCGAATCGCTGGAAGAACAGGCGGACCCCGATGATTGGGTGTTGGTACACGATGCGGCCCGGCCATGCCTGCATCCGGATGATCTCAATCGGCTGCTCACCGAACTGGCCGGGCACACAGTGGGCGGGTTGCTGGCGGCACCGGTCACGGATACTCTGAAAAAAACCGGCCCCGACGGGCCGGATGTTCAGGCAACAGTCGACAGAACTCACCTCTGGCGGGCGTTGACGCCACAGATGTTCCGCTACGGCATTCTTAAATCCGCTCTGCAGGCATCGCTCTCAGCCGGGCGGCCAGTCACGGATGAATCCTCCGCGGTGGAACAGTCTGGTTATTTCCCCTGTATTGTCGAGGGCCGTCCCGATAATATTAAGGTAACGGTGCCAGCAGATCTGGCGCTGGCGGATTTTTTGCTCAGCCGCTTCTGAATCTATGTCGTTTCGACCTGTAAAAGGAACCCACTATGCGAATCGGGCAGGGCTTTGATGTCCACGCGTTCTGCGAGGGAGATCATGTCATTCTTGGCGGTGTGACTATTCCGTTTGAGCAAGGTATCAAGGCGCATTCTGATGGTGATGTACTCTTGCATGCGCTCGCAGATGCGCTGCTGGGAGCAGTGGCCCTGGGTGATATTGGGCATTTTTTTCCCGACACCAGCGATGAATGGGCCGGAGCCGACAGCCGCGATCTGCTGCGCAGAGTCATTGAGCGGGTAACGGGGGAGGGCTATAAGCTGGCCAATGTGGATGCGACAATCATCGCCCAGGCGCCGAAAATGGCACCGCACATTCAGACCATGCGGCTGAATATCGCCGAGGACCTGAACCTTCCTGCAAACCGCGTGAGCGTGAAAGCAACCACCAGCGAGCGTCTGGGCTTTACTGGCCGTGGTGAGGGCATTGCCTGCCAGGCAATCTGTTTGCTTGAGCCGGACGCCTTATGAGAGATGCTCCGCACCCGGAACGCCCGAATCATTGGCGACTCGACTGGCCAACATCAACAGGCCACAGGGTTGGCCGCGCTCTGCTCAAAGCCAGCCCCGCTGACTTTCTGGTTGATGAGAAGCTGGATGTTTCGAATTGTTCGGGTGGTGAGCACCTGTACCTTCGAATCGAAAAAACCGGTGATAACACCGAGTATGTCGCCCGTCAGCTCGCAGTGCTGGCAGAATGCAGGCATTTCGACATAGGGTTTTGTGGCCTGAAGGATCGTCACGCGGTGACCCGACAGTGGTTCAGCGTCTACCGGCCCGGGCTTGAGGGTGAGGACAGCGCTCTAATGTCCCGGATTGCTGAAACCTGGCCGGTGCTGGACGGGTGTCGGGGCCAGAAAAAACTTCGCCGGTCTGATCACCAGGGCAACGGGTTCGACATTATCCTGAAGGAATTGAGCGGACAGAGAGAAGCTATCAACGAGGCTTTGTCCCGGCTAAGCAATGACGGCTGCCCGAATTATTTCGGCCCACAGCGATTTGGCCATAACGGTGGGAATCTGGACAGGGCGGTTGCGATGGACCCGGCGAAAATGATCGCTGGTAGGGGCCGGAACGGTAAAAAAAGAAGGCGTGGGCGGTCTTCCTCTGGCGATGACGAGGCTAAGAACGTATTGTACTTTTCGGCGGCACGTTCCTGGCTGTTCAATGAAGTGCTGGCCCACCGGGTAGAGGCCGGTAACTGGCGTGATCCCCTTGATGGCGAACCGGGGCTGCCGGGCGAAACAGAGGCCGTGGTCACAGGCCCCATGTGGGGTGATGGCGGCACCGAGGCCGTATTGGTTCAGGGTGAGCTTGAGCGGGCCGTGGTTTCCCGCTCTCCAAAGGTTGAGTCGGTGTTTGCATTAACCCGCATGAAACCGGAGCGCCGCCGACTGATTCTGATGCCGGAAAAAATGCAATGGGAATGGCTGGGTGCAGACCAGTTATTGATCTCTTTCGGGTTACCTCCCGGGCAATATGCGACAACGCTGCTCGGTGATGTGTTTGATTTAGCAGTAAGTGGAGGCAATCGTGCGAATTCTGTTGTCCAATGATGACGGTGTGCAGTCGCCCGGCCTGAAGGCCCTTTACGAAGGGCTCGAGGGACTGGGTGAGTTGCATGTTGTAGCGCCCGACCGGGACCATAGCGGTGCCAGCAATGCGCTCACCCTGAACCGGCCTTTGACCGTTGAAAATCATGCCAGTGGATTTCAGTCTGTTGATGGCACACCCACCGATTGTGTTCATCTGGCGGTAAACGGTCTGTTTGAGCACCCCTTCGATCGGGTGGTTTCCGGGATCAACACCCACGCCAATCTCGGTGACGATATTATCTATTCAGGCACTGTGGCGGCCGCGACCGAAGGCCGACACCTGGGCCTTCCGGCTATTGCCGTGTCGCTGGTGAACGAGGGCCACTTTCACTACGAGACAGCGGCCCGGGTTGTCAGGGTGCTACTGGAAGGTACTGCTCCCCTGTCTCTGGGCCCCCGCTGTATTCTCAACGTGAATGTGCCGGATGTACCCTGGGAGGCGTTGGCAGGGTTCCGTGTTACCCGCCTTGGCCACCGTGGCCGTGCCGAAGGCGCCGTGCCTATGACCTGTCCGCGAGGCAAGGCCCGTTTCTGGATCGGCGCGGCCGGTCAGGGTAGCGACGCCGGTGAGGGAACCGATTTTCAGGCAGTACAGAACCATTTCGTGAGCATTACCCCCGTGCATGTGGACATGACCCGCCACGAGGCACTGCCGAAGCTGCAAGACTGGGTGGAGGACCTGAATCACGGGGTGAGTAAAGAGGAAACCGGTTGATGGTCGCCGAACTCGATGGAATCGGGATGACCTCCCGCCGCACCAGAATGCGACTGATTCAGCGTTTGCGCGAATCCGGCATTGTCGACGAGCAGGTACTTGCCGCCATGTCTGACGTGCCCCGGCACATCTTTCTGGACGAAGCCCTGGCCCATCGCTCCTATGAAGACACCGCTCTGCCTATCGGCTACAACCAGACCCTGTCCCAGCCTTATATTGTGGCCCGTATGACGGAAGTTCTGATGCGTCACCAGCCCTCTCGGGTACTGGAGTTGGGAACCGGCTCCGGTTACCAGACGGCCATTCTTGCCAGGCTGGTGGATCAGGTGTTCAGTGTCGAGCGAATCAAGCCGTTGCAGGATCGTGCCCGGGACCGGCTGAGAGCGCTTGCCGCGCGTAATGTGCTTCTGAAACACGCCGATGGCGGCATGGGCTGGCCAGACAAGGGGCCATTTGACGGCATCATAGTGACGGCGGCTCCCCGCGAGGTACCGGAAGAGCTTAAATCGCAACTGGCCGATGGCGGGGTGCTCGTGGCCCCGATTGGTGAACATACCCAGATGCTCACCGAAATTGTCCGCCACGGTAATCATTTTGAAATTAACGAAGTAGAGCCGGTCCGGTTTGTACCTTTGCTGGGCGGGGTTGTGCGGTGAGTCAACTGAACCCTGACCGTGATAATCGCCTATGGTCTGTTTTTCTCCGGGGTATGGCTATGGGCGCCGCCGACATTGTGCCCGGGGTGTCCGGCGGCACCATCGCCTTGATCACCGGTATCTATTTCCGGCTGTTACAGGCGATCAGTGATCTTCCGGAAGCTGCATGGCAACACCTGCTCAAAGGCCGTTTCCGCGCGTTTTGGCAGGCCTGTGACGGCACCTTTCTGCTTTGTCTGCTTGCCGGAATTCTGGTCAGCATTGTCACCCTGGCGTCTGCCATCAGTGTCGCCCTGGACCAGTATCCCATCCTGATCTGGAGCTTCTTTTTCGGCCTAATTATTGCCTCGGTGTGGCACGTCAGTCGTCAGGTGCAATTGCCACGGGCGGCATTGTTAGCGCCCTTTGCCGGAGGGGTTGTGTTTGCGTGGTGGGTCGGCACCCTGGGCGGGATGCCTTTGCAACCGTCGTTGCTGATGTTTTTCGGCGCGGGTGCGCTGGCAATCTGCGCGATGATTCTACCCGGTATTTCGGGCTCATTTATTCTGGTTATTCTGGGGATGTATGCGCCGGTTCTGGACGCGATCCGGGCGCCCGATCCTGTCATTCTGGGGGCGTTTTCTCTCGGATGTCTGGCTGGACTACTCTCTGTCGCACGGTTGATTACCTGGGCGTTTTCCCGCTTCCACGATCTGGTATTGGCGCTGCTAATCGGTTTCATGGTCGGTGCCCTCAATAAGATGTGGCCCTGGAAGCAGACCCTGAGCTGGCGCATCAATAGTTCCGGTGAGCAGGTTCCCCTGGCCGAGGCAAGTGTCAGCCCCTTCAGCTATGCTGAACAGATCGGTCAGGATCCTCAGTTACTGATGGCCTGCCTGTTTGCTTTGGCAGGATTGGCGTTAGTCCTGGCCGTAGAGTGGGCCGGCAAGCGAAGGTGAGATTTGGGCACCAGTTCACAGGGATTTTGCGACGAGTGTTACCTTTTGGTCCTTCAGACTGTTTCGAGCGGTAACAAATAATGGTGCACAGTAACCTGGTTTGGCACCGAAAATGTGCAATAAATTAGCGAGTTACTAAGAAAATCTGATAACTGGATACATTTCTTATACAAAAATAGATTAACAGGCTCTTTTTTATTCTTTTTAGATTGACGTACAGGTTGTTTGAGTCGGTATTTGCAACGTCACTTTGGTGCCCCATGAGTGTCCACGAGCGGTCACGTTCAAAAATCAATTTGTACGCCTTTTCACGGCTGGGTTACGCCGCGGCTCTGTTGATTAGCATGTTTGGACTTGCCGGCTGTAATACCTCTGCCATCCATCAGGATGACCGCTACAATCCTCCGGTTTACTGGGGCCGCCATGTGGTCAAATCTGGCGAAACCCTTTACAGCATTGCCTGGCGGTACGGGCGAGATTACCGGGAGCTGGGGGACGCCAATGACATACCCCCACCCTATGACCTCAAAGCGGGGCAGGTCGTGCAACTGGATAAACGTGGCAGTGCTTCGGCAGTGTCAGGGTCCCCCCAGCCTCCGAGTTCGCTCCGCCGTTCTCCGCCGCCTGACCCACCGGCGCCTAAGGTTTCCAAACCCCCGAATCGATCTGCTCCAGCGGCGGAGCAGAGCCAGACAGTGGCCAGCATTGAGTGGCGCTGGCCACACGTTGGCACCGTAATTGCAGCGTATTCTACGTCTGGAAAAGTCAATAAAGGTATTGATATTGCAGGGAATCCGGGTGATTCTGTTCGGGCAGCCGCAAGCGGTAATGTGGTTTATGCAGGGGATGGTTTACTCGGCTATGGAAATCTGGTCATTGTGAATCACAACGAGCACTACCTCAGTGCCTATGCCCACAACCGGAAGGTTCTGGTCAGAGAAGGGGAGGATGTAACCGCTGGGCAAAAGATTGCCGAATTGGGAAGTAGCGGAACAGACCGGCCAAAATTGCATTTTGAAATCCGGAAAAATGGTAACCCCGTGAACCCGGTGCCTTATCTGCCGCCTCGCTGACCATTGGTCAACGCGAGTCTGGTGAAAGGGTAAAGAGAGTGAAAAAAACAGAACAACCAAAATAATAATCAAGAAAAGAATCATCTGGCGAATAACAAAAACAACGGCCCGGCGTCGCGAGCAGCCAGAGAATAACGTCCTGAACAAGAAAACAGATAAGAAAAGGTGCTCATAACAATAAGAACTGTGAGCAAATATCCAGGATCCTTGAAAGGCGGGGCAAGCGTTATGTCATCAGAGCAGGAAGAACTCATCATCGATCGTGTGTCAGATGCGGAAGAGTCAGGCGATCAGCTGTTAGCAGAAGACAAAGTTGAAAAAGAAGAAGCAGCGGGCACCGAAGCTGCTACCACCGAACGAGATATCCCGGCCCGTGGCCGCTATTTCTCCAGTCTAAAGCAGATGGACGCCACTCAGCTTTATCTTAACGAAATCGGATTTTCTCCCCTTTTGACTCCCGAGGAAGAGGTTTACTTTGCACGGCTTGCCCGCAAAGGTGAAGAGTCGGGCCGTAAAAGGATGATCGAGAGTAACCTTCGTCTGGTGGTCAAGATCGCCCGTCGTTATGTGAACCGGGGGCTTACTCTGCTTGACTTGATCGAAGAGGGTAATCTTGGCTTGATCCGTGCGGTTGAAAAGTTTGATCCGGAACGGGGTTTCCGTTTCTCAACCTACGCCACCTGGTGGATTCGTCAGACCATCGAGCGGGCGATCATGAATCAGACCCGGACTATCCGGTTGCCGATTCACGTGGTCAAAGAGTTGAATCTCTACCTGCGCGCTGCGCGTGAGCTTACTCAGAGGCTCGATCACGAGCCCTCTGCTGAAGAAATTGCGCAGAGGGTGGATAAGCCGGTGGCAGACGTGAAGCGCATGCTCGGGCTGAACGAGCGCGTTGCCTCCATGGATACGCCAATTGGCAGTGGTGGTGAAAAATCCCTGCTGGATACGGTCGCTGATGAGGGGGCATCTGACCCTGCTGATCTGCTGCAGGACAACAACATGTGCGCCTGCGTCAACAAGTGGATTGACCTGCTCAGCGATAAACAGCAGGAGGTGCTGTCCCGCCGTTTCGGTCTTCGTGGTTATCCGATCAGTACGCTGGAGGAGGTCGGGCAGGAAATTGGTCTGACCCGTGAGCGGGTTCGCCAGATTCAGGTTGAGGCGCTGCGTCGTCTTCGCGAGATTCTTGAAAAAGAAGGCCTGTCAGGCACCATGCTGTTCAAGTAAGGCTCCTGAACAGGATAGGAGCAATAGATAAGAGAAAACCGGCCCTTTCGGGAGCCGGTTTTTTTTCGCCTGCACAAATGAGAACCAGCCCGCGAAAGATGCAGTTTACATCCTGTTACACTTGGCTCGCCGAAGTGGGATAAGGGTGTCGAGCTTCGGTGAACCACCAGAAACAAGATTCTATAATAACGATCGAAAAGGAAAAGACGATGAAAAAGGCTCTATCAACAGGATTTGCTTCACTGCTGCTGACTGCTGTGCTCTCGGCTCCGGCCGTGGCGCTGGAAGTGGGCGGTATCGATGTACCGGAAACCTATTCGGCGATGGGTACAGACCTCAAGCTGAACGGCGCGGGAACTCGCTCCAAGTGGTTTATGGATTTGTACGTCGGCGGCCTTTATGTGCCCAGCACGATTAATGATGGCCAGGCCATTATCAATGCCGATGAGCCGCAGGCCATCACCTTGCACATTATTTCCGGCATGATAACGAGCGACAAAATGAAGTCGGCCACCATGGAAGGTTTCGAGAATTCCACCGGTGGTGATCTCGCTGCGATCCAGGGTGAAGTTGACGCGTTCCTTGACGTGTTTTCCGAGGAAATCGTAGACGGAGACGTGTTTGACCTGGTGTATCTGCCAGGCGAAGGCACTCGCGTACTGAAGAACGGTGAGCCGCGCTCCACCATTGAAGGTCTGGAGTTCAAGAAGGCACTGTTCGGTATCTGGTTGTCTGACGAGCCCGCACAGGAAGACCTGAAAGAGAAAATGCTGGGTCAGCGTTAATACCCGGTCGTGAATTGACCCGCTCCTGACAGGGCGGGTCAGTCTCAATCCATGTAATCCCGCTTCTGCCTGAACTCGCAAAGATCTTCGATTTCGCAGGCACCACACCGGGGCTTGCGCGCGGTACAGGTGTATCGCCCGTGTAGTATTAACCAGTGGTGAGCATCCAGAAGAAACTCCCTGGGTACGAGTCGCATCAGCCGTTTTTCTACCTCAAGTACGTTCTTGCCCGGCGCAATCCCCGTCCGGTTGGACACCCGGAAGATATGAGTATCCACTGCCATGGCTGGATGGCCAAAGGCGGTATTCAGTACCACGTTTGCGGTTTTCCTGCCCACTCCCGGTAATGCCTCCAGATCCTCCCGGTTATCCGGTACCTGACTGTTATGTTTCTCCACCAGGACTTTACAGGTTTTGGTGACATTGTCGGCTTTGCTGTTAAACAGGCCGATAGTCTTGATGTATTCCTTAAGGCCGTCCGCGCCTAACTGATAGATCGCTTCCGGTGTGTTGGCCACGGGGAACAGCCTGGCAGTGGCCTTGTTCACGCCAACGTCTGTTGCCTGGGCGGAGAGAATAACGGCAATCAACAACTCAAATGAATTGGAGTAGTTCAGCTCGGTGGTTGGCGACGGATTGGCGTCTCTCAGTCGGGTGAAAATGGCTGTTCGTTTTTCCCTGTTCATGACACATGGCCTGTTACGCGGACGCGCTTGCTTCCGGCCTCGACCGGCCGCGCTGCACGGCGTGCCTTGATGCGGCTATCTATGCCGTTTTTCAGCGCAATCAGAAGCCCGAGGCCGATGAAGGCTCCGGGTGGCAAAACCATAAACAGCACATTTGGATAGTTTTCCAGCGGGCGGATGGCCCAGTCGCTGGCCGCCGGACCCAGCAAGAGATCCATGTTGGTCAGTAGTGTGCCTTGGCCAATCAGCTCGCGGATGGCCCCCAGGGCGATCAGTACGAACAGAAAGCCGAGGCCCATCATGACACCATCAAGCAGGGCCGGGAGCGGTGGATTCCTGGAGGCGAAAGCATCTGCGCGGCCTAGAATGGCGCAGTTGGTGACAATCAGCGGAATAAAAATGCCCAGAATCTGATAGAGCTCATAGGTGAAAGCCTGCATCAGCAGTTCGGCACAGGTCACAAAGGAAGCGATGATCATCACGAACGCGGGCAAGCGTACGGATTCACTGACGAAATTCCGGATCAAAGACACCGCAAGGTTGGAGCCCATCAAAACCAGCAAGGTGGCCAGCCCGAGGCCGATGGCGTTGACCACGGTGCTGGTAACGGCCAGCAGCGGGCAAAGGCCGAGCACCTGCACCAGCGCCGGGTTGTTGGTCCAGAGTCCGTCGCGGATGATCTCTGCGCTGGATTTGGTCGCCATGTTACGAATGCTCCTGTGCGGAAGAGCTGCTGGCCAGTGATTCTGGCGTGACTGGCTCTTTTTCGGGCGAGGCCGGTTGTTTCAGGATTTCACGAATCCGCTGCCGGTGCTCGCGAAAATAAACCAGAGTGTCGCGCACTGTGCTCACCACCGCCCTCGGGGTAATGGTGGCACCGGTAAACTGGTCAAACACGCCACCATCTTTTTTGACAGCCCACTGTTCGGGTTCCGGACTGCCCAGCGAACGGCCCTCGAAGGTGTAGATCCAGTCGGATTTTTTGGTTTCAATGTTATCTCCCAGCCCAGGCGTTTCCCGGTGGCTGGTAACACGAACGCCCAGAACTCTGCCCTTCAGGTTGATGCCGATCAACAGGCGTATGTTTCCAGAGTAGCCATCAGGCGCCGTCACCGGAAGAATCAGCCCGGTTGGCCGGTCACCCCGACGCGCCACCCAGGCAGTCAGCGGTTGGCCCCTGTTCAGACTATTGCTGGCGGGGAGGGTGACGGTATCTCTCAGCAGCTCGTTGTCATGCCGTTTTTCGGGAATGATTTGGAACAGCGCGTCGGCTTCGACACGGGCCGCCTGTTGTGCAATGCGCTCCTGAGTAAGTTGCTGAGTCAGGGCAATGGTGCCGCCGGTGACAATGGCAAACAGGCCAAGCCCGATGGCATTTCGCCGAATGGATTGTCCGAGAGTCGCCATAGCTTATCCCTGGTTCTTGCCTGGTAGTCCACGCCGGGCCTTATGGTGGCCATACGTACGCGGAGGCGTGTAGTAGTCAATGAAAGGCACCGCGAAATTCATCAGCAGCACGCCAAACGCAACGGCATCGGGATAAGCGCCCCAGGTTCGGATCAGATAGATCAGCACACCGATGCCCGCGCCATAGATCAGTTTGCCCTGATGGCTGGTGGCGGCAGAGACCGGGTCGGTGGCAATAAAAAAGGCCCCCAGCATGGTGCCGCCTGCAAACAGGTGCATGGAAAGAGGCGTGTACAGGTCCGGATTGCTGCCAAAAGCCAGGCTCATGACCACAAGCCCCGCCAGAAAACTGACCGGAATATGCCAGGTGATGAGGCGCATCCACAGCAACAAAAGCCCGCCCGCCAGAAAGCCCGCATTGACCCATTCCCAGCCCTTTGCAATGCCATCGCCGAAGGTGGGGTGTCGAAGTACCTCGACTGCGGTCTGGGAACTGATGTTGTGTTTGTACTGGTCCAGAGGGGTTGCCATGGTAAACGCATCCACGGCTGTTTGCTGGCCAGACGCAATGATCTGAAATGTCTCCCATAAGCCGGGGGCCGTTTCCCGGATGAGGCCGGGCTCTGCCCAGTTGGTGGTCATCGCCACCGGAAACGAAATCAATACCAGCGCATAACCCACCATGGCAGGATTGAAGGGGTTGGAGCCAAGGCCGCCGTATAACTGTTTGGCCAGAATGATAGCGGACAGGACCGCAATAGCAGACACCCAGAATGGCACCAGTGGTGGTAACGACAGGCCCAGCAGCAAGCCAGTAACAGCGGCGGTATTGTCGCGTAAAAAAAACATCACCGGGCGTTTGCGTAACATCAGCATGACCGCTTCGGCACCAACGGCCAGCGCGATGCACCAGACCACGTTGATCAGATTGCCCCAGCCGAAAAAGAGGACCTGGGCCAGCAGCCCGGGCAGGGCAGCCAGCATCACCCAGAGCATGACGTTCGAAGTCGACCGGGCACGGCGGGCGTGGGGTGACGATTGTTGAGCAAGTGCCATTGAGTTCCGGGCCTGTTCGTTAAGAGTCGGTTGGTCGAGCGTCAGCTTTCGTTGCGGCTGCAGCTGCGTCTGCATGCTCAGTCTTGGCTTTTTTCCGTGCCAGCGCTTCCTGTACCTGTGCGGATTTTGCAGCTCGGTCACTTGAAGGCTGGCCTTGCGCGCCAGTCTCTTCTGCCTCGGTCTGTTTTTTGGCCTGGGCTTCTGTGGCTGCCTTCGCGCGTTCTCTGCGGCGCTGTTCTTTTTCCTGTTGTTCCCGGTCCAGTCTTACCTGACGGGCCTCGAAGCGCTCCCGGGCGCGATCGGATTTCAGGTACTCAGCCTGCTGAATGCGGATTTCCCCCTTCGCGGCCCGGTAATACTGAACCAACGGGATTGAACTCGGGCAAACGTAGGAGCACGCGCCGCACTCTATGCAGTCGAACAGGTTAAGATGCTCTGCTTTTTCAAGCTCCCCGGCTTTGGAGTGCCAGAAAAGCTGCTGGGGCAGCAGTTCCATCGGGCAGGCTTCTGCGCACATGCCGCAACGAATACAGGGTTGTTCCGGCGGTGGTGCCGGTAGTTCTTCGGCGGTGGCGGCAATTACGCAGTTGGTGGTTTTAATCACTGGCACGCCCGGTGTTTCAAGGGTATAGCCCATCATTGGGCCACCAAGAATCAGTCGGTGGAGCTGCCAGCTATCCAGCCCTGCCTGTGACAGTAAATGCGCGACCGGGGTGCCAAGCAACACGTCATAGGTACCCGGATTGGATACCGCGCGTCCGGTGATGGTGGTAATCCGTGAAATCAGCGGCTCACCCTGATGAATAGCGCGGGATACCGCGATGGCGGTGCCGGTGTTCTGGCATATCACGCCTATGTCGGCCGGGATGCCATCACTGGGAACCTCCATACCGGTCAGAATCTGGATGAGTTGTTTTTCGCCCCCGGACGGATACCTGGTGGGGATAACGACCACCTCAGTCTGGGTGTTTGCAGTGGCTTTTTTCACTGCCTCGATGGCTTCAGGTTTATTGTCCTCAATAGCGATAACGCATCGCTCGGCCCGCAGAATCCAGGCCATTATCCGCAGCCCGGATACAATCTCATCGGCGCACTCCCGCATTGCCATATCGTCTGCGGTGATGTAGGGCTCGCACTCTGCGCCGTTCAGGATCAGTGTGCTGACCTTGCGATCTTTGGGTGGCCGCAGTTTGATATTGGTGGGAAAGCCAGCGCCACCCATACCGGCAATACCGTATTCGCGGATTCGTTCCAGAACGGTGTCCCGGTCCAGTGAACGGTAATCCGCAATGGCTTCCCGTTCTGCCCATTCGTCAACGCCGTCTGGTGCCAGAACGATGCACCAGTCGTTCATGCCGGATGGATGGGGCACCGGGAGCATGGAAACGGCTTCAATGGTGCCAGAGGTGGGCGCGTGGACCGGAACGCCGATGGCGCCGGATACGGTGGCAATAACCTGGCCCTTGAGTACTTTTTCACCAACGGATACGCAAGCTTCCGCTGGCGCGCCAATATGCTGCTGGAGCGGCAGAATCAGTTGTTCCGGCAGCGACGATTTTTCGATCGGGCGCGTCGTGGACAGATCCTTGTTTTCCGCCGGATGAATACCGCCACTGAAATCCCAGAGTTGTGTCATCAGGCGCTCACTCCTGTTCGTTCAGGGGGCGTCCGGTCCGTGGCGATGATGGTGGGTTTCGGTGGTGTCCAGGTCCAGGCGCGGATATCCGGCTGCAGGGTAACCATATCAATGCAATCGACTGGGCAGGGGTCTACGCACAGGTCGCAGCCAGTGCACTCGCTCTCGATCACTGTGTGCATCTGCTTGGCGGCCCCCAGAATGGCGTCTACCGGGCAGGCCTGAATGCACTTGGTGCAACCGATACACTCATCTTCACGAATCACCGCAACGCGCTTTTCCTGTTCCACACCGTGCTCGGCATCCAGCGGTAGCGGCTCAATGTCCAACAGATCAGCCAGTGCCTTGATCGTGGTTTCGCCGCCTGGTGGGCATCTGTTGATGGCATCGCCATTGGCGATGGATTCGGCGTAGGGACGGCAACCGGGGAAACCGCATTGTCCGCACTGGGTCTGGGGCAGCAGTGAGTCGATCTGCTGGATGAGAGGGTTGCCCTCAACTTTAAAGCGTTCCGCCGCAAAACCCAGCAAACCACCGAAGATAACGGCCAGCGCCAGCAGGACAGCAACGGCAATTAATATGCTTGTCCACATAGTTCAAATACTCCGTCAGACACTCTGTCAGACATTGACCAGGCCGGTAAAACCCATAAACGCCAGCGACATCAACCCCGCGGTTACCATGCCAATGGCCGCGCCCTGGAAGGCAACGGGCACATCCGCGACGGCAATACGCTCGCGCATGGCAGCAAACAGCACCAGCACCAGTGAAAAACCGGCCGCAGCGCCGAAACCGTAGAGCACTGACTCGACAAAGTTGTTGTTCTTGTTGAGGTTGAGCAGAGCCACGCCCAGTACCGCGCAGTTGGTGGTAATCAGCGGCAGGAAGATGCCCAGCACGCGATAGAGCAGTGGGCTGGTCTTGCGAACCACCATTTCCGTGAACTGGACCACCACGGCAATCACCAGAATGAACGTGATGGTTTTCAGGAACGCCAGGTCCAGCGGTTCCAGCAGATAGGTATAAGCCAGATAACTGCACACCGACGCCAGGGTCAGTACGAATGTGGTGGCCAGTGACATGCCCATAGCGGTTTCCAGTTTCCCGGATACGCCCATAAAGGGACAGAGGCCGAGAAACTGAACCAGCACAAAATTGTTCACCAGAATGGTGCTGACGAGAATCAGCAAATACTCAGTCATCTGACCTCTCCGTCATCTGTTCAGGCTACATGATCCGCATGCCGGGGGTGGCGCCGGAATCCGGTGACAGGATATAAATCTCCTTACCACCGGGGCCTGCGGCCAGCACCATACCTTCGGAAATACCGAACTTCATCTTGCGGGGCTTCAGGTTCGCCACCATAACCGTCAGGCGCCCGGTGAGGTCTTCCGGCTCATAGGCCGATTTGATGCCGGCAAACACATTGCGCTCGCCATGACCAATGTCCAGAGTGAGCTGCAGCAGCTTGTCCGCGCCTTCAACCCGCTCGGCTTTGACGATTTTTGCCACTCTGAGATCGACTTTGGCGAAGGCGTCAAAGTCGATCTCTTCAGCCAGCGGCTCCGTGGCTTCAGCCTTGTCGCTCTCTGGTTCGCCACTTGCAGGCCTGGAACCAGTGGCGGCCGGAAGTTCCGCTTTCGAGGCGTCCAGCATTTTTTCGATTTGAGCCATGTCAACCCGGCTCATCAACGGTTTGAACTTGTTGATGCCATGGTTCTCAAGGCGCCCTGCCCGGTTGTTCCAGTCCAGCCTGGCATTGAGAAACGCCTCGGAAGCTTTTGCGGTTTCCGGAATTACCGGCGCCAGATAGGTCATCAGCAGGTGGAACATGTTGAGGGCGTTGGTGCAAATGGCCTGAAGGTTGTTTTCCTGGCCTTCCTGCTTGGCGATCACCCAGGGCTGCTCATCGTTTACATACTGGTTGGCGATATCTGCCAGCTCCATAACGCGGCGCATGGCGCGGCCGAATTCCCGGGCTTCATAGTAGTCCGCGATTTCATCGCCGGCCTCGATAAACTCTTTCAGCTTTTCTTGTTCGGTGACAGTACCAAGCTGGCCATCAAAACGCTTGGTGATAAACCCGGCGCTGCGGCTGGCAATGTTCACGACTTTGCCCACCAGATCCGAGTTCACCCGCGCGGCAAAGTCTTCCAGGTTCAGGTCCATGTCATCGACGCCGCCGGTGAGCTTGGACGCAAAGTAATAGCGCAGGTATTCCGGGTTGAGATGGTCCAGATAGGTACGGGCCATGATAAACGTGCCCCGGGACTTGGACATCTTCTTGCCATTTACCGTTACAAACCCGTGAGCCCAGACCGCGCTGGGGGTGCGGAACCCGGCACTGTGCAGCATGGCGGGCCAGAACAGAGCGTGGAAGTTGATGATGTCCTTGCCAATGAAGTGATAGACCTCGGCAGTGGAGTCCGCTTTCCAGAAATGCTCGAAGTCGATGCCCTGGCGCTCACACAGGTTCTTGAAGCTGGCAAGGTAGCCAATGGGCGCGTCCAGCCACACATAGAAGTATTTGTCGGGCGCATCCGGAATCTCAAAGCCGAAATAGGGCGAGTCGCGGCTGATATCCCACTCCTGCAGGCCCGCATCCAGCCATTCGGCCAACTTATTGGCCACTTGTGGCTGAAGTGTGCCGCTGCGGGTCCATTTGGCGAGGAAATCTGCAAATTCGGGCAACCGGAAGAAATAATGCTCGGATTCTTTTTCCACAGGCGTCGCACCGGACACGGCAGAGCGCGGATTGATCAACTCTGCAGGCGTGTAGGTAGCGCCGCAGGCTTCACAGTTGTCTCCGTACTGATCTTCCGTTTTGCACTTCGGGCAGGTGCCCTTGATGAACCGGTCTGCCAGAAACATCTGCTTTTCCGGGTCAAAGGACTGGGTGATTTTGCGGGTCGCAATATGGTCGTTTTCTTGAAGTTGCCGGTAGATGTACTCGGAAAACTGGCGATTTTCCGTGGAGTGGGTTGTGTAATAGTTGTCAAAGCGGATATGGAAGCCGGAAAAATCTTCCTGATGTTCATCGCGGATCCGGTCAATCAACTGTTCCGATGAAATGCCTTCCCGCTCGGCACGGAGCATAATGGCAGTGCCGTGGGCATCGTCGGCGCAAACGTAGTAGCAGTTCTCGCCTCGCATGTTCTGATAGCGCACCCAGATATCGGTCTGAATGTATTCCAACAGATGGCCCAGATGGATGGGGCCATTGGCATAGGGAAGGGCGCTGGTGACCAGAATATCGCGCTGTTGCCTGGAGCTAGCTTGCGTCATGTTGTCTTCCGAAACTTCATTCGTGAGGATTGGGGCATCGTCGCCTGCGGGCCAATGGTACAATCGAGCATACGTCATATGGCCAGAAACGGGCACAGATGATACCTTTTGAGCAGATATTTTTCATCCGAAACACCCGGTTCCGGTCACAATTAAATGCCCGAAGCCTATCCCGAAAGCTATCCCGGAGACACCCATGAAACAGATTTCCCGCCAGGCCCTTGAGCAGGCCGTCAAACAGTATCGGGATCCTTACCTGGACAAGGATTTATACGAACTTGGTGCTGTGAAATCTCTGGAAGCCGACGACGCCGGCAAAGTCACCGTTTCGATTGAACTGCCTTACGCATCAAAAGGCATCGCGGGTGCAATAAAAGAACTAGTTAGCAACGCCATCGATGGCATTGACGGCGTAGAAAGTGTGGACGTGTTGGTCAGCCAGCGCATCCATTCCCACAAGGGCCAGAAAGACATCCAGTCCGTTCCGGGCGTGAAAAACATCATCGCCGTTGCTTCCGGTAAGGGAGGTGTTGGCAAATCCACCACAGCGGTCAATCTTGCACTTGCACTTCACGCCGAAGGTGCCCGCGTGGGCATTCTTGACGCCGACATCTACGGCCCCAGCATTGGAATGATGTTAGGCGTGCCTGAAGGCAAACGCCCGCAAACCCGGGAAGAAAAATACTTCGTTCCCATGGAAGCCCATGGCCTGCAGGCCAATTCCATGGCTTTCGTGGTGACCGACAAAACCCCCATGGTCTGGCGCGGCCCCATGGTCAGCGGCGCCGTCATGCAGTTACTGCAACAGACCCTGTGGAACGAGCTGGATTACCTCATCCTGGACATGCCCCCTGGCACCGGCGACATACAGCTCACCATCGCCCAGAAAGTTCCGGTTACCGGCGCCGTTATTGTCACCACTCCCCAGGACATCGCTTTGCTGGACGGCAAGAAAGGCATCGAAATGTTCCGCAAGTTAGAAATCCCCGTGCTGGGCGTTGTGGAAAACATGAGCGTGCACATTTGCAGCAACTGCGGCCATGAAGAGTCTTTGTTTGGTCATGGCGGCGGCGCACGCATCGCTGAAGAGTACGGCACTGCGCTGCTCGGGCAGCTCCCGCTGCACATCACCATCCGCGAACAGACCGACGGCGGCACGCCTTCGGTCGCGGCCGAACCGGATTCGGAAGTGGCAAGGCGCTACAAGGACATTGCCCGTCGGGTAAGCGC
>Ga0307955_1000107_pt1 | contig 45668 bp, 33 predicted proteins | sample OrgLakmetagen439_FD_201819 | JGI IMG/M metagenome (GOLD analysis project Ga0307955, IMG submission 201819) | Saline water microbial communities from Organic Lake, Antarctica - #439 | ecosystem: Environmental > Aquatic > Non-marine Saline and Alkaline > Saline | place: Antarctica: Organic Lake...
ATCATATTTTAGTCCCAAAATGTCAAAGAACTGGTAAAAAATAGTGCAAAAAACATCAAAAATTGCTATTTTTGAATGAAAATCGAATCTTGAGCGATTGTAAACCATTATAGATTAATGCGTTTACTGAATTTGGCGGTCATAGATAATGAGACCAGGCACTTAATACATGTACCGTTACTTTATTTTCGTCAATGGAATAAACTAACCTGTGCATTTGATTAATCCTTCTCGAATAGATTCCTGTCATCTGATGCTTAAGTTTTTCCGGCTTCCCGGTTCCTTTTTTTGGATGTTCCATGAGCTCATTGAGGAGTATCTCTATTTTCTTCAACAAAGCCTTATTTCCTGATTTTTTATGCATCTTGATGTCAGCTAAAGCTATCCTGGAGAAAACGAGCGTATACTTCATAATCCCAATAATTCATGTATTTCATCAGAAGTTGAAACCTTTTTTGATTTCCCTTGCCTGACTTGTTCGATACTTTGTTTGAGCTTTTCCAGCATCTCTGTATTAAAATAAACATCATCTTCATCTACCGGAGTGAGGGCATAAGCCTTGTCTTTTCCCCGCTGCACAATAATCTGCTCTCCCTGATCGGCTTTTTCAAAATAGAGTCGTTGGTTCTGCCTGAATTCTCTGCTGCTTATTATTAACATGGTATTTTATTTATGTGTGCCAATATGGTGCAAATATAGTAATTTCTGAATTAATGGAAGTTGGTCTGAAAATAAACTAATACTAAAGCTTTTCCGGGTCTTTACGCACATCCATCACCACCAGAACATAAATCCGGAAAGAAATAGGAGCTGAAGGTTGTGGCCGGGTGTTTACCATTGTTTGTTGCTTCAGGTTTTGTGGGTTAAATATAGAAACTTTTCTATTGTTACCTATGTTTCTATGTGGTTCAAAAAGAACAAAAACCACATAAGCACATGATTCACAAAGCAATTGCCTGTTACAAAAAAGCCGCCCCGGAGTCCGGGACGGCTTTAACTTTGAGAAATTGTGTCTGATTATTTCACAATGATTTTCTCCACGCGGCGTGCGTTTTCGCCTTCAATTATGAGGTAATACACCCCGTTGGATGCGTGCTCAATGTCGATAGTGGTTTCATAACGATCATTGAACTGAATGTTGTTTTCGGAATAAACCACTTTTCCAAGTGGACTCATCATGCGGATGCTTACTTTCTGAGCTTCGCCGGTGCTAAGCTGCAGCTTGAAAGAACCGTCGTTCGGGTTGGGGAACACAGAAGCGCTGTAGGCTTCGTCTTCGCCAATTCCTACGGTGCTCTTCAGCGTCAGGTTGTGCTCCATCTCTGTAATACCACAGTCGTTTTCAAGGGTAAAACGTATGGTAACATCACCGGTATAATCATCATTCCAGACCATATGGGCTGTTTCTCCCTCTTCAATCATTTCGCTGATGGCTTCTTCCGGATCGGCAACGCAACTGATATTGTTATAATCCACGGCATCCGTCAAGCTAAATGCAGTGGTATCAGTAAAGGCGTGATCTACTTCTGTAATATCCGGGCTAAAAGCAGCAGCCGGTTTGGGCATTACAGCTATAGGCAGCAGCTCAGAAGCTTCGCTTTCTCCGCAACTGTTAGCGGCTATCACCTTAATGTGAGCTTCGCCGGCAAAGGCTTCGTTCCAGGATACCGTAGCAGTTTCTCCATTTTCAATTATGGTGGCTGCCTCAGCGGGTTCAACGGTCCAGAGGTAAGACTCTGCACCTGCTGCCGTTTCAACAGTATAAGCTTCTTCTGCACCTGCACAGGGCTCTTCTGCGCCGGCAGGCATAGCGGCAGCCTCAGGTATAGTGTTGATATTTACGGTCATTTCTTCCGTAACATCATCGCAGGCTTCCATTCCTTGTGCCGTTAGCGTTAAGGTTACTGAACCCGCAGCAGCATCATCCTCTGAAGGATGGTAAAGCGTATGCAACATGGTTGCATCCTCAAAGCTACCGGTACCGGAAGTAGTCCATTGCACGGAAGCATAATTCTCAGCTTCCACGCTTTCCAGATTCAGTTCTTCCTGCGCACAAACTTCCATTTCTGCCGGCATAGAAGCTGACGGCATTTCATTGATGGTAATCGTCATTTCATCTGTCATTTCATCGCTGCTGCCAGTAACGTGCATGGTGAGTACTACTTCTCCCTGTTCCATATCGTTATCACCCATGTAATAAACCGGCTGCTCGGCGGAAGGATCATCAAAAGAACCATCTCCGGATGTTGTCCATTCTATCGACTCATACATTGTGGCAGAGCCGTTGACAACGCATTCTTCTTCGCCACATACGGCCATATCCGGGCCGGCAGTGGCGGTCATAGCCATTTCGGGTGGCAGGATAATATAGTCTACCCACGCCTTGTCATCTCCGCTGGATACGGTATTATCTTTGTCATAAACCCATTTAAAAGTATGTGGGCCTTCTGACACCGCATAAGCTACGCGTCCCCAGTCTACTTCTCCCGACCATTCATCTACTTGCTCGTCATCAATATAAAAATAGAGATAATCATAGCTGGATTCGGAAGATACTTTTCTGTAAAATGAAATAGAGTCATCACTCATCACTTCATATTCCAAATGCATTTCGGCAGTTTGGTTATGGTCTATTTCATCTGACTGCACTGCATGGCTTCCTTCAAATACCGGCTCATCAACTACAGACCACTCTGCGTCACCTGCGAATGTCCAGTTAAAGTTTTCAAAAGTACCAGACTCCCAGTCCTCAAGAATAAGTCCTGCCGTAATAGTGTAGGTATCGGCATGAGCATAGGCTCCTGCTTCCACATCAAAATCCAGTGTCATCACCGTACCGATGGGGGTGGATTCATCGCAAATAAGCGTGAAAGTAGTTTCTTCCTCCGCTCCGGCTTCCAGGGTGCCCACGTTATGGATGGTGCTGGTGATCGTTCCAAAACCACTGAGGGTAGTGAGATGCGCCAGCACATTGTTGGCTGCGGCATGGCCTTCATTCATTACAGGAATGGTAACCGTTACGGTTTCGCCCGGATCGAGACGGCCGTTGTTGTTTCCTTCTTCAGAGTCATCAATAGTGATCATTCCGGAGTTAAACACCGGCGCATTGAGGGTGATATTAAACATATTCTCCCAGCTCTCGTCGCCGGCAGTGGTAGTCAGTGTGAAAGAAACCACATGCTGGTCAGGAATATTCTCTGCAACAGTAATTTCGAAAGCATCCGTCAAAGTTATTGTTGCATCAGCTTCAATATTGCCGGCAGCTTCTTCACCGTCGGTAATGGTAACATACTCATCATCGGTTGTAAGGGTTGCAACTGCATCTGTTGCTACTTCAATACCAATATTTTCCAGGTCAACTGTAATAGCTACTGTTTCACCAAAATCGGCATTGCCGTTTCCGTTGTCATCATTCAATTCGAAACCAGCTAATGAAATAAAAGGTCCGTCAGCAGGTATGGCTTCGAGTTCAGCGATGTAAGGAACTTTATTGAATGCAGTGATTACCAGATTTAATATGCCGGGAACGTTCACCGGATCATCAAATTCAATGGTGGCAGTACCACTTTCAACGATAGCCGTTCCATAAATATCCCCGCCCATAGTCATTGCCACAGTTGCACCATCAGCATCTGTTACGTTTACTGTAAATGATGTTGAGCCAAGGAATATGGTAGGGTTGTGTGTAGCTGAAATTTCTGTTGGATTATTGGTGCGAACCATCACAGAAGGGTCACCGAAAAGGACCCAAGTATCGGTCATATCATCACCTTGTGAACCGTATTCGTCATTCATTTCCATACATCCGTTCATGGAAAGACCACCAAATGTTCTTTTGATATTGTTTTCGTATTGCTCTGTAAGGATGTCGTTCATCTCGTCCTGACCGTGCATAGGTGGATTCCATGACTGGTTAATGGTTGAGGCCATCATGGCAACTGCTCCCGTCGGATTGTTTTCGCTATCCGTGGCTCGCAGCCATGCTTCGGCAAAACATGTAGGGCCATCAAAATCTCCGTTTACACAAGCTACAGACCATATAAAAGGAAGCTTGTCAGCGTTTACCAGATCGTTTACATCACCATTATTAAAGCCGGTTGTAGACCATGCTGTCGTACTTCCGTGTCCGGTGTAGTTTATAATAGTAGCTCCTGAGTTAATCGCATCAGCTACAGGTCCTGAAGTTGGGTTTCCGGAACCATCATTGCCTCCTTGGTTACCCTCAAAAAATTCGTAATTATAGGTATATCCAAATCCATTTAAATCATCCTGAATATTGCGCAGGTGCTCCCAGTCGTTTTCGCCGTCATCTCCCTGAGATCCGGTACCATCGTCTGAACCAATAGAAATGCTGTTAGGATACCATTCTTCACCTGTGAAAGGTTCTTTTTCATAGCTTACGGTACGTGCAACTTGTGTTTCCACATCAGCAACAGATTCCGCTGAGTAGCGACCCATAAAAATTTCCGGATAGCTGTCGTTACCCTCTATGTATGAATAATTGTTATCTGAATCGCCATTGGCGTAGCTAGTAGGAACCTGATCGCCATCACCTACCAACAGGCAGTATGTCAAATCATTTTCATTATAATATGTTTCAATATAGGCTTCAATTTCTGAAGACCCGCCAATTTCTTCTACGTCAACCATTTCCACCTTGAGGCCAGTCATAATTTTCCAGTCAATGTAAGGCTGCATGGCATCCATATAATCGGTGTAAGCAATAATCAGGATAGAGCCATCTTCTTCTAAAGGTGTGTAACGTGAGTCATTTCCGTAGTTGAGGAATTGACCTGCATAAACATTGCTGAATTCACGATCTATGGTAGTCAGTTCGCTGTCGCGGATAAGCGTGTTTTCGCCGGTGTTTCCAGTGGAAGTGATCTTCACTTCAATCTCGGTTGCCACTCTCAGTTCTTTCGTCACAGGGTTGTAACGGAACGGATTCACAACAATCGTTTGTCCGCGATAATCCCTTAAGATGTAAGGCGTGCGTAATGTGGCATGGGTGGCAGGATAAAAAGCATCCTGTTCATACTCTTCGCCATATTCGAAAGGCACATCATCAGGATTTACATCCCTGTAAAGATTGCCTTTTGAAGGGGCTACTTCAATGTTTTCGAATGTTTTGGTGTACACATTAATCACCGAAATTTCCATCTCGTCCATATCGGGAATGATTACAGAAGAGGTAGCTTTAGCTACATCCGGAGCTCCGGCCTTGAGAATAGGAGTGGCGTCTTCGGTCGTAATCGTGTAGGCGATACCGTTAGGTGTCTCTACTTTTTGTTTGTAAAATCCATCAAGTGTAAATTTCACCACGGTGGTGTTCACGTCTGATGAAACCAGTTCTTTTTTGACAGGTGTGGGGGTATCTGAGGAGATACTTACCCACTCTTGTGCTACCCCTTGAAAAACAAGCATCAGGGAAGCAACAGATAATAGTAATAGTCTTTTCATTTTGAGTGTATTTGGTATTTCAGTTTGCATGGTTAAAAACACTTCAACCCGGAGCATTTTAATGCCCAGGGTTGAAGTGTTTTAATTGGTGATATTTGGTTTCTTATTTAACAACAACCAGTTTTTCAGTTGTTTTTTCATTTCCTGATTGGAAAATAACATAATAAACGCCTTCTTCAAGGTTGTTGGCGCTCACTTCGTAAGTGTGCATGCCGGCATCTTTTACGCGGCTGTTTTCCAGGATATTTACCACTTTACCCAGGCTGTTGAAAACAACAATTTTTAATGAAGCTCTTTTCTTCATGTGATATTCAATCACTGTGTTGTCTGAGAATGGGTTGGGATAAATCTTTGTCTCGTTTTCTTCTATATCTTCAATATTTGTATAGCCATAGAAGATACCGTTTGACATGTCTGACTGGCAACCGTTTTCGTTGATAACCACACAATGGTATGTGCCGGTATGTTCAGGAATAAACGATTGCTCAGTAGCACCTTCGATGTGGTTCCCTTCATGGTCGCACCACTGGTTTCCTTCTGTTGCAGAAGAAACGAGGTAATCGCCATCTTCTGAAATAGATGGTGCAGCAGGTGTATCATAAACAGTGATTGCTACTTCGTCTGTTACTTCAGCATCACCATCATTTACAGTCAGCGTATATGTAATATTGGCTGTTGGATAAGCCCAGGTTTCACTGGCATTCGGGTCGCTCAGTGTGAATGCAGGTGCCCAGGAGTAAGTAAAGCCTCCGTTTCCACCACTTACGTTTGCTTGCAGCAACACAGAATCGCCTTCGCACATCTCAGTAGCAGAAGCCACGATATTTGCACTTAACGGTCCTGCAGGCATTTCCATGGTTGGGAATGTGATATAATCAATCCACCCCATGTCTGCTTCATTAGAAACCGAACCATCCTTAGTGTATTTCCAGGTAAATGTATGCTCACCAGTAGACACGTCATACTCTACCATTTCCCAGTCAACATCACCTGACCATGAGTCCACCTCTGAACCATCAATATGGAATTCAAGGTAATCATAACCCGACTCAGACGAAACCTTACGGTAGAAAGAGATTGTGCCATCAGAGATTACATTTCCACTGATTTCAAGAACACTTTCCTGATCATCATCAATATCGCCCGAGCCGGCAGCAAAACCACCTTCGTATGCGCTTTCAGTGATAAACCATTCTGTACTTCCTGAATGTTCCCATTCGAAGCCGGAGAAGTCACCTGATTCAAAGTCCTCGATGATTAATCCAACAGGAAGGGTGTAAGTATTAGCGGCATCATAGTTTCCGGAAGCAACGCTGTAGCTTAATTCTACAGATGAACCAATCTCGGCAGATTCGTCTATCTCGATAGTAAACACCGCCTGGTCTTCGCTTTGAGCAGCAAATGTACCAAAGCTGTGCACGGTAGAAGTAATGGTAGCGATATCGCTTGTAGTGCTCAGATTGGCGGTAGTTGTTGGTGCATCAGCATGACCGTTGTTGTAAGTAGTAATGTACAGGTCGGCAGTTTCACCCGGATCCAGGTTTCCGTTGTTGTTACCGTAAGCAGCATCGTCAACGACGATGTTACCGGTAGCTAAAACAGGTGCATAAGCAGTAAGCTGCAGGCTTGATGTCCACACTTCTGTGCCATCAGTCATTTCCAGCTCAAACTGTGCAGTGTGTTCGTCAGGAACATCATCCGTTACGTCAAATGTGTAAGCGTTATCAACAGTAGATGTTTCGTCAGCTACAATTGGTCCAAAGTCGGCTGTATTTGGATCCTGAACAGTGATATAAGAATCTGTTCCTGTTACGGTAGCTGTAACAGTTTCAGAATCATCAGCACCCACATTTTTTAAAGTAACGTCTAGGTCGAATGTCTCACCAAAGTCGATTTGACCGTTGCTATTGGCTCCGGCATCGTCCACTTGCGCTTCGTCCATCACGATGTATGGTCCTTCAAGAGCAGCAGCAGGAACTTCCTCGATGTAAGGAATTTTCTGACGGCCGGTAACTACAACATCTACCGGTCCACCACTGGTAATTGGTTCGATAGGAACATTCACCACGCCACTTTCATCAACAAGTGCTGCACCGTGAAGCACTCCATCTTTTGAAATAGCAACATAAGATCCCGGATCAGCCGTTACTTCATACATATCCATTCCAATGGGAACGATATCCATGTGGCTTACCTCATTTTCTTCGCCCTGCGTGTTATAAAGCATCAGCGAAGGATCACCACCACACATGTATGCCTGCCAGTAATACAGCGGGCTGGAGTGCTGGGGATATCCCTGGATATCTACTTCAGTTACTGCCAGGTTACCCACAAATATTTTTGCATCTACCGTTTCATAGTCACTCATAAACATGGCGTCATAAGCACCCAGGGTGGTTTCTTCTGTGGTAGGTACATAACCATTGTTGTTCCCTGAAATGGGGAAAGCACCTACAGACCAATAAAAGTCTTCGAACCAATAGGTGCTGGGAGCAGAGCCCAGATAAGCCACAGCGCCTCCATTTGCCTTACGCATCCAGGCTTCTCCGATACATTCAGAAGAATAGCCAATATCATGCGCCAGGCAGCAGTTCCCTACAGCCAGCGGATACATATTTTCGTTTTCAAATTCATAAACATCAGAAATAGTCAGGTTTGGATCACCCCATGAACCCTGGTTACAGTGTGCCGTGTAGTTGATAAAACCCACACCTTCGTCTACGGTTTCGTAACATCCGTTATAGCTTGTTAAATAATCATTAACAGTAGAATAGCCATTCGCTTCGTTAAAGTAATTCTCTGTTCCATACTCTACAGTAGGCTGACCTACATTTGGATTCCACGTTCCGTCAGCACCTGCAATCAGCGTTACGCGGTCGAGGTAAGATGGGTCTTCAAATTCATATTTTTCATAATAAAGTGTTTTGTCAACCATAGCCTGAAGCTGGTCAACGGTCTGCGCAGAAAAACGTCCGTAATACATTTCGGGGAACATGTCGCCGTCTACGCTGCCGTAATACAAGTCGGTATATTTTCCTGATGAAGAACCCATTTCCATGGGAATCTGGTCGATATCACCCACTAACAATAAAAAGCTGGGCGTTACATCACTATTATTGTACTGATCATGCACCCAGGTTTGGACTTCGTCGTAGCTTTCACCAATTTCATCGGTATAAGCCACTTCCATCGTAAATCCTTGCTGCGTTTTCCACTCGATAAATGGAGCTAATGTCTCTTCGAACATCGGGTCGGAAACCACTAAATATTTAATGGGGTAGTTGGTCAAATCGGGATGCTCCGGATAATCGTCCGGGTCAGATCGGTGGTTCACCAGCTTATCATAAGCTACTTCAAAAAACGGGGAGGCTTTCGCCGATTCCATCTCTTCGGTTTTGGCAACATCGGCATTTTCAAAACTAACTTTTACCTTAATATTGTTGTAAACCGTAATCTGGTTGGTTACCGGGTTATAACGCACCGGAGCCACCACAAGGCGGCCGATGCGTACTGAACGCATGGTTCCGAGAATCTCGACGGTGGCCAGTTCATGACTGCTGAAAGCATTTTTCTGGTAAGCTTCGGCATCATATTCAAATTCCACGGCAGCCGGGTCATCGCTCTTGGATACCGAAGGCTGCATAGGTATGATTTTATGCTTGATATTGTGTTTTTCCAGGTCATACACCTCTTTATCGAAGCTCACCACCTCAGCAGTAGCTTCAGCACCAAAAGGCACCTTTATCAGTCTCTTTGTTGCAGGGAGTTTCGGGGCTCCCAGTTCACCTATGGAATAAGTGTTGGGAATAGCTATCTCCGTAAACTCTCCCTTTTGCGTCTTTACGTTAAAACTATGAACTCCGTCATAGGAAAATTCCATCTTCAACTGTTCAAAGTCGTTCACCACAACTTCTTCTGCATGCTTGTCCGCCGAAAGGTCAATGCTGTAGTTCTGGGCAAAACCAAAACCTGCCAGTATTACCAACGCGGCTAATAGTGTAAATTGTTTCATCATGAATTGTATGTATTGTTTAATTTAAATTTCGCTTTAACACCCTCTTAACATCCCCAAGACAATGGCCCTTTTCTAAAGGTTGTATCCCTGAGTGGTAATAACTAATGAAATCGACTTTAAAGTAATCACTATTCTGTCAAAAATTCAAGTTTATTTTTTGTATATGAAGTATTTATCCGCAAAATAATTTTTGGCAATCTGATTAACGGGATAGATAGTTGCCAGAAAGCCGGTAATCATTACCGTTCCGAAAACCAGCAAAAAATCGATGGCCTGCATCCTCACCGGATAGGCCTGAATCACAAAAGATCCGGTAGTATTGAGCTGGATAAGCCCGAAGGTTTGCTGCAACCATCCTACTACAAACCCTAAAAACAGGCCTGCTGTGGCGCCAATCAGCGATATGAGCACCCCTTCGAAATAAAATATCCTTTTTATCATCTGCTTATCCGCGCCCATATTCCACAGAAAAGAGATATCCTGCTTTTTATCTATCATAATTATTGAAAGCGATCCTATCACATTAAAAGTGGCGATAATCAGGATAAAGGTGAGGATAAGATAAATCGCCAGCTTTTCCGATTTCATTATCTTATACAGCAACGCTTCCTGCTGATAACGATCCCTGACGGTATACCCTTCCCCGCAGATAGCTTTAACTTCCTGAATAACCTGCTCTGCATCAGCCCCGCGCTCCAGATACAGCTCCACTGACGTGAGTTCATCATCATTATATCCCGACAAATCCCTGGCAAAGCGCAGGGGGACAAAAACATACTTGGTATCCAGCTCCTGCTGGATGCTGAAAATTCCTGCCGGACTAATCTTTTCAGCATTAAAGGCCTGATGCAGCATTACCGAGGAAGTTTCGCTGCCGGGCACATACACGCTGACAGCGTTTTCGAGGGTATTCATATCCACATCCAGATAATAGGCTACACCATACCCCATCACCGCATAATTGGCACGCCCGCGCTGCAAACGCATCGTTCCTCTGACAATCATGGTGTCCAGCGCTCCCACCTCCTCAAACGAGGGACTTACTCCTTTCAGCGTGGCCAGGTGCTGACGATTTTTATTGCGCAGCAGTGCATTCTCTTCCACCACCTCCACATAATGGAGCACCCCTTCTGCTGATGCCAGCACGCTGCTGTCGAGGTCTTTAGAAGAAAAGGTCTTCCCTTTGGAAACAGTAATTTTAATGTCTGGATTAAAAGTATCGAACAGGGAAGAGACCACCTTCTCGAAACCGTTGAAAACACTAAGCACAACAATCAGGGCCATAGCGCCTATCGTAACACCCGCAACCGAAACACCGGTAATCACATTGATAATATTGTGGCTCTTTTTTGAGGCCAGATAACGTTTTGCTATGTAAAATGGAAAATTCACGATTCTTTCCAGGCTTTGACAATTAACCCGGTGCCGCTTTTGTGGTTTCCCCTGACATCAAAATAATTCAGGATAAGAGAAAAGGGCATGGTTACCAGGTAATAAAACGGAAGCAGCACATAAAATACTTTCCCGGTATTGAGCATGAGGATAGGATATTTCATCGACAAGCGCCAGGAAATTTTTCCTGGGTTCCCGTAAGCGTAACGCGCTGCCGTTTTTCCGAAACCGGCATTTTTCAGCTTTCGCTGGATGTCTTCGATATTGTAGCCGTCACGCACATGCTCTTCAATAAAAGAACTCCCCTCTTCATCATGCTCATGGACGTCAGAACCCCCTTTGTCGCTGGGGGTGGAGATCAAAAGCATTCCGCCGGGTTTAAGTACCCGCTGAAAATTACGGAACACCTGCTCATCTTCCAGGATATGCTCCATTACATCCACCGATAAAATCAAATCATAAGTGTCTTCCTTTTCCTGCAACCTGGTGAGGTCAGCATATTCAAAGCGCACATTCTTCATCCCGGTGCGGCCAAAAAAAGCGTTGCAATCAGCTATCTGTTCTTCCTTTACATCCACGCCTTTCACATGCCAGTGTTTACTTTGCCTTGCCAGGAAGTAGCTGTACTGACCAAAGCCCATTCCGGCATCAAGAAGATGCAGCTCCTCAGCCTGTAAATTCTTTTTCCAGGATTTAATCTCCCTTTTCACATGCCAGGTACGCAGGAGTAAAACATCCAGCAGGCGATAAAAAACTTTCCTGAAAAAAGGTGTTTGATTGAAAAATTCGCCCAGCGAACGTTTAATAGGATCATATTTCATGCGGTCGGTTTTTATTCGTCATCAAGCAATTCGTCAATACGCTCGATATGGTCCAGCGAATCATCAAGAAAAAACTGCAGGTCGGGCACTTTACGCAGTTGGTTTTTCACCCGTTTGCCCAATTCAAAACGTATTTCCTTGCCGTGACTCTTAATCAGCGCCAGGGTTTCCTTCTTGTCACCGGTGGCAAAGAGGCTGACGTAAACCCTTGCCAACGACAAATCGGAAGTAACGTTCACTTTAGTTACCGTAATCATCGGGTTGCCCATTTCCACGCTCTTCTGCTGCAGGATAGTTCCCAGGTCTTTCTGAATCAGTTTTGATATTTTTTCCTGTCGCTTTGTTTCCATAAGGCAAAAATAAGATTTTCCTGATTCTTTTGCCGGTGTTTCGCTGATTAGCCTTTCAAAAATCTGGATTCCCGGTGTTTAATCCAAAATATGCAGGAATTGAAATTACTCCACTGCATTGTTTTGGTTAATTACCTGGGTGGGAGTGGAAAACGATTGAAATTGATTTGGATGATGCCAATGGTGCCCCCTGCTAATCAATTCTAAGATCTGGAATATTGAATACATTAAAAAGCAGCCTGTAAACGCTCAAAATTTAGTCGGAGATAATTATCAAGTATTTCTTTTTCAGATTACTCGGAAGCAAGCAATTTTACAATCTGCTCTATTGAAATTCTTGTCCCTTTTATAACGGGTTTCCTGTTCAACACTTTATCATTTATTTCTATATGGTGTCTCCAGTTCATATCACAAGAATACGGTTTATTGCTGAGGTTGGTCTATAAAGCCGTAATATTTTGATTGGTAAATAGTTAAATTCCAAATTTCAAAAAAGAGTGAATTGTTGATTAGTAAAAGTACCTAATGGCCTAAATTTCTATTTATTAATACCAATTACCATAAGTTACTATTAATGACCACAAATAACAAATTCGAAACCCGAAATTTTTTGATTACCAATCCCGAAAAAAACTTTTTCGAGGATGCTCGAAAAACTAAGCAATCGCAGATTGCAAGTTTTTCGGCACCGCCAACTGCCCTTTGCCAACTTTACTTAAAAAAAGTAAACACTTAAACACATTTCAAACCAAAAACTTACAAACTTAAAAACCTACAAACTTAAAAACCTACAAACTTAGTAACTTACAAACCTTTAAACTGAATCCCCATCAATTAAACATAACCTGATGTACGAAGGTTGTAAAATTGACTGATTTCAATTTCAGTATCTTTGTAAAAAAAGCAAATCATAATGGATCATCTTAAAACCAGAATCAAAAAACTATCATTAAAATACCACCAGGAAATCATTGCTATCCGCCGCCAGATTCATCAAAATCCCGAACTGGCTTTTGAGGAGAATCAGACGGCCGCCTTTGTTTCGCAAAAGCTAACCAAATATGGCATAGGGCACAAGAGTGGCATCGCCAAAACCGGAATTGTTGCTCTTATCGAAGGAAAAAATCCCGGTAAATTTGTTGTGGGGCTGCGCGCCGATATGGATGCGCTGCCTATCCTTGAAGCGAATACGCACAGCTTTGTTTCCAAAAACAAAGGGCGAATGCATGCCTGCGGTCACGATGCCCACACGGCTTCGCTGCTGGGGGTGGCAAAAATCCTCAATGAATTAAAAGAGGAGTTTGAAGGAACGGTAAAGCTCATTTTCCAGCCCTCGGAAGAAGAGCTGCCCGGTGGAGCCAGCGTCATGATACAGGAAGGCGTGCTGGAAAACCCCAGGGTGGATATGATGCTTGGCCAGCATGTTTACCCGGAACTGCCTGCCGGAACAGTAGGCATGAAAAGCGGAAAATATATGGCCTCTACCGACGAACTTTACCTCACCGTGAAAGGAAAAGGAGGCCACGGCGCTATCCCCGAACGGAACATCGATCCGGTTTTAATAGCCTCGCATATTGTTGTGGCGATGCAACAAGTGGTTTCGCGCAATGCGCTTCCCAGCATGCCCACGGTAGTCTCTTTCGGAAAATTTCTGGCCCGGGGACAAACCAATATTATCCCCGATGAAGTGCACCTGGAAGGTATCCTGCGCACTTTTGACGAAACCTGGCGAAAGCAGGCGCAGCAAAAAATCAAAAATATCGCCACAGGAATCGCCCAAAGCATGGGTGGCGACTGCGCAGTAAGAATAGATCGCGGTTATCCGGTGGTTATTAATGATGAAAAGACGACAGAACAAAGCCGCCATTTCGCTGTCGATTTTCTGGGCAAAGACCACGTGTTTGACCTGGATTACCGGATGACAGCAGAAGATTTTGCTTACTTTACGCAACAAGTCCCCAGTACTTTTTACCGGCTTGGAGTCGGCAATGAAGAAAAAGGAATTACCTCAAGTTTGCATTCCAACACTTTTGACATTGATGAAGAGAGTTTGATTGCCTCTGTGGGAACCATGAGCTGGTTAGCACTAAACCACCTGATAATAAACGGGAACATGGCACAATAATTGACGCCTCTTGGGAAGAAAACCACAAAACAATTTATTATGAAAAGAATACTATTTGTTTTAGGACTTGCTGCTGTTTTATCGTTATCAGCATCGGCGCAGCAGTATAACAAAGCCATCGGCCTGCGCGGCGGATTGTATAACGGTATAACTTATAAGCAGGCCCTCTCATCTTCAAGTTACCTGGAAGGTATCGCTTCGTTCCGCTGGGGCGGCTTTATGGTCACAGGTCTTTATGAAATTGTAAAGCCACTGGACGCCAACACTCCCGCGCTGGATTGGTATTACGGTTTTGGCGCTCACGTGGGCTTTTATGACGACACTCGAAATGGCCCCTGGGATGAAGGGGATTTTGACGGACCTATGATTGGCGCTGATGGTATTATTGGCATCGAATACACTTTCCGGGAAGTCCCTGTCAATCTGTCGCTCGACTGGAAGCCCGCCATCAATTTGTTTGGCTATGACCACTTCTGGAATGACAATGTGGCCTTTTCTATCAGGTATACTTTCTGACCTGTAATACAGAAAAGTAAACAAAAGAAACACCCAAAATCGCGAATGTATTAGTGAATTTTATCCCAAATTTGACTTTTCCATTCGTGATTTTTTTGTTATTTTCACTAATGCATTCGTCAAAATGAGTATCTTTGTAAAGATATTACATAAAATCAGGTAATTAAAAGATACAGAAATGGATAGGCTAATCAGTATATCGAATGAATTAATCGAGAGAACTCCTTTATTTTTCAAAAGGTACTTGATGGATGAAATTGACTGGAATGGAAGATTGATAGGAATTTCAGGAGCACGGGGTAGTGGTAAGACTACGTTGATGATTCAGTATTTGAAATCAAAAATTGAGAATACTGATGAAGCAATTTATGTAAGTCTGGATGATCTTTATTTTACTAAGAATAACCTTTTGGATTTTGTGTTTGAATTCAGAAGAAATGGGGGGAAATACCTTTTTTTTGATGAAGTTCATAAATATCAGAATTGGTCACAAGAACTCAAAAATATTTATGATCAGTTCCCGGATGTAAAAGTAGTGTTTTCAGGTTCATCAGCGCTTGATATTTATAAGGGCTCTCATGATTTAAGCCGCAGGGCAATGGTATATAACCTTTATGGTTTGTCTTACAGAGAGTATTTGAAATTCTACAAAAATATTGAAGCGCCGTCATACAACCTTGATGATATACTCTCAATAAGCAATCAGGAAATTAATAATCTTACCAGGCATTTTTTGCCAATCCCTTTCTTCAAAGAGTATTTAAAATGGGGATACTACCCCTTTTTCAATGAATCGAATAATGTCGTTACTTATTACAGGCAATTAATAAATATTCTCAATACAACATTTGATTCAGATTTACCTTCCATTTTTCATATCAATTATTACTCCGTATTGAAAGTGAAGAAGCTACTGGCTATTATTTCCAACATTGTCCCATACCAACCAAATATCACCAAATTATCTGAACAAGCAGGTACTTCCAGAGACTCTTTGCTTAAATTTCTGAACTATCTTGAAAAGTCGAATCTCATTAAAATGCTTCATAAGGATGCTGCCGGATTAACAAAGTTGAATAAACCTGATAAGCTGTTTCTTCAAAACCCCAATCTGATGTATGCTTTTGCCAATCAGGCCCCTGATATTGGTAATGTGAGGGAAACATTCTTTTTGAGCCAAATGATGGTGAACCATGAAGTTAGTTTTGCAGAAAAAGGAGACTTTTCCGTAGATAATAAATATACATTTGAAGTGGGAGGCCGAAAGAAAACACAAAAGCAGATTCAGGGAATGAAAAACGCTTACATCGTTTCTGATGAAACAGATGCCAGATATGGAAACAAACTACCTTTGTGGCTTTTTGGATTCCTTTATTAAAATATCAGCTATTATTTTTGCATTCATGAAAGTCAACGGAAAACACTATCGCACCATCTGGATGGAAGGCCATCAGGTGAAAATGATTCATCAGAACAAACTACCTTTCAATTTTGAGATTTTTGAATCGGAAAATTATAAGGAAACCTGTCATGCCATTAAAACCATGATTGTCCGCGGAGCAGGCGCTATCGGTGCTGCTGCAGGATTTGCCATGGCGCAGGCCTGTCTGGAAGCCAAAAGGCTAAGCGATTATGTTGAATATATCCGAAAAGCCAGAACGGCCATTGAGGCTACACGCCCTACTGCACAAAACCTCTTCTATGCTGTGAACGCGGTTTTTGATGCAGGATTGCATTCGGCCGAAAAGGCTGTGGAGCGGGCACAGGAATTGGCGGACGAAAATGCCCGCGAAATGAAGCTGATTGGGGAAGAGGGCAACAAGCTCATCCCCCAAAAAATGAATATCGCCACACACTGCAACGCCGGGTGGCTTGCTTTTGTGGATTACGGCAGCGCCCTGGCACCTGTTTATGAAGCGTGTCGCTACGGAAAAGAGGTGCTTGTTTATGTTGATGAAACGCGCCCCCGCAACCAGGGCGCCCGCCTTACCGCCTGGGAACTGGAACAGGAGCACATTCCGCATGCGGTAATTGCCGACAACGCCAACGCCTGGCTGATGTCGCAAGGAAAAATAGATATGATGATAACGGGCGCCGACCGCATCGCTGCCAACGGCGATGTGGCCAACAAAATCGGCACCCTGGAAAAGGCCATCGTGGCAAAAGCATTCGGAGTCCCGTTTTATGTTGCCGCGCCGCTCTCTACGTTCGATTTCGAGTGTGCTTCCGGAAAGGAGATCCTAATTGAACACAGGAATCCGGAAGAGGTCTTGTGGATGGAAGGCCCTGACAAAAACAGCCACTTTCATCGCATCCGCACAGGTAATCCGGGCTCTCAGGCCCTCAACCCGGCTTTTGACGTTACGCCGGCTCATTATATCTCCGGCATCATCACAAAAACAGGCGTCATAAAACCGCACCCGGCTGCTATTATGCAATTGAAAGAATTTTTATAAATTGCGCCGTATATTATCTAAAGAGATACATATGAGTTTTGAAATAAAAGAAGTCAATGATCAACACAGTGAAAAAGACTTTATTCTTTTTCCTGTAACACTCTATAAAGACGACAAGAACTGGATTCGTCCGCTGGATGATGATGTCAAAAAAGTTTTTGATAAGAAAAAAAATAAGTTTTTCAGGCACGGACGCGCTCAGCGCTGGCTGCTTCTGGACAACAATAAAAAAGTTGCCGGACGCATTGCGGCTTTTATCAACGACAAAACCGCCAACAAAAAAAACGATCAGCCAACGGGCGGAATCGGATTTTTTGAGTGCGTCAACAACCAGGAAGCCGCCAACCTCCTTTTCGACACCGGAAAAGCATGGCTGGAACAGCACGGCATGGACGCCATGGACGGGCCTATAAATTTTGGCGACCGCAACGAAAACTGGGGCTTGCTGGTGGAGGGATTCTATCCGCCCAACTACGGCATGCCTTATCATAAAAAATATTACAAAGACCTGTTTGAAAACTATGGCTACCAGCTCTATTTTAAACAATACACTTATCACCGCAAAATTGAGCGTAATTACAGCGGCATCAGCGAGCGTGTTTTAGAAAAAGCCAGACGCATCGTAGCTGACGAAAATTATCACTTTCAGCACATCGACAAAAACAATTTTGAGCAGTACGCCGAAGAGTTCAGGCAAATTTTCAATAAAGCCTGGGCCAAATTTGTGGGCTTGGGCGAAATGAACCGGCCACAGGCGCAGGCACTCATCAAAAAGCTAAAGCCCATCCTCGACCCGGAACTATTCTGGATTGGCTATTATAAAAAAGAACCCATCGCCATGTTTTTGATGCTGCCCGATTTAAACCAGATTGTAAAACATGTAAACGGAAAGTTCGACTGGTTAGGGAAACTCAAATTTCTTTATTATAAACATACCGGCGCCATCAATAAAGCCCTGGGTACACTTTTTGGCGTAATCCCCGATTACCAGGGCAAGGGCGTGGAAGCCGCCCTGATTATCGCTTTTGCTGATTTTGTCAGGAATAAAGGCAAGTTCCAATACACCGATTTGGAGATGAACTGGATTGGTGACTTCAACCCCAAAATGATGCACGTAGCTGAACAGGTAGGTGGTAAAGTGCTGAAAGTGCATCATACCTACAGGTATCTTTTCGATCCTGAAAAAGAATTTAAACGTATGCCGAAACATTAGTTCATGAATACGAATAAACTCTCTTTAAAAGAAGTGCTATATCTTATCTCCGTAAAGGATAAGGATGGCCGCGCTAATGCTGAGCACCTCGAATATGGCCTTATAGGGGCATGCCTGATGGAGCTTGCCAGCCGGGAGCGTATTGCCATCCGCGATAAGCACATAGAAGTCCTCGACAGCAAACCCACCAATGACGATGCATTAGACCTGGTGCTGAAAAAAATAGCACATTCAAAACGCCGCCGGAAGATAAAAACATGGGTCGCTATGCTGGTTAACAAAAGTGAGAAGGTAAGACGCATCATAAGAGATTCGCTCTACGAGAAGCAGCACCTTGGGCAGGAGCAGAAAAAGTTTCTCTTTATCCCCTACACCCTCCATCCTGTTGCCAAAACCGATGTGAAAAAGGCATTTACAGACCACCTCAAAAAAGCCATACAAGAGCAGCAAAGTTTTGGCGAAACGGAGAGTAATCTTATTGCCCTGATGTATGTTTCGGCATCTTTCAGAAATATTTTTCATGACAGAAAAGAACGCCGGCATGCCCGGAAAAGAGTGAAGGCAATGATTAAAGAAGGCGCGATAGCCTCTGCGGTCAGTGACTCTATCAGGGAAATGCAGGCGGCAATTACCGCTGCAGTAGCCACAAGTGTTGCAGTATCAGCAGCAGCAACATCATCAAATTAATACCTTATGGAAACAAAAACACTGAAGGACGGCAGCCATATCCCGGCACTGGGTTTTGGCACCTGGGAAATGGGTGGCAGAATGACTAAAGACGACACTGAAGATGACAAATATATCAATGCCATACAAAACGCTGTTGCCACCGGATTCCGCCATATTGACACTGCGGAGATGTATGGCAACGGCCATACGGAAACACTTGTTGGCAAGGCAATTGAGGGCACAGAGCGTTCGTCGCTATATCTCACCAGCAAAGTGCGTAAAGAAAATCTCGCTTACGCGGATGTGATAAAAGCCTGCGAAAACAGCCTCAGGAGGTTAGGGACAGATTACCTGGACCTATACCTTATCCACCACCCCAATCCCTCCATCCCGGTAAAAGCAACTGTGAAGGCACTGGATGAACTGGTCGAAAAAGGATATATCCGCCGTTACGGGTTAAGTAATTTCAATATCCAACAAACAGCGGAAGCCCTGCAACATGCGCGCCACCCTGTGGTGGTTAACCAGATAGAATATAACCTGCACACCAGGAACAAGGGAGCCTTCAATATCAATATGGAAAAGGAAATAATCCCCTACTGCCTGGAAAACGATATCTTAGTAATGGCATGGCGACCCCTGGTAAAGGGAAGTTTGCAAGCCGATAATCCGGTATTGAAGCAGCTGGCAGAAAAATACCGGCGGACGCCAAACCAAATAGCAATTAACTGGCTCCTCAGCAAGCGGGGATTTGCCACTATTGTGAAAGCGACTTCGAAAAACCATATTGAAGAAAATTATGCTGCCGCAGATTTTTCGCTGACGCCCGCAGATATGAAAGTGCTGGACTATCTCAGCCACACCATCAATGATGAACAGACGTGAGTGAGCGCAGCCGCCCCTGTATTTTGTTTATCTCGTTATCGCAGCGTCTCTATTTCGCTTTCTGAGAGGGCTTTTTCATACAGCCTGACCTCATCCAGTGCCCCTTTCAGGAAAGTGTTGCGGGGCTCCAGCGGGCCACCCATCTGCAGGGATGCCGAAGGAGCCGTTTCAGTGCCTTGTGTGGTTGTGGAAGAACAACGCAGGGTTCCGTCAACATACCCTTTTATGCCGGACTCCGTAAAGACCATCACCACATGATGCCATTCACTATCAGTAATCTGCAGGCTGGTCTGCGCCGATATGTAATACCCCTGATCGTTGCCGTTGCCTACGGTAAAAAGCAGGTTGTCGGCAGCTGTTTTCACTATCTGAAAGCCGTTATCACCGGACTGGTCATCGGGCGTGTTGGTAATCAGCGCCTGGCGCCGCCCATGCTCGTCGAACCGCACCAATAAACTTACTGTCTTAGCTCCTTTGGCAAGCGGCGAAGGCTGCACCGATATATGTTCAGCACCGCCAAAGGCAACAGCGGCATCCGGTGTTCCATGACGATCTTCTGTTGGGGTGGCTCCATAATTATTGCCATTATGGCTGCCCCATGCATCCTGCACCGAGCCATCGGTAAAATTATAATATGCCAATAATCCATCCGTGGCTCCGGGACTCTCCACCACATCCACTGTAATAGTGGTTTGCAAGCCATTGGACAGGTCGGTTACCGTAACCTCCGTTTGCTCACCTACAGCCCCTTGAGCCACAATCCTCATATTATAACTACCGGGATCGGAAGTCTCCAGCAGCCTGATTATGGTGTTATCGGCCGCAGACCAGTTATAGTCGGGCGGATTCTGTCCGAGGTAAGTGATCGCTTCCAGGGTAAGTGTATCCCCTTCCCCAATGTTCAGCTGCTCCACGCCATAAGGGTTTGTTTCGGTAGCATTAACGTAAAGACCCTGCTCTACGGAGTAGAATCCGGCACTGTTAAAGGTGCCTTCAATATAGCTATCCTCTCCCGTATTACTATTCTCTTTTATCCTGAGCTGCAGCGTATGGTCGTTATCGCCACGCTTGGGTGTCATATAATTCATCCAGTAAAAACTATTGGCATAGCCCGCCATCTCGTCCTGTATTTCTTCAAACCGATCGGTAAGCTCCGAAACATTATCAATAGGGAAATATCCTGCATTACCTATCTCTTCCAGAACGCCAGGCTCAATTTCATCGCCCATACCCACCATGTAAACCTTTTTCTGTCCCCTGGCTACCAGGGCATCCTCCAAACTTGAAGAGCCCTGCGTATCGCTGGCATCCGTAAAGCCCACCAAAAATCCCTGCTGGATCCGTTCAGTCTCATAAAAATCCTCCCACATATTCACCGCTTCAACAAGCGAGCCATAGAGATCTGTGGTGTGATATCCCGGCTCTATCTGCTGAATGGCATCGGTGAGGGCCTGCACGTCGCTGGTAAAGTCCTGCAGCAACACCGGATTTTCGCTGAAAACAAAGATGGCAAACTCCTGGTTGGGCAGCTTGCTGAGCACCAGCGACCGGGCTGCATTCTTTATCTCGGAAAGATTCTCTTCCACACTGGAGCTGTTATCTATCAGCAGCACGGTTTTCAAACTGTAAGGGATTACATCCTGCTTACGGATTTGCATGGCCGACTCGGTAGGCGATACCTTCTGATCATTCTCCAGCACCTCAAAATCGCGCGTGGATAAGGAGGAAACGCCATTACCCTGCATATCCGTTACCTGGAACATGATATTGATAAAACAGGGCTCCTGCGCATTTTCAGAGATGTTGCCATATTCTGTAATCTTATATCCCGGAAGATTTAGGCGTGTATTCTTGTCTTTGGCGCATGAGGCAAAAAGCGCAACGCTCACTAACGCCACCAAAACTAGTTTCAGGTTTCTTAACATTGTTGTGTCTTTAAAGTATACTCTCCTAACGAAAAACCACTGCAAAATTATACATCCTCATCAAATCTTCTGCAAAATATCTAATTATCCCAATTGTATTTCAAAGTGAGCTTCAGCAAAAGATTGGTATAAGATGACCACCCGCGCATACCCTCCGGCAGCAGCGGAGGCTGGTGGAGGGTATGGTCTTTATGGCCAAGGGCTATTCATGATACCTAAAAAGGGATTAACTCAAAAACTCCAAAAAGCTTCAGTGCGGAGACTACGATCATCACCAGCAAAATGTAGCGGATATATTTGGGGCCCCAGTGCAAGGCAAATTTGGTGGCCAGGAAAGCACCAATCATATTTCCCGCGCCTAATATCAGGCCATAGGTCCACCATACCTGGTCATTCATAATATACAATGCAAGCGCAAAAGGAGTATATGCTAAAACCACCAGCAGCTTTAAAGCATTGGCGCGCACCAGGTCATAACCGGCACTGAGAACCAGCGCCGAAAGCAGAAAAATACCTACGCCGGCCTGGATGAGGCCACCATAAATCCCGATTAAAAAGAACACGATAACCTGCATCCACCATTTGCCCGGCTTGATCTCCTGATTTTCCCGGATCCACCGGTTAGGTTTGTAGATAATCACAAAAAACATAACCACCATCACAACCCCGATAAGCTTCTCCATGAGGTCTTCATTAAGATCGACGGCGATATTAGCCCCTACCAGCGACCCTGCCACGGCTATCAGCGAAGGGAACCATCCCCTGCGGTAATCTATCTTCTTTTTCCGGTGAAAAGAGGTTACCCCAACCACATTTTGCATCAGAATGGCTACACGGTTGGTGCCGTTGGCCACATTTGCCGGGAGGCCTAAAAAAATCAACATCGGTAAACTGATGACCGATCCACTGCCGGCCAGGGTATTAATAAATCCCACCAACATACCAACGCCCACTACCGCCACAATCATATACCATTCCATGCAGAAAAATTTGGCGCAAGTTAGTAATTAACCAAAAGGCAGGCAATACTTGCAATAAGATGTTTTTTCGAATCTACTACCCCTTATTTTAATGGTAATCCTCCAATATCAGGAATTGTTAAGCAACAACGCAGCTATTGGACATTACAAACAGACAATAAATATCTTCGGGAGCCAAATAATTATCAATATATGTACAATCCCTTACCTCCATCCGAAAAGGATTTCTTATTTTTATCCCCTTGCATCTTCAAAACAATAAAAAAACCTATGAGAAAACTTTCTACATTGCTGATAATTGTCTTAGCGTTACTGGCGTTTATACCACCGGCGCAGGCAAAGAAAAAAAATGAAGGGGTGCTCGACACACTGAAGTCCTCCCAACTAAGCGGATTGAAATTCCGCTCCATCGGCCCGGCCTATGCTTCAGGAAGAATTTCCGATTTTGCTGTTAATCCCAATAACCACAGCGAATACTATGTGGCAGTATCCTCGGGAAATATCTGGAAAACCACTAATGCCGGAACCACTTTTGAGCCTGTTTTTGAAAATTACGGCTCCTATGCCATTGGATGCCTTGAAATGGATCCCAACAACCCAAATGTGATTTGGGCCGGAACAGGGGAAAACAACCACCAAAGAGCGTTAGGCTATGGCGACGGGGTATATAAATCTATGGACGGCGGCAAATCCTGGAAAAACATGGGATTAAAAGATTCCCGCCATATCGGGATGATCCTGGTGGATCCTCGCGACAGCCAAACGGTATATGCCGCGGCCGAAGGGTCGGCATGGGGCCCCGGCGGGCAGCGCGGACTTTACAAGACCACCGATGGCGGCGAAAACTGGAAAAAAATCCTGGAAATCAGCAATCATACCGGTGTAAACAATATTATATGCGACCCGCGAAACCCTGATGTTTTGTATGCTACCTCGGAACAGCGCAGGAGGCATGTGCACACAAAAATTGGTGGCGGCCCCGAATCCAAAGTCTATAAATCTATAGATGCAGGCGAAAACTGGCGCAAAATTATGAAAGGCTTACCAAAAGTACATATCGGAGGCATGGGTATTGATATCTCGCTGGTGAATCCGGATGTGCTCTACCTGATTATGGAGGCAGCAGAAGACAAAGGAGGCTTTTTCCGCTCCACAGACCGCGGCGAAAGCTGGGAGCGCCGCAGCGACCACCACTCCAGCGGGCAGTATTACAACGAAATATTCTGCGACCCAAAAGATGTGGATAAGGTTTTTTCTGTGGAAACGTATTCGCACTACACCGAAGACGGCGGCAAAACCTGGAACCGCATCAGCCTGAACAAACGCCATGTTGATGACCATGCACTGTGGATTGACCCGGACGATCCGGACCATTATATCATTGGGGGCGACGGCGGTATTTATATCACCCACGATGACGGCACACATTTCAGGCATGTCCCCAACCTGCCGGTCACACAGCTATACCGCGTCAATGTGGATAACAGCAAGCCTTTTTATCATATCTATGGCGGCACGCAGGACAACAATTCGTTTGGCGGGCCCAACCAAACTACTCACAGCGGCGGTTTCACCAAGGGCGAGTGGTTCGTCACCCTTGGCGGGGATGGTTTTTGGCAGGCTATCGACCTCGAAAATCCCGACATCGTTTATTCGGAATACCAGTATGGTAACAGCTTTCGCTACGATCGCAAAAGTGGCGAAAGGATCTCCATCAAACCCAGACCGCGCAAGGGAGAAAAAACCTACCGCTGGAACTGGAATGCCCCGCTCATTATAAGTCCGCACAGCAACAAACGCCTATACGCTGCCGCTAACAAGGTTTTCAGAAGCGACGACCGGGGCATGACCTGGCAAGTGATCAGCGAGGACCTCACCCGCTCACTCGACCGCAACAAATGGAAGGTAATGGGACGCTACTGGAGCAATGAAGCCGTGGTTAAAGATGTATCCACCTCCCTCTACGGAACTATTGTTTCGATGCAGGAAAGCCCGCTAAAGGAAGACCTGCTGTACGTTGGCACTGATGACGGATTGATACAGGTTACCGAAGACAGTGAAACGTGGCGTAAAACATCGAAATTTCCCGGCGTACCGGAATACACATATGTCAGCGATATCTATCCTTCGCAACATGATGAAAACATCGTCTTCGCCTCTTTCGATAACCGCAAGCGTGATGACTTCAAACCGTATCTCTTAAAAAGTACTGATAAAGGCACGTCCTGGACATCCATTGCAGGAGACCTGCCTGAAGATGAAACCGTGCATACCGTTGTGCAAGACCATGTGAAACCGGAGATCTTATTTGCCGGCACCGAATTTGGGGTGTACGTCACCCTGAATGGCGGAGAGCACTGGGTGCAACTAAAAGCAGGCATCCCCACCATCGCCGTTAGAGATATTGCCATCCAGAAAGAAGAAAACGACCTGGCCCTGGCTACCTTCGGGCGTGGCTTCTATATCCTGGACAATTACGCGCCTTTACGGGAAATCAGCGATGTTGTTATGGAAAAACAAGCCCATGTTTTCGAGATCCCCGAAGCACGGATGTACGTACAAAAGAGCAATAAATACGGCCAGGGCTCTGCGGAGTATCTCAGCAGCAATCCGGAATTTGGGGCTACATTTACGTACTATCTGAGCGACTCGCCTAAAACGCTCAAGCAGCAGCGGAAAGAAGCTGAAAAAGCACTTGACCCCGAAGAAGAGCGCATCCCTATGCCGGAACAAGAACGCTTGCGCGATGAAGACTTTGAGGCTAAGCCCCATCTTATTTTCGATATCGCCGACAGCGAAGGCAACTTTGTGAGGCGCCTCACCGAAAAAGCAGGCAAAGGAATCAACCGTGCGGTGTGGAACCTGCGCTATGAAAGCCTGAACCCGGTCAATGATAAAAATGACGAATTCAACCCCATGAAAGACGGCGGCAGCAGCACCCTGGCAATTCCCGGCGAATACAGTGTAAGTGTGTCGTTATATCAAAACGGGGAGATTACCAGCCTCACAGGCCCTCAGGAGTTCTCCTGCCGCCTGCTTGAGAAACGCACCCTGCCGGCAGAAAACCATGAAGAAATGGTGGCTTTTCAGCAGGAAATGCAGGAACTGGCGCGCGTAGTTCGCGGAACATACCAGTGGGGCAAAGAGCTGCAGGATCGCGTAAAATATCTGCGCAATGTAATTTATCGCACACCACAGGCAGAACATGAGTTGATTGTGGAAGCGCGGGCAATCGATAAAAAGCTGGAAGATATCCTCTACGAGTTTGAAGGGCGTAACCCTCCGGCCAGCCGCGAGGAAAATCCGCCGGCACCGGTAGCCCTCAATGAGCGGCTGAGCAATATGGTGTACACTCACTGGAGTTCCACCTCCGACATCTCATCAACAGAAAAGCAACTGTATGATATCCTCACGGAAGAGTTTCCTCCGGTATTGCAGAAGTTGAAAAACCTGTACCAGGACGAAATCCTGCCACTGGAACAACGGCTTGAAGGCCTTAAAGCGCCTTACACACCGGGAAGGATACCACAGTGGGATAAGTAAATCAAGAAGCTGAAAATGCAAAAGCCGGAACAAAACCAATCTGTTCCGGCTTTTTTGTCTCTTGTTGTGTGATTATTTTATTATTTTTGATTGATGCAAAGGTAATTATCAGGTAGCAGCATCCGGTTTGCGGAACGCGGGCTGAAGTAAATAAGCGCACCAACTATAGAAAAATGAAGCACGATGGCTGCGATAACAAAACACACACATGAAACTAACTATTAATGCCGGAAAACAGGTAATCCGTTACAAAATTGAAAACAATGAAAATGCAGACACTTCACATAAAAAACATGGTATGCCCTCGCTGCATTAAAGCAGTAGAGGATTTGTTCATGGAACTGGGTTATGAGGTGGTGAATGTTAAGCTGGGTGAGGTGAAGATTATGGCCAACGATGAAGAGGTATACCATGCCATCATAAGCAAGGAACTACAAAAGTTAGGCTTTGAGCTGCTCCACGATGCAGAAGTGCAGCTTATCAACCAGGTGAAAACGCTGATTATCGACCGTATTCATCATGCCAATGAGGAACAGATGAATGAAAATATCTCAGACTACCTGCAGCGAAACCTCAGCAAAGACTACCACCAAATCAGTAAGGCTTTCTCTTCTAAAGAGAGTATTACCATAGAAAAATACATTATCCTGCAAAAGATTGAAAAGGTGAAAGAGCTGCTGACCTACAAAGAATTCACCCTCTCCGAAATAGCCTTCCGGCTGGGATATTCCAGCGTATCGCACCTGAGCAGGCAGTTTAAGCAAATTACCGGGCTTACACCTTCTGAATTTAAAACCCTCAACGAACAACCCCGCAAATCGCTGGACGAGATTTAAGCACAAAAGCAGCAATATATGTATTTAAGCTGATTGGATAAGAGGGTTTCATGACCAATACCGATTATCATTTGAAAGGAGCCTTTATACTAATTACTGTCTGAATGGCGCCTTTAGTTCCCCAAGGCCTCCGGCGGGGCAGGCGCTTCGCTCCTTACCTGTTTTTCAAGAGCTGTTGAGTTCATTAGGCTGCAAACCTTTCCCAAAATTATATAATACTTATTGCATAGGCAGCTATTAGTTTTGCAGCTGTTATGGAAGAACAAAAAACCAGGATATTTCCTGTAAAAGGGATGACATGTGCTTCATGTGCTGCCAGTGTGGAGAGCATGCTGAAAAACACCGGAGGCGTTGCTGAAGCTTCCGTTAATTTTGCTGACAGTTCCGTGAGGGTGCAGTTTTCTCCTGATGCGGTGAGCGAAGAAACGATGGCCGGGAATATAGACCAAATAGGCTATGAGCTGGTCATCACAGATAACGAGGACCACGAAGCCGAACAACAAAAAGCTTATGCCCGCCGTAAGCGGAAACTCTGGACCGCTATTGCTTTTTCGGTGCCGGTATTCGTCTTAAGCATGTTTATGAAAGATAGCCTGCCGAAGCAGGAATGGATACTGCTGGTGTTGACCATTCCGGTTATGTTTTATGCCGGGCGCGAATTTTTTCTTAATGCGTGGAAACAACTAAAACATGGCACTTCCAATATGGATACGCTGGTGGCGCTGGGTACCGGTATTGCCTTCCTGTTCAGCTTTTTTAATACAATTTATCCTCAGTTTATGCAATCACAAGGCCTTCCGGCAGATGTCTACTACGAGTCGGCGGTGGTGATCATTACGCTGATTTTGCTGGGACGTTTTCTTGAAGAGCGCGCCAAAGGCAACGCCTCCTCGGCTATCCGCAAGCTGATGCAGCTGCAGCCCGACACGGTGCGCGTTTCTGAAAATGGGGAGATCGTGGAAAAACCCCTTGCTGACGTACAGCTTTCCGACCATGTGGTAATACGTCCCGGGGAGCGGGTCCCTGTCGACGGCGACATTATCAGCGGAAGCACTACAGTTGATGAGTCTATGATGACCGGCGAGGCCATGCCGGTGAGTAAGAAGCGTGGTGAAAAGATGTACGGCGGCACCATGAACCAGGATGGCAGCATCACACTGGCAGCCACTGCCGTGGGAGAAGATTCCTACCTGTCGCGAATTATCGACACCGTCAGACAGGCGCAGGGCAGCAAGCCTCCGGTGCAAAAGCTGGTGGATAAAATCGCCTCCATCTTTGTGCCGGTAGTGATTGTCATCGCACTGCTAACCTTCGGTATCTGGCTGTGGACAGGCCCTTCGTTCTCTCACGCCTTTGTAACGATGATTAGCGTGCTGATTATTGCCTGTCCGTGTGCCCTGGGGCTGGCCACGCCCACAGCGCTGATGACCGGAATAGGAAAAGGCGCCGAAAAAGGTATCCTGGTAAAAGGAGCCGGAAGCCTGGAGGTTGCTAAAAAAGTAGATACGCTCATCCTGGATAAAACAGGTACCGTCACCTATGGCAAGCCCGAAGTGTCCGAAATGATATGGGAGCAGAAGGGGGATGAAAAAAAATTGTCGCCCCTCTTTAAAGCTATTGAGGAGAAGAGCGAACACCCTCTTGCAAAAGCTATCGCCAGGTATTACCATGGCAATAAAGCAGCGGCCGCTGAGATAGAAGAGTTTCAGAATCACAGCGGGAAAGGGGTGCAGGCATTCGTTGAAGGGGTGCAGTATTTTGCCGGAAACGATAAGTTGATGGAAGAACATCGTATCCGTATCAGCGCAAGCTTAAAGGAGCAAGCCCGCAACAGCCAGGGTACAGCCATCTATTTTGCCGGCGGCGGAGAGGCTAAAGCGGTATGTATCCTCAAAGACAGGGTTAAAGAAAATGCCCGCAAGGTGATAGCCCAAATCAAGAAGCAGGGAATCAGGGTGGTGATGCTTACCGGAGATGCGGAGTCCACAGCCCGGGAGGTGGCGGAAGCCACAGGAATTGATGAGGTCTACGCTTCGCTGCTTCCGGCGCAGAAAAAAGAGTTTGTGGCGAAATATCAAAAAGAAGGCAAAACTGTTGCGATGACCGGCGATGGCGTCAATGATGCTGCCTCGCTGGCATTGGCCGATATGAGTATTGCCATGGGCAGCGGATCGGATATCGCCCTGGATGCAGCCGACATCACCCTGATGCATTCGGACCTGCAGCACCTGGCAGATGCCTTTACGCTGTCGCAAGCTATCAACAAAAAAATCAGGCAGAATCTGTTCTGGGCTTTTTTCTACAATGTGATAGCAATTCCGGTGGCGGCAGGAGCTTTATACCCTGCTTTCGGGGTATTGCTGAGCCCTATGATTGCCGGAGGCGCCATGGCCTTCAGCTCCGTGTCGGTGATTACCAACAGCCTGGCTCTGAAAAGAATAAAATAAATGATAATAAATCAGTAAACCGTTAGCTGAGCAAACACAAAAAGCCAACGGTGACATTGCTGACAATTAGAAAGGAGAAATGATGACAAAAATGAAGTTTAAAACCAATTTAACATGCAACGGTTGTGTAAGCAAAGTTCAACCACATCTCGAAAAACTTAATATTAAATCGTGGGATATTGACCTGCAAAGCAAGGAAAGTATCGTATCGGTAGAAGGCGATGTAGACGAGCAAGAAGTGAAAAAAGCCTTCGAAGCCGCCGGATATAAAGCAGAGCCCAAAAAAGGGTTCCTTGGCGGGATTTTCAGCTGATATAAGACAATAAGTGTATTTATAAATTACTGGCGCACGTCTGTAACCAAAACTAGCGCATCTGTAACCAAGCTGGCGCGCGTCTGTGACGCGTGCATACTGGACTTGTCATTTGTAATGACACTATCGGCCGGGATCGCGCATGGAATTGATAACCGTTTTTTCTATAGACATGTGATGTATCTGGCATCGGTTTCGCAGGAGATTTTTTGGGTAAAAGGAAAGGTGCCAGCCACCCACATGAAAAGCATGGTGATTCCAATACAGGCTTTCTCCTCTCATCCCAAAAGCCAGCCTGATTAATAAGCTAATAAGGTCTGGAGGGAGGGGTGGGACATTTTTCCTACTAAGGTTTAGCGGAGAGGAATAAGGTTTTTCGTAGCAGATATTGTAAATGACTTTCTAAACCAGTGCCTGCTACAGGAAAACCTTATTCGGCAGCCTCTTTAACCTTAGTAGACAGTTGGCCACCGCCCCCTTATTTTTGACCATATTTCTTGCTTAAATTGCAGCGTTACAAACGCGTAGAGTAGTCGGCACGCGATGCAATCGCGCGCCAGCCCCCGGAAAAACAAAAGCTGGCGCGCGTCTGTGAACAAAAATAGCGCACCTCAGTAACCAAAGCTGGCGCGCGTCTGTGACGCGTGCCCATAGAACTTGTCATTTGTAATAACATCTAAAAACTAAATTGACAGCAGCATCCTCTGAATATCCATAACCCCTGTAAGATGCAGCACACTGATAACAATAAAAACGATCATCACCCACCTGACAAAGCCGGCGCCGCGGACAACTGCCGAGCGGGCACCGATATAAGCTCCTGCTACCTGCCCCACAGCAAGCACCAGGCCATATTGCAGATTGATCATATCGCCCCAAAAAAATACGCCGATTGTAAAAGGAACATACATCAACACAATCAACACTTTGATGGCGTTTGCGCGTACCACATCATAACCTGCCGAAAGCACTATCGCGGCAAGCAAAAAATACCCTATCCCCACATAAATAAATCCTCCGTAAAGGCCCAGGGCAAAAAAGATGAGCCCCTGCTTCCAGGATATCCTTTTATCGATCAGCTCCTGCCGTCCCTCCACCCATCGCTGTGGTTTATACACTATAAGCGCTAACATCAGCAGCATGATGCCGGCCACTATTTTTTCAAAAGCCTCTTCATCGACTTCTACAGCTATGCGGGCCCCAACAATCGATCCTGCAATAACAGGCAATCCCAGCACTATCCCTTTCTTCCAGTGAAGCACTTTTTTGGCGCGGAAAGTGGAGACCGAAGTCAGCGTTTGAAAAGCTGCGGCAATGCGATGCGTTCCGTTAGCTACATTCAGCGGCAAGCCCATAAACATAAGCACCGACAACGAGATAATGGTCGCCCCACCTGCCAGCGTGTTGATAAAACCCACCATAAGTCCGGCCACCACCAACACCACTGCTTCAACACCTGTCATAACAGCTTTTTACATCCGGCGTCCTGTCCGGTATATTTTCCAAAAATAATGATGACAAAATAGAGTATTAGCACACCTGCCGGAAAGAGAATCCACACCGGGATGCCGTAAGCTGCAGGAATGGTGCCGGCAAAAATAGCTACCGCACCCACTGACAGGGCATAGGGCAACTGTGTCCTGACGTGTTCGATATGGTTACATGAGCTGGCTAAGGAGCTCAGGATGGTAGTATCGGAAATGGGAGAACAGTGATCGCCAAGCACGGAACCTGCCAGCACCGAAGAGACCACGTTAAAAAATATCTCATAACTCTGGCCCGTATCAAAGCCGTTTTCCACGGCAATCATCCACGAAGCAGGCAGGATCAGCGGGTATAGGATTGCCATGGTTCCCCAGCTCGATCCGGTGCTGAAAGCCACCAGTGCTGCCATGATAAAGGTGAGCGCCGGCACCAGATAAGGTGTCATCTGCATCTCTATCAATATTTTGGATATAAAGTCCGCCGTATGCATATGCTGCGTAACCGTGGCAATAGACCACGCCATAATCAGGATCACTATCGCGGTAAGCATGGTACGGAAGCCGTTAATGAGGCTGTTTACCGTATCCTTGAGGGGCAGGAGCTTCTGCGAAGCTGTGAGGCCCACCGCCACCAGCACTCCCGAGAGTGACGACCACAGCAATGCTTTATAAGAATCCGCAGCACCGATGGTGGCCGACAGTTTTTTGGTGAAAGAAATATCCTGCTGCCATAGAGCCTCGTCCCATCCAGTATACATCAATCCCACCATAGTGCCAGCGATGATTATCACCACCGGAATAATGGCATTATACGCTTTAGGCCTGATGTTTTCCGGCACTTCCAGCTCATTGAGCTTATTGGAAAACCCGTCGGCATCTTCCTGCGCACCAACCCCGTACTTGCGTGCCCGGCACTCCGCTTTATACATCGGGCCAAAGTCGCGCTCCTTCCATACCAGCAAAAGAATAAAGATGAGCGCAAAAATGGGATAAAAAGAGTAGGCCAGCGAATTCAGAAAGATGGTATAAGGACTTTTATCGAGGCCGATGGTGCTAATGCCATCCTGAATGTAGCTAAGCTCAGCGCCTATCCATGTAGTTACAAAAGCGATGGCAGCGATGGGCGCCGCTGTGGAATCGACGATATAGGCCAGCTTCTGGCGGGAGATTTTCAGCCTGTCGGTCACCGGGCGCATGGTATTACCCACTACCAGAGTGTTTGCATAATCATCGAAAAAGATGGCGATACCAAGGAGCCATGTCACAAATTGGCCGGAACGTGTGTTGTTGGCATATCTTGATAGCTTTGCCACCACCCCTTTCATGCCGCCGTTACGTGTAATCAGGTTGACCATACCGCCGATAAGCATCGAAAAAACAATAATAGAAAGGTGGCCTCTGTCCAAAAGTGCATCGATAAGATACTCTTCTGAAATGGCAAAAATTCCTTTAAAAAAGGCGATGAAGATATTGTTCCCGGCATAGGTATAAATAATGGTGGTACCCACCAGCAATCCGGTAAAGAGCGCGCTAAAAACCTCTTTTAAAACCAACGCCATCAAAATAGCTATCAGCGGCGGCAGGATCGACATCCACAAAGGAATACTACGCGTTTCGCCGGAAAAGGCAAAGAGCTGCGACTGCACCACATACTCATCTTTTGGTTTCAGCTTCAGCTGGAATAGTGCTTCGCCGTTCTCGAAAGTCAGTGTTTTCGTTTCCCCGTTCACATAGGCTAGAACCTCTTGTTGCTCAAAGTGCCCCACCAGTTCGGGATCGGATATTTTTACAGCATAGGTTTGGCTGACATTGGCCACCAGGATATCCGGCATTTCCAGTCTGAAGTCGTCAGGGGTAGTCTGCGGGAGTTCCTGAGCATACGACATTACAACAAACAGGAGAAATACAACGGACAAAACCCTTTTCATCTGTTTTTGATTATCTGTGAATTGTTTTGCTTTATACTAATTTTAATCATTCCCGATAGCTATCGGGATGTGTGTCTTAAATTATTTCAGGCATGGCCTGTTTCATCATGGTAGTTTCATTCAATAAGCTTACGAAGATAGAAAGGAAACTTTAAAATCCAAATAGTGAACAAACAGTCCGAGGTTTTACGTTACTTCATTAAAACAATAAGCAATGGAAAAAGAGAAAATACTTGTTACTGCAGCTACCGGAAATGTTGGAACTCCCTTGGTGAAAGCCTTGCAGCGTAAAGCAATCCCGTTTACCGCAGCTACACGCAATGCAGGTAAAGCCAGGGAAAAGCTGGGTAAAGACCTGCACACCATTTACTTCGATTATGAATCTCCTGATAGCTTTGCGAAAGCGCTGGAGGGTGTTGACACGATGTTTTTATGCGGCCCCTCGGCCACCCCGCACGCCGTGGAGCTGATCATGCCGCTGATTGATGAAGCACAGAAGCAGCAGGTGAAGCATATCGTATTCATTGCCTCTTACCCTCCGGTGATGGATGCCATCAAAAAATCAGGCATGGCTTTCACCTTCATCAAGGCCAACTTCTTTATGCAGAATTTCGGCATCTACCAGGTTGAGGATATCAAAAACAGGAATCAGATCTTTTTACCCACCGGAGAAGGCAGAGCACCTTTTATTCACACGCAGGATATTGGGGAAGTAGCCGCAGCAATTCTTCAAAATCCGGAAACTTACAGGGATAAAACGCTCTACATTACAGGCCCTGAAACACTGAACCACTTCGAGGCTGCCAACATATTTTCTGAAGTACTGGGCAGGAATATTATCTATAAAAATCCTGATGAAGAGGTCTATCGTGACGAGATGAAGAAAAGAGGCTATTCTGACACCTACATCAAGGCAATGATTGCGGTATTCGGGAAAATAAAAAAAGGACAGGTAGCACAAAAAAGCGATACTGTGGAACAAATGTTGCACCGCAAACCGCTAGCGCTTAAAACTTATGTTGAGGAAAACAAGGCGCTTTTTGAATGAATGCCCACTCATCCCTGAAGCCGTTTAGCCGAAAACGATTGCCCTGCACCTGATGTCCTATTTGCGCGGCACTCTTACATGCGGTACTTTTATCGCTAAAGCCAAAAGCCGGCAGGGAAATCTGCCGGCTTTGTTTTTCGTCATCCTCAAACGTTTTTTAGGTTTTAGGCGATGGCGATCTCTTTTTTTCTGTTGACTTCTTCCTTTACGGGGAGCTCAATGGTAAGTATCCCATTATTATATGATGCTTTTATCTTATCCTGATCCACTGATTCCGGAAGATAAAAACTGCGCTCATAATCTGCCACCCGGAACTCCTGCAAGTGGTATCCTTTGTCAGCTTCCTGCTGCCCTGCTTTTACAATAAGTTCGTCATTCTCCACATTCATGGAAATATGCTTCTTGTCAACACCCGGCATAGCCAGTTCGATGGTATAGTTTTGTTCCCCTTCGATGATATTAGCCTTAGGCTCGGTGCATTTTGTCGTGGCTCCTGGCTGCTCCACTTCATTAAAGATTGTGCTTAAAAAGTTATCTAACGGATTGCTGTAACGATATTTTACTAAAGTCATTTTTTGGTCCTCCTGTATTTTAATTACTAAATATTTATTTGTTCTTCGAAAGAGCTATATCAACAGCAATGCCAAAAACAAAAAAGGCAACCGGAGGCTGCCTTTTTGTCTGTTTAGCAAGAAGTTACATGCCATTATGGCGCTTTTTTGTTAGCTACACATGAAAATATTGCTCCATCAGGCTAATCAGTTTTTCGGGCTTTTTAGCTATCTCCTCACGGATATTTTCATCATCAAAGGCTTCCAGTTTTTTCACCAGGTTATCCAGCAGTGCTTGCGGGAAGACGTTATGCTGAAGGTAAATATTATATTTCTCTTTAAGGCTGGCTGCGGACTCCACGCATGATGCCGGCAAGTGATCCAGCTCATCGGCTTTGGCTTTGTGGTCCGCGTCAAAAATATCCACGTCCACATAGGTTTTTACTGCATATTCCAATCCGTTGTCCATCTGTAGCCCGTGTCGTGCGGCAACAGCCAGACCTGCCAACAGAAGGTAAATATCTGCCGACCCGTCGGGGCACCGGAACTCTACGGTCTGCTTACCGGAAAAACTCACTTTTTCATCCTTCTCCAGCGGATTGGCAATAGCAGCCATGTTTACATTTTCGCGCCATCCCAGGGGCACACGCACCAAAACAGAGCGGTTGCGGTCGCCCCAGCACACATTTGTAGGCGCCTCCTGATGCGGCACCAGGCGCAGGTAAGAGGTAGGGTTCGTATTTCCGAAAGCGGTAAGCGAGCGGGCCAGGTCGAGATACCCCGCAATAGCTCTCTTTGCCGTATCGCTGAGGCCCTTTTCATCCACCATCACATTCTTCCCGTCTTTCATCAGGCGCGTATGGATATGCATCCCGCTGCCGGCTTTGCCCACGGTGATCTTAGGTGCAAAAGTGATCGTAACACCATATTGATATGCCAACGTGCGCATAATCCATTTGGCAATTATCAGCTGATCGGCGGCATCCTCTAGATTATATGGAAGAAACTCTATTTCGTTTTGCTCGTAGACATAACCCTTCTGGGTGAAGTTGCCCACCTCGGAATGGCCGTACTTGATATGTCCGCCGCACTGTGCAATTGCCAGCATGGCCTCTCGCCGGAAGTCCCCGAATTTGGCAAATGGCTCTGCCTCGTGGTAGTTTTTCTGATCAGAAGCCTCGAAGAGTGGTTCTTCCTCGCTGATAACATAATATTCCAGCTCTCCCATCACCTCAAAGCTATAACCGGTTTCTTTCTTCAGCACCTCGTGTGATTTCTTCAAAACATACTCCGGGGCGCCATCGAAAGGTTTTCCCGTAGCATCAAAATAGCTGCATAAAATATCCAGGGTGGGAATTTCCGTAAATGGATTTAAAAAAGCGGTTTTATAGCGCGGGACGACATACAGGTCGCTGGACCCGGCAGGCACATGCGAAAAAAGGCTGGAACCGTCAACACGCTCGCCGGAGGTTAAAATACTATCGAGATGCTCTTTGCTGTTGATTACAAAGTTCAGGGCCTTCAGCCTGCCGTCCTGTCCAACATATCTAAAATTCAACATCTCAATATCATTATCTTCAATATATTTGATCAAGTCACTTTTAGTGAACTCCTCAGTGGATTTGTTAAGGTATTGCACCAACGGATTCGGCTGCATCTCAATATTCTTCTTCATCTGTCAAAAAATTAAAATTCATAAAATGTCGTCAAATATAGCAATTCTGTTACGACTAATTTTTGCTTCCGGCAGGATGCCGGTAATTTATACTGTTTCGAAACAAATTGATTGTAAAAACATCAGTCGGTTTTTCCTTGTGGCAGGATTAATACCGATTACTATTTGAATTGCGCCTTTAGTTCTCCAACGCCTTTGGCGGGGCAGGCGTTACACTGCTAAAGGCACTTCAAATATGGGTCTGCATAAACCATTGCAAAAATCAATACCGAAAGCTTTCGGCATTGATTTGCAATTAGTATAGCATGCTTCGGACAGGGCTGCCGGGCGCCCTAAAATGTTAACGTAAAGGTAGTGCTCTCGTCGGGTCTTGATCTTACGGTAATGCTGCCCTTGTGGAGATGCATGATTTGCCGTGCCAGGCTGAGGCCTATGCCGGAGCCGTGTTTTTTGGAAGTATAGAAAGGCATAAACACTTTGTCGAGGATGTCGGGCTTGATGCCATGGCCGTTATCGGTGATTTCAATAACGACCCGGGAGTTTTTGTTAACCCATGCTTTTACTGTAATGGCAGGATTACTCGCGTCCTTTACCGCATCGATGGCATTCACCAGCAAATTTATAATCACCTGGTCGATCAGGTCGGGGTCGGCTGTTACCATAATATTATCAGGCACTACCTGATAATGAAAATCAATACTGAATTTCTCCAGCTTTGGCTGCAGCAGGCGGGCATTGCGCTTCATCACGTCGCTGAGGCGGAAATAGCGGAAATTGGGTTTTGGAATGCGTGTGAGGTTGCGATACACATCCACAAAATTCAACAAACCTTTACTGCGATGCTGTATGGTAGTCAGCGCCTCCCTGACGCTTTGCAGGTCTTCTTCATCCAGCTCTTTAAGCTTTAGCGACTCATCCGATTCATCAATCAGTAAGTCATCCACCGTAGAGACCAGCGACGAGATAGGGGTAATGGAGTTCATAATTTCATGCGTCAGCACCCTGATAAGCTTTTGCCACGACTCTATCTCCTGCTCTTCCAGCTCCGCATGGATATCCTGTAAAGAAATAATGGTGAGCTCTTTGCCGCGCAGACGCAGCTGGGTAGCTGAGATAAAAACCTGCAGGATTTCATCATCAACAATAATTTTGGTCAGTATTTTCTCTCCTGCCTTCAGGCCGATGATTTTTCCTGCCAGCCCCTCTTTGATGTTGTCGAGCGCCTGGATGTTTTTCAGGTTATTTATTTTCAGCAATTTTTTAACGGCATTGTTGAAAATATCCACGCTCCCGTCGCCATGGAAGGCAATGATGCCAATGGACACATGCTGCACTACCGTCAGCAGATAGTTATGCTGTTCCATCTTTTCGGCTCTGTTCTTCTGGAAGGCCTGAATCACTTCATTAAACTCAATATTGAGGTTTTCGAATGTTTTCCCCCGGATGCTGCCGGTAAAAGAAGTGGAGAAGTCCGAATGCCTGATGCTCTGAAAAAAGTGCGTCAGTTTCCTGTTGGTTTCTTCCAGGTAATGTATCAACTCAACCACCTGGAAAACAGCTATGGCCCCCAGCACAATGCTGGTAATCAGAAGGTCGTCCTGCCGTGCAAGATAAATCACCAGTGCCAGGGTAACCGCCAGAAGCAACACCCTTGCCACCACATGCAGTCTGAAATTTTTATAAGCCATATTTTTCTATTCTGCGATACAGTGATGCCCTGGTAAGTCCGAGTTCCTTGGCGGCCTTACTGATATTTCCTCCGTGTTTATCTATCACCTTACGTATCAAGATCTTTTCAGTCTCTTCGAGGTTGGTGGAGTCCACAATCGTTTCCTGGCTCTCAGCCTCTTCTTTCTGGTTCAGGAAGAAGTCATTGGCCATAAGGATGTTGCTGTCGCTCATAATCACCGCTCTTTCCACGGCATGCTGCAGCTCCCTGATGTTTCCGGGCCAGTGATGAATCTCCAGACGCTTCAGGGCCGACGGGTGGATGCGCTTGGAGGGCATGTTATACTTTTGGGCATAGGATTCCAGGAAATGCTCTGCCAGCTGGGGGATATCCTCCTTACGCTCGCGAAGCGGCGGGATGTGAATTTCTACTGTGTTAATGCGGTATAGCAAGTCCTGCCGGAACTTATTCTCCTTCACCATTTGGTAAAGCGGCATGTTGGTAGCGCATACAAGCCTCACATCAATAGGAACCTCTTTGTTGGTTCCCAGCCGCACTACCGTTTTGTTTTGTATCACACTCAACAGTTTAGCCTGCAGACCCATCGACAGGTTCCCGATTTCGTCGAGGAATATCGTTCCCTTAGATGCTGCTTCGAAGCGCCCGGCACGATCTTCTTTGGCATCCGTAAAGGCTCCTTTCTTGTATCCAAACAACTCACTCTCAAACAGCGTTTCGGTGATAGCTCCCAGGTCTACCCCTATAAACACTTCATTTTTCCGGGGCGAATTGCGGTGGATAGCGCGTGCAACCACCTCTTTCCCTGTTCCGTTCTCCCCTAAGATTAGTACATTAGCATCGGTACGCGCCACTTTCTTCACATCTTCCATCACTTTTTCCATGGCCCTCGAATTTCCGATAATCTGGCCAAAAGGGCTGTCCTGGTCAGTCAGCAATACCCTCTGTTTGCTTTTGAGATCTTCCAGTTCCACTTTCGACTGGCGCAGCTGCAATGAGGTGGTGATGGTAGCCAAAAGCTTCTTATTATCCCATGGCTTTAGCAAAAAGTTGGTGGCCCCCTCCTTAATCCCCTGCACGGCCAGCTCTATATCGCCATAGCCGGTAATAAGAATCACCACAGCAGCAGGATCTATCTCCAGGATTTTATTAAGCCAGTGAAACCCCTCCTGCCCTGCGGTAGCTCCGCGGGAGAAGTTCATATCCAAAAGGATAAGGTCATAATTTTCGTTGCTCATCAGGGCAGGGATGTTATCCGGCTGCTTTTCGGTGTGCACCGCCTGGAAATGCTGCTTAAGAAAAAGCTTAGCAGCAAGTAATATATCCGTATCATCATCGACAATAAGAATTTTTTGATCGTACTTCTCAGACATCTCTTTGTTTTTGGTGAGTTGTTTTACAAATTTCCTTAAAAATACAAAATGTTCGAAAACGAACAAGCCGAATTTGATTTTATGCATGAAAATTTCAGGATAAAAGAGGGGGTTGGGGGTTTACAGGTTTTTATGTTTGTACGTTTTTATGTTTGTACGTTTTTATGTTTGGAGTTGGTGTACTGCTCCTATGTAAAACTCATTGACCCAAAATTTGCAGGGGGATACATTGATAAGACTGCATCTTACCGGGCAAGCATTTCGGTGCTAAAAGTAAATGCATCCTAAGTTGAGCGGTTTGAACAAAGTGAAAAAGCGCTTTACTTAGGTTTAACCCCGATTTAGAAATTGTTGTGTTTCACCGAATGGGTAGCCTGTCCCGCAGAATTGCGGGAAGGTGAAATGCTTACAATTTCTTTATCGTGAGCGAGAATCGCTCAATTTGGGTGCATGTTTCAACCCATACAACATGATTTTTAGTTTGAGAGATGCACTTTTCATTGCTATTTCCCCTTTCGGGATTTCCAGCTGCTCGCGTGCTGACTATTAACAATGCAGTTGTAATGCCTCCCCCTTCCTGGTGCTGATATGCTGCTAAAAATAAGGATATAACCCAAAGTCGAGCTTTTCATGATGATAGAAAGACATAATGCGATCTTCTGCCAGAGGGTGCTGTTCTAATTGTTTTTGCAGGTCTTCTTTCCGTAGTGGTTGTACATTATCAAAAAGGTACTTTTTTAATAGTGCCATCTCCTGTTTATGGCACTCCATCTCTTCCGACACTTTTCCCTTTTCAATAAACACCACCCTCCTGTTTGGATGAAGTGGAATGGCTTTATAGGGAAAGTGGTATGTGAGTGTATTGCGTAGCTTGGTTGCATAATAGCTAACGAAGAATTGCACCTCTTCGCCGGCAAAGGCGGGAACTAAGTCGGCATGAATCATAACCCCAAATCCGAGGTCTTTCCACCGCAGATCGCCGGATATTTCTAAAGTGTTGATGATTTTCTCTAATACTTTCCGTTGCCCTTTCACCACAATATGGCGGAGGAGGCCCGTTTCGGTAATCTGCTCAAAGGGCTCGGCAAAGAACTTTGTTTGCTTTATGCGTGCCGCCCGGCCCTGAAACCTGTATCGGTAGATATAAGAGCAATAATTCACAGGGACGCCTGTGTTTTCTTCTTTACTGTACAACAAAAGTTTCAGGGCAGTAAGCTCCGATTCCAGTACCGTGGCTTTCGGGCCGTGCAGTATGGTATAGCCGCGCTCTTTGAGTTTGGGATAATTAAAATCCGTTACCCTGATTTGGTGTAAGTTGAGAAAAGTGACGCCGGCCTCTTTCATCTCTTTCATCAAATCCTTCATCATCTCATAGTCTTCGGGGATAGCAGGGATTTCCACCGTAATATTTTCTATGATCCCCACCACCTCCTTCAGATGCTGCAGTGAATATCCGGTAGCACTGATATCAAAACGCACCTCGTTAAGGCCCGCATCGCGCAAAGGGACAAACTTTTCACGAGTGGCCAGAATACCATTGGTATACATCCAGATATAGATATCTTTGCCCACTTCAGCACGTATTTTACGTATAAAACCTATAGTCCTGTCAAAAGTCAGAAAAGGCTCTCCTCCGCTGATACTGGCTCCTTTGTAATTAAATTCTTTCAGATAGGCCACATAATCATCCGCGTTCCCGAACGTCACCGAGCTGGTAACGGGTTCTCCGCGTTCATCCTGTTTTGCCGGGCAGTAGAAACAGCGGGCATTACACACCCCGTTAATAAACAGGCAGCTCCATTCACCCTCGCCACACAGGCGGCATCCCTGCGACAAAACCGAAACATCGGCTTTGGAATCATGGAACCCCCAGCTCACCACCTTGCTTAACCTGTCAAGCAATACCCTCCGCTAAGCTTCACAGGCTGCTGCCTCCCAGGGCTGTATCCATTTCATCTCTTCATAAAAACCAGTATACTCTTTCTGATTTTTATGCTTCATCAACAGTTGTTCTTTCATAGGCAGAAACAAACTCCCCGGGAAATATTGCGGGGAGGATAATAACTTCTTTTTCTCCAGGCGAAAATACGCTGAAAAGTGATAGCTTTGATGAGCCAGGATTATTTTTACGTGTCGCCAACCACCAACACATTTTTAGTGCAGGTGCTTCTATAAGATGCCGAACACCTGATTGACAATGATGAGCATGACCAGGGCAAAAGGATAGACCGTAGCATAAGCCACCTGCGGCGCATTGGATTTTGTGAGCGGCTCCAGGGCGCTGAGTGCCGGTGTGGAAGTCATGGCCCCCACTAAACCCCCTATTAGGGTAAGATAGTTGATTTTGAGCACATACCTGCCAATCGCTAACGCCAGAAACATCGGCACCACTGTCACTACAGCTCCGAAAGCGATAAGCTGGATCCCGCTGCCGCTAACCGATTCTACAAAGGTGCCTCCCGCAGAAGTACCCACGGCGGCCAGGAAAAAGATAAGCCCGAGGCGGCGTATCAGCTGATTCGACTCGCCCGCCACATTCCAGAGCAGCGGCCCGGTGCGGCCCACCTTGCTGAGCATTAAGGCAGAAACCAGAACTCCGCCGGTAAGTCCCAGGCTCAGTTCCAGGCCGGCTACGGGGACAGCGATACGCCCTATCAGGATGCCCACCAAAATCCCTATGGAGACCGGCAGAAAATCCATCTCAATAAATTGTGTGCGGCTGTCGCCCAATAGCTCCGAGAGCTTCTTCATCGAATTATCTGATGCCGCCACCATTACCTTATCGCCATACCGCAGCCGGCTGGCGGGATTCGGGGTAATGTCAATACCGCTGCGGCGGATACTGGTAGCAGTAGCATTATAGCTGGCAAATATGCCAAGTTCTCCCAGCGATTTGTTCACCACCTCCTTATTTGAAACCAAAATCCGCTTGACGACATACTTCTTGCTCAGCGGGATTTGTACGTCGGTATGACTGCCTATGAAGAGCTCCATGTTTTTTAGGTTCTCTTCGGTACCCACAGCCTTTACAATATCTCCTTCCTGAAGCACCGTGTCAGCTGTGGGCGTAAAAGATTCTCCCTGGTGCAGCACCCTTGAAATATTTGTGCCGGTAACGCTGCGCAGCCGCATTGCCCCGATGGATTTGCCAAAAATCCGTGGGTTTTCCACCTTATAGTTTCTGTTGACCAATACAGGATAATCATGGTGCAACTCCTTTTCATAAGCCTCCTCTTCGGTACGGATATCTATCCGGAAAATACGGTGCATTATCGTGGAGAGCACAATAACACCAACGGTACCAAAAAGGTAGGCGACCCCATACCCTATAGAAGCGGATTCCGAACCGGTCGCTTCAATAGCAGCGGCCAGACCCGGCGTACTGGTAAGTGCTCCGTTGAACAACCCCGCGGCCATATCAAAAGGAGTATGTAGCGTATAGGCCAAGGCAATAGTGATAGCCGCCCCGGAAATAATTACAATCACGGCTATAATCAGCAGCTGATAACCCTGCTTTTTAAACGAGTCGAAAAACCCGGGACCTGCCTGAATACCTACCGAATAGATAAACAAAATGAGCCCTATCTCCTTAAATACCGAAGGCACCTGATAGCCATAGTGGCCAAAAAGAAGGGCTGCAAAGATAATAGCCGAGGTATCGAGGGAAATGCCCTTTACCTTAATATGGCCGATAAGCAGGCCCAGCATAATAATAGCAAACAGAACAATATAACTCTCACTGAACAGTTCCACGCGTGGTATAGTATTTTTTGCAAAACTACATGAAAAGCAACTTTGTAAGCTTTAAATCCCGAAAGAATTTATGAAAACGTTAGCATAAGTCCCCCGCCGGAGATGCTGCATCTGTGCCTGCGCCGGCCAAACTCCTGAACCTGTTACGCTAAAGTAGCACATCAAAAGGAGCTTACAGAAAATTTGTATCGCTTTTGTGCTTGTCCATAATATCCAGCACCTTTCGCATCAAAGGCAGGAACATTTTTCAAGTGTGAAACCTAACCCGAATATTTCAAGAACTCAAGTTTCGCACTTAAAAATCGGAATATTGGAATGTTGTATTTCAATAAGTTAACATCACCAAATAGTTAACCTTTGTGTTTCTTTGAGTCTTCGTGCCTTAGTGGCAGGCTTTCCAGAAGGCCACTAAGACACCAGGGCATCAAGTTTCACCAGGATAGTCGTATAGCAAAATTAGAAAATATTAGAATTTGATATAGCTATTTATAAAAACAGTCTTTTTATAAAAAATTAATATTGATGATTTTAAAAGAAATGCGAAACTTGAGTCAAGAATAATTCCAGCTCCGGCGATGGAAGATTCTAATGGTGCCGCTCCCTATTGCAAAGTTCCGGAAGCATCCTCCGACTTTCGGGGAAACCCAGCGCCATTTTTTGACTTTTGCCCTTGCTGAACATCGTATACATGCGTATCGATATTATGCACCCGGAAAGAGGCTACCAGGTTGGTGCGCATATCATTCTTCAGCTCCCAGGCTTCTGAAGAGTTGTTGGCCCATGCGGCCAGCCAGCATTTATAGCTTTGCTCCTGCATATTCATAACCCAGACTTTAGGGTCTTCATAATCGGCACAGAATTTACTGGCGTTGGCGGCCTCCACGGCCAGCTCTTTAACCTGGTTGATATCAGCATCATAAGCCACATGAAACTCGATATGTGCCCATTGAAAAGTATCCAGCAAAGAGAGATTCACAAAATCCTTTTGCAGCATCCGGCTGTTGGGGACGATATACCTGCGCCAGTTCCATATTTTGATGATGGTATGAGTGATGGTGATATCTTCCACAGAACCATAATGCTCATCTATCTGCACCGTATCGCCTACCCTAAAAGGCTGTGAAAAAGAGATCACAATCCCGGAGATAAGGTTTTCGATAAAGGTGCGCGAGGCAATTCCAATAATAACACTGAAGGCGGCAACCAGTATCGAGATAAAATTGGCCGGCATACTGTTTAAAAAAGGAAAGATAAGCGCTATAATCCATAGCAGGGCAATGGTGTAAAACGAGAGCTTTCTGATGATGGAGAAGCGCGATTCCACATTTTCAAGCGCGGCGTCCTGCGTTTCTCTCAAAGGTTTGTCGAGAGGGGTGCGCGTTTTAATCGACTCGAAACGCCATCGCCCTCTGATAGTCTTTTTGCGCGATTTTTCTACCCGGTTGATATGCCGCTTGCTCAACCACAGCAGGATAATTCCCAGCGGTATTACAATTACAAAATAAAGTACATCTTTGGTTAACTGAATATCCATAGCCATCTTATAAAAACATGACAAATGTAATACGATCGGGTTTGCATTTCACTTTTATTTCTTCGATAATTTCGAAATATTTAGTGGCTCCCTGAATCAGGCTAATTTATCTAAATACACTAACAATGTTTTGCTCAACATTAAATATCGCACAGTGATATACAGGTAAACGCATTTTCACTGATTCGTGATCAATGGCGTGTTCAGGCATCTGTAAAAATCCGCCCAAGTGTTTTTGACAGCCGGCTTCTCTGCTCACAGTCTCCTCCCTGGCGGGTTGCCACATACGCATAACCTCTTTTTAACCTTACTCATACCGCAGCGGCCTCCACCTGATTCAATCTTGCAGAGCACCAGAAGATTTATATGACGGTCAGGAGCGCAATCAGCAGCGCGGCACAATCCCTATGGCAAAATAAATCAGGTAAATACAAAATTCCGGGAGCTTGAATCTACATTTGCAAGGAAGATTTGCGCTGAATACAAAAAGTATAATTATCAAAATGGAAGAAGGAAGGGCTTAAATGGGTTTTGTAGCTTAATGATTTTTAAAGAGCTTTAATTAATTCTACTTTACGACTTTAATTTTTCTTTATGTTTATGATAGGATAAATCAATATCAGCCTGTCGTTTTTTATGTCGCTTCTGCATTTGTCTGGCTTTGTTTTCCATTTCAATTTGAGTGGCAC
>Ga0307955_1000109_pt1 | contig 45183 bp, 42 predicted proteins | sample OrgLakmetagen439_FD_201819 | JGI IMG/M metagenome (GOLD analysis project Ga0307955, IMG submission 201819) | Saline water microbial communities from Organic Lake, Antarctica - #439 | ecosystem: Environmental > Aquatic > Non-marine Saline and Alkaline > Saline | place: Antarctica: Organic Lake...
TATGAAAAGCTGGATTTGGAATTGGTTATGCCTGTCAAAATAAAAAACGATTGAAAAATTTCACACCATTGAAGTTGCTTGTAAAAAACAAAGAATTAACTTGAGCAACCGAATTTGGCGGTCATAGATAAGTAGCTTTTGCAAACAGTGACTCTATCTTCTTTTCAGGATTGTTCCACTGTGGCAGAATTTCAAAAATAAAAATGCTTTGATTTTCTATGCGATAGCCTATATCCACTTTATCACGAATGTCTTCCGGTGGGCGTTTCCTTTCCAGGAAATTCTCCATGGCTTCAATAATGTCTGCTGATTTAATAATATCTAATGTCATGATCTAAAATTTGTTTGCGTTGCAAAGTTGCAATATTTACGCTGAAATCGATTAAATTACAGGATTAAGATTTTTGATGTACGAATCCGGAATCCGAAAAACCTTCTTAAACACGCTTCTCTTCTTCTTTCAGCGCCCCCTTCAACCATTTCAGCCATTTTGCGACACCCGTTCCATCGGTGGAGGAAGTTTCGAAAACCTGCAAGTTCGGGTTGATTTCCCAGAGATCATTCTTAAAAGTTTCGTTATCAAAATTGATGTAGGGCATCAGATCGATTTTGTTCAGCACCACCGCTTTGGCCTGCCGGAAAAGCATCGGGTACTTCGCAGGCTTGTCGTCGCCTTCGGTAGTGCTGAGCACCGCCACCCGGAAATCTTCTCCCAGGTCGAAGGCAGTCGGACAAATCAGGTTGCCAACATTTTCCACCAGGATGAGGTCCAGCTCCTCTAAAACCAGCTCGCCAAGGGCCTTTTCGATGCTGCTGGAGTCGAGGTGGCAGGTGCCCCCGGTGTTGATTTGCACTATCGGGATGCTGAACTGCTGCAGCCGCTCGGCATCTTTACTGGTGTAGGCATCGCCTTCGATTACACCAACTTTCATATCTTCCTGCAGAACAGGGATAGTTTTTTCCAGGAGGGTGGTTTTTCCGGCGCCCGGGGAGCTAATAAAATTCACCATTTTAACCTGATTCCGCATAAGCGTCTGGCGGTTTTTCTCCGCCTGGTTCATGTTTTTATCCAATACGTTTTTCAATACTTTAATTTCCATAACTATTCTCCTTCTATGCTTTTAATGTTTAATTCCATTCCTTGCTCTACTTCCGTATCTTTAGACCCACATCCCGGGCAGTGGAACTTGCCGTTGTCAGTGCCGAACACCCGGCTGCATGCGTTGCAACGGAGCTTTACGGGAAGCCAGAATATTTTGAGTGATGCCTCCGAAGCTACCGTATCCTTTTTAGCAGCATCGAATCCATGTTGCATGATTTCCTCATTCAGATGTTGCATGCCGCCCACATCCAGGTTGATAACATCAATTCGTCTGAGTTGGTTATCCCGGGCAACCTGCCCGGATATCTGCAAAACGTTTTCTATGACGGTCAATTCATGCATCGTTTCAGCAAATTCTCGGAACTTTTGCCTCCCTGGGTGGTTCCAGCAGCCGGCGACCGCCTGCTATTGTCTCAAGAACCACTTCGCCGGGATGCTTTTGTGTCACTTTCCCTATTCGTGCAGCATTTTTTCCGTATTCATGATTTTTCATAATGGCTTCCACTCTTCCGGATTCCGATTCATGGGCTATAACAATGCACTTGCCTTCGCAAGCCATATGTAAAGGCTCATACCCCAGCGCTTCACAAAAGGCCTGTACGCTTTCGCCGACAGGTATTTTATTTTCTTCAATCTCAAAACCCAGTGAGGTCATTTGTGCCACCTCGTGAAGGATTCCGGCTAATCCACCCCGGGTAATATCCCGCATGAAGCGAACGGTATCGGTCTGATCCAGTAACCTACGGATCATTCCATTGAACGAGGCGCAGTCCGACACAAGCCCGGCAGACTCGAAAAACCCTTCGCGGGCATTGATGATGGCCGCCTCATGATCACCAACCGTACCATTCAGAAAAACGACATCGCCGTCCTTTATCAGCCCTCCGCCGGCCAAACTGCTGTGAAGGTTGTCCACAAACCCTACGCCGCTGGTGTTGATGAAGATTTGGTCAGCCTTCCCTTTCTCCACCACTTTAGTATCCCCGGCCACAATACAGACTCCAGCGTTATCAGCCTCGGCTTTCATACTTTTGACGATAGCTTCCAGCGATTCAAACGAGAATCCTTCTTCGATGATAAACCCCGCGGTAAGATAGCCGGGACGCGCGCCTGTGACGGCCAGGTCGTTGACCGTTCCGCAAACCGCCAGCTTCCCCAGGTCGCCTCCCGGGAAAAACAGAGGGTTAATGACGTAGGAATCCGTAGTAAAGGCTATTTTTTTGTGGGTGCTCTCCACAATGGCGCTGTCTCCTTCGGCCCTCAACCATTCGTTGTCGAAGTGCTTCATGAAGACCTCATGAATCAACTTCTGCGTCATGAGTCCGCCGCTGCCGTGTCCTATTTCTATCTTATCATCCATAATTCCGGTATTTAAAGTGTGCATTGCAGCTTCCCTCTGCCGATACCATACAGGCTCCTTTCGGATTTCGGGGAGTGCAAACCGTAGCAAAAAGACGGCAATCCTCCGGCTGTTTTTTCCCTTTCAGAATCTCGCCACAAATACAGCCGCTATTTTCTTCCGGTTCGGGTATTCGGAAATTGAATTGCCGGTTGGCATCAAGTCTGGCATAAGTATCTTTCAATTGCAGTCCGCTTTCCGAAATGGTACCGAGTCCCCGCCATTGGTCGTCCCTGAGCTCAAAAACCTGGTTCATGATTTGGCGCGCCCGCTGGTTGCCTTCCGGCTTTACCGCGCGTTTGTATTGGATCTCTGTTTTGAAATCCCCGGAATTCACCTGCCGGATAAGCATAAGGATGGAGTGTAGAATATCCGTCGGTTCAAACCCGGAAATCACGGTGGCCACGTTATACTCTTCAGGAAAAGTCTCGTAGATAGAACTGCCGGTGATGGCGCTCACATGTCCCGGGCAGAGGTAGCCGCTGAGGGTAATCCCATCGTCAATAACGGCTTTCATGGCCGGCGGCATGATTTTGTGTGCGCTGAGGAAGAAGAGATTCCGGAGGTTTTGGGAGTTGCTTTTCTGAACAGCCACAGCCGTGGCCGGAGCGGTGGTTTCAAACCCTATAGCCAGGAAAATAACGCTTTTACCTGGATTTTGACCGGCGATGGTCAATGCATCCAGTGAGGAATACACCACCCGCACATCCGCTCCCTCTTCGCGGCAGTCCCGAAGACTTTTTCCATTTCCGGGAACCTTAAGCAAGTCTCCGTAAGTGACTACTATGTTGTTTCTATCAGCTGTAAGCGCAATTGCTTTATTGATGTAATTGGAGTCGGTGACGCATACCGGACAGCCTGGCCCGGACAGCAGCCGGATATTCTCAGGAAGCAGCGAAGGCAGTCCAAAACGCCGGATAGCGTGGGTGTGGCTGCCGCAGACTTCCATAAAATGGTAGTTGCCGGTAGCTTCCGCTTTGATATTCGATAAAAGCGTGTCCACCAAATGCTTTTGCCGGTATTCATCAATGTATTTCAATTTATTCGTTTTTTACCCGGTTCATCTCTTCGATTAACTGTAACGTCTCACGGGCATGCTGTTCGCTGATTTTTTGTATGGCAAAACCTGCATGCAGCAGCACATAATCGCCCTGTGCAACCTCTTCCAGCAGAGTAATATCGGCCTGGTATCTGTTTCCCGACATGGAAACGCTGGCTTTGTTGCCGTTTATCTCTTCAATCTTTGCCGGTATGCTCAAGCACATAGTTTGGTTTATTTTTTAATTTCTTAGCTGCAATTGCCATTTGCCCCAAAGCAATGCCTCCATCGTTGGAGGGGACTTTTTCATTCATGAATACGTCGAAACCGTTTTGGTTCAGCCGTTTAGTTGTTTGTTCCGTAATATATTTGTTCTGAAAAATTCCTCCCGAAAGGACTACCTTTTTAAGTCCTGTTGAAGCGGATAATTTTTCGACTCCGTATTCTGTCATTTGTACTACCGTATTGTGAAATCGTGCTGCAATCTCACCTTTCGGCACTTCCTGAATCAAATCATTCACTATTGAACGGATAACAGGCTTGTAATCTATTTCATCATCTCCAAACTGAAAAGGATAGGATTCGGGGGATGTTGTAATAATATTTTCCAGTTTGACCGGTCCCTCACCATCGAAATAACTGATGTGGACCAGGTTTAATAAAGCAGCCACCACATCGAACAATCTACCCATTCCGCAGGATTCATGGATGTTGAAGTTTTTCTTGAGGACTTTAACAACGAGGGCCTGATCCTTCCGGTCAACAAGCTGATTAAAGTTAATCGGCAATTGATAAAACTCCTTGCCGAAGATGCGGTAAAGCACCGCCGTGGCTAATCGCCAGGGCTCTTTGATAGCTTTTTCCCCTCCGGGAAGCGAAAGATAGCTCAGATGGTACCGGCGCACATAACTTGCCAGGTCATTGATGAAAAACTCGCTGCCCCATATTTTTCCGTCATCCCCGTATCCGGTGCCGTCCATGGCTACGCCGATGACCTTTTCATCCAGGTGATGCTCGGCCATGACGGAGGCTATGTGGGCGTGATGGTGCTGCACTTTAATGAATTTCAGGTCATTGCCTTGATGCGCATGCTCCTGAACCATTCGTTTTGCCCATTCCGAAGAATGATAGCTGGGATGCGTATCGCAGGCTATGATTTCCGGGTTCATCCTGAATAATCGATTGAAATCGTCTATGGAATTCTGATAATGATGAAAAACATCAAAATCCTCCAAATCACCTATATACTGACTCAGTATTGCCCGCCGGTCTTTGCCGATGCAAAATGTATTCTTCAGATCGGCTCCCATAGCCAATATCCCTTCCACACTGTCTTTCATAAGAACCGGCTCGGGTACATATCCGCGGGCGCGGCGTATGAGGGAAGGCTTATCGTCTATCACTCGTACGATGGAGTCATCCAGTTTGTGATGGATTCTCCGATTATGCTGCAACACCGCGTCACAACAGTCTTTTTCAAGAAGTTGCCTGGCTTCCTGGTTTTTGGAAATCAGCGGCTGCCCTTTCAGGTTGGCGCTGGTGAAAACAATAGCCGGGGTGTCCAGCATTTCCATCATCATATAATGCAAGGGTGAATAAGGTAAGACCACTCCCAGCGTGGAAAATCCGCGGTTGACTTCTTTCGAAAGGGATTTCCTATCTTTCAGAATAACTATCGGTCGCCGCCAGCTTTGTAAGACCTTCGCCTCTTCCTCACTGATCTGCGTATACTCTCCGGCTGTTTCCAGGTCTTTAAACATCACCGCAAAAGGTTTGCTGTGGCGCTGTTTGATTTTTCTGAGACGCCGGATAGCCGCTTCATTCCTGGCATCTGCGATGAGCTGAAAGCCCCCAATGCTCTTGAGGGCAAGGATTTGGCCGGAGGTGAGGAACTGTGCTGCCTGGTTTAGGAGAGGATTGATTTTTCCTGAGTTGGCGGTGGAAAATTCTCCATTTTTTTTGCGAAATACTTTTTGCCAATCCCGAAAAACCAGAAAATCGGAGATTTCTGGTTTTTCGGCACTGCCAACTGCCAATTGCCAACAATCCGGATTCTTACTATATAAATTATCGTCTGTCCTTCTCTTTGTAGCAACTATTTCATCAATCTTCCATTCATAAACCGGGCCACACTTCCGGCAGGAGACCGGCTGGGCATGAAAGCGGCGGTCGGCTACATTCTCATACTCTTTCAGGCACTCGGGGCACATTTCAAAGTCCTGCGTTGTAGTGTTTCGCCTGTCGTAGGGAAGCGCTTTAACGATGGAGAACCTCGGGCCGCAATGCGTGCAGTTGGTGAAAGGATACCGGAATCGACGGGGTTGCTTTTTCATGTCTTCAAGGCAATCCTTGCACACGGCAATATCCGGAGAAATATTGGTGATTTGCTGTGAGCCGTTCAGGCTGGGTTGGATGGTAAATGAATGAGTATTTTGGAGATGAGCGGGTTTCGCTTTCATTTGTGAAATTTTCGAGGCCGGAGGGGCATTTTCTTTTAACGTACGGATAAATTTTTCGCACTGGTATTCAACCCCTTCAACATAGACCTCCACCCCACCGGTATGATTTCTAACCCAGCCGTTCAGGTCATGCTGCCTGGCCTGCCGGTAAATAAAAGGCCGAAAACCGACGCCCTGTACCAGTCCTTCGATATCGATATGTTTGGCTATCCTGTCCATTAATCCGTTTTTTGTGTTGCATGATAAATAACACGTCGTAATTCGTCACTCAGACTGACATTCGAAACATACACATCATCGGGGACTTTCAGGTTAACCGGAGCAAAATTTAATATCCCCTTAATTCCACACCGGATTAACCGGTCGCATACCATTTGTGCGGAGATTGCAGGAACGGCAATGATGGCAGCGTCAATTTCATTTTTGTCAATTGTCGTCAAACAATCATCCAGATTATAAACCGGAATGGTAAACTTTTTTCTCTGCTTGGCCGGATCGATATCAAAAGCCGCAACAATGCGGATATTTTGCTTTTCGAAATCCTTGTACTGAGCAATGGCCCGTCCTATATTCCCCATCCCCACCAAAACAACCTTGTTGACTTTATCGTCGCCAAAGTATTCGTCAATCGCTTCCAGAATGGCATCAATCTCATAACCTCCCCGCCGTTTGCCTTTAACATTAATGCGGGAAAAGTCTTTGCGTACCAGCGCAGCACTATATCCTGTTTCCCGGGCCAGCAAATGGGAATAAACATCTTCAAGTCCTATTTCTTTCAGATGAATAAGACTTAACCGGTACGTGAGTAATCGCTTGGTAAATTCAGTAACTGACATTTTGTTTTATAAATCACAAAAAAAACGTCTTTAAAGATAATATTTATTTTATTGGAAATCAACATGCCCAATTCTTCGTCGCTATAAATGCGGGAAATAGGTGCTAATATTATTTAGATTAAATTAAAAAAGAGTATAAGTTAATAAAAACACATTGATATATTTGACATAACAGGTAATTTATATTAATTTTAAATTGTGAATTTTATCACAATAAATCAGCTCTATGGATTCATATTATACATTACCGAAATCCAACTGGGATGCGCTTTTGAGTTCTATTTTAAGCGATTATGATATTTATGCACCATTTCGTTTTGATGATACCACAGAGTATTCTGTTGTTAATGAAAAAAATGTAAATGATATTATCTATAATCAACCGAAACCCTCTTCTCCTCTGAAAACTTTTTTCCTTCCTGTTAAAGAAAATGTCATAAATCCTGTAAAAAGTGATAAGAAAAGAATTGTGATGGGGGCTCCTTCCTGCGATTTAAGCGGCCTTTCTATCCTCGACGAAATCTATCTCGACAAAGACTACATTGATCCCAATTATTCCCGCCGCCGGGAGAATACACTTTTGATAGGGTTCGACTGCCATACAACTCAGGAATATTGTCATTGTACGGCGTATGGCTTTAAGTCCTATCCGGAGGAGAATGCGGACATCGTAATCTCATTGATTGATAATAAAATTTTGTTAAACATAAAATCTGAAAAAGGAGAGCGCTTCAGAAGTAGCTGGGTAAACAGCTATGAGCGGATTACGGATAAAGAGTTTTCTACGTTAAGCGATATTCATAACGCTGTGAGGGAAATGCTCATAAACAAGAATGCCGGTTTACCGGATTATGAACAAACCAGCAAACTCATCAAGGAATCGGATGAAGATATCTGGCAACGCTATGCTGATACTTGTGTTTCCTGTGGAGCCTGCTCGGCCATTTGTCCGACCTGCTCGTGCTTTCTTTTTATTGAACGACCGGAATTTGAGAAAGTCCGAAGTATCGATACCTGCCAGTATCCCGGATTTGAAAGGGTGGCCGCAGGAGAAGATCCGCTCAGGCCTTTACCTAAGCGATTCCAGAATCGCTATATGTGCAAGTACGTCTGGAAACCCGAAAAATTTGAACCGAAGGCCTGTACAGGCTGCGGCCGTTGCATCGAAGCCTGTATCGGGGAGATTAATAAGAATGACCTTTTCAGGGAACTGAATAAAAAAGAAACCGTTACGATATGACCACTGCAACCGTTGATCTATATAAACCGGTAAAAGCTACACTAACGAAGGTGATTGAGGAATCGCCTACTATAAAAACCTTTGTGCTGGAACCCGAAGCGGAATTCAGTTTTAAGACCGGTCAGTTTATTGAGCTGATCCTTGAGGGCATTGGCGAGGCACCCTTTACCCCTTCCTCTTCCCCACTGGTTAAAGATCAGATTGAAGTGACGATCATGAAAGCCGGTTTTGTGACCGGCAAAATCCACAACCTTGAAGAGGGTGCGGTAATGGGTATTCGAGGTCCTTACGGAAGAGGATACCCGCTGGAGAAGCTTTACGGAAAGGAAGTGCTGGTACTGGGCGGAGGCTGCGGCTTTGCGCCGATTCGCTCGCTGCTTTACAACCTGGAAGCCGAACAGAACAAAATTAAAAAGCTTACCTTCTGCTATGGTTCAAAAACACCAAAAGACTGTATCTACAAAGGATATATCGATCATCTGCGCTCGATAGATAAATTTGAAGTATATCGCAGTGTGGACAAAGCCGATGAAGAATGGAACGAAACTGAGGGAGTTGTTACTTGTCTGCTGGATGAGATCAGCGTAAATGTAGAAGAGTCTGTGGCTGTGGTGGTCGGGCCGCCCATTATGATGAAATTCGGCGTACAGAAGCTTTTGGATATGGGATTCCCTGAGCACAAAATCTTTCTGTCTATGGAGAAAAATATGTCATGCGGACTGGGCAAATGCGGCCACTGCATGATGAGGAAATATTTCGTCTGCAAAGACGGCCCTGTGTTTTCATATGATGAGATTAAAGATCAACCGGATATTTGGAAATAAAGGATTATGCAAAATATTCTTATCGATCTGATAAAATATCGTGAATGTGTCCAGGAAGGATGCGACCAGCAGGTTCCCGAAGGACTGGTTCCGGGAAATCCGGAGGCGAGCGGTTTAAAGCCCCTTCGCGAACTGGCGGTGTTTGCTTACACCTGCCGCCGCTGTGAAGATGCTCCCTGCGTGTCGGTTTGCCCGGAGGATGCCCTGGAGAAGAATGAGGACGGGATGATTATCCGGTCAACGAATCTTTGTGTGGCCTGCAAATCGTGTGTCACTATTTGTCCTTTTGGGACCATGATGAGCGATTTTTACGAGTATAAGCGCACGGAAAGCCTGTACTTCAATCTCAAAGATGAACACGAGCGCAAACGCTTTGTCAGTGAAAGTCCGGAAGGTACGGTACAATATACCGACAAGGAACAAGATGAAGAAAATAACATTTACGAATTGATGCCCGGGATACTGGTAAAAGACTATCCCTGGGAAAAACTGAAAAATCTGGAATAAAATGGGTGAACAGTTGTTCTATTTTCTGATATATCCGGGAATGCTTTTTGCAGGCGTTGTAGGAGGACTGATTGCCTGGGTCGACCGCAAGGTGACGGCGCGCGTACAGTTCCGGCAGGGGCCACCTGTATTGCAGCCTTTTTATGATTTTCTGAAACTTCTGCTGGTCAAAGAAACGGTGCTGCCCAAGCACGGTTCAGCCATTTTCTTCCTTTTAGCTCCGGTTTTAGGTCTCTTTGGAGCTACGGCTTCTGCACTTCTTATACTGCTTCCTGCTTTTGGCATTACCGAAGGGTTTCGCGGCGATATCATCGTATTGTTTTATCTCCTGGCCATTCCTTCGCTGATGTTCGTTATCGGGGCTATGGCTTCCGGTAATCCGCTCTCTGCAGTAGGTGCTTCGCGCGAAATAAAACTAATTCTTAGCTATGAGCTGACTTTCATTCTGGTGGTTGCCGGGGTGATTCTGAAAAGTGGCCAAACGCTCTACCTGGATGAAATTATGATGATGCAGCAAACTCAGGGTGCTTTTATCGGAAGCATTTCGGGTGTTTTGCTGTTTGTTGCTGCTTTATTCACTATACAGGGGAAGGCCGGCCTCGTTCCTTTTGATTTGGCAGAAGCTGAAACAGAAATCGCAGAGGGTACTTTTATGGAATATTCCGGAACGGCTTACGCGATTATAAAATATACAAAATATATCCTGCTGTTTATCCTCCCGGTATTTGTTGCCGAGATATTTTTTGGAGGATTGACATTCACCGGCATCCACATTTTGTGGTCCATACTGAAAGTTGTGCTGGTTCTGGTGCTGATGATACTGATTCGTAACACGAATCCGCGGGTAAAAATCAGCCAGGCTATGCGCTTTTTTCTTTTGTGGATGAATTTGCTGGTAATTGCAGGACTGGTATTGCATTATTTAGGACTTTAAAATCAGGCTCGTGGGACTTAAAAGTTTTTGTTTAAAAAAATCGTTGTGGGTCTTTCATTTCGGTGGAGCATCCTGCAATAACTGCGACATTGAAATTCTGGACTGCCTGACACCGCGCTACGACGTTGAGCGGTTCGGGATGAAGTTGGTAGGGAGTCCTCGGCATGCAGATGTATTGCTGGTCAATGGTTCGATAAATGGCCGCGACAAAGCCCGGTTATTGGAAGTTTATGAGCAGGCGGCTAAGCCCATTTATGTTGTAGCTTTTGGGGCCTGCGGGTGCACAGGAGGCATTTTTGCCGAAGGGTTACCTTTTGCCGGACCCGTGGACACCATTATCCCGGTGGATGCCTATATTCCGGGATGCCCGCCAAAGCCTGAGGCTATGATATCCGGATTAATGAAGTTATCTGAAACGATTAAATAAACTATGGAAAACAAGCAATTCATAGAAGAGATAAAAAGCCGGTTCACGGATAAAATTGTGGAAGTGACAGAGCATAACCCGCTGCGCATCACTTTCACGATTGATCCGGCATCATTGACCGGGCTGGCGGAGGTATTTCTCTCAGAGAAGGACTTTCGCTTTATCATAGCCAGCGGATTACATACAAAGAAGGGTTTTGAGATTCTATACCATTTCAGTAATGATAAAGACGGGCATGTGATAAATGTGCATGTCGTATTGCCGCATGAGAAGCCCGCTGTGGATTCGCTGACAAAATTGCTTTCAGGCGCTGAATGGATTGAGCGGGAAATGCATGAGCTGCTTGGTATCGAATTCAAAGGACATCCCAATATGGTGCCATTGATATCAGAAGGGAACTGGCCGGAAGGCACTTATCCGTATCGAAAAGATTTTAAGTCATGAGCAAACAAAAAATCATACCCATAGGACCTTATCATCCGCTTCAGGAAGAGCCGGAATATTTCAAGCTCTACTGCGAAGGGGAGAATGTGGTAGATGTGGAGTGGGAAACCGGCTACAACCACCGCGGAATTGAAAAGCTGGCAGAGGAAAAGACCTTTGAGCAGGTATTCTTCCTGGTAGAGCGTATCTGCGGTATCTGTTCCACCTCGCACCCCTTTGCTTTTGCCAACAGCATCGAGGAGATTGGGGGTATAGAAATTCCCTACAGGGCAAAATATATCCGAAGTATTATAGGTGAGCTGGAGCGTCTTCATAGTCACCTTCTCTGGGTAGGCCTTGCCGGGCATTTCCTGGGTTACGATACGGTTTTTATGTGGGCCTGGAAGTACCGCGAACCGGTACTCGATTTGTTTGAGATTATTTCGGGCAATCGTAACAGCTACGCGATGTTTAAAATCGGCGGCGTAAGACGCGATATCGAACAGGCTAAGTTTGCAAAAATCCGTCAAGAGCTTGACATACTAAAGAAAAAGACCGACCTGCTTACCGGCGCGGTAATGGATGATCCGGTAATCCACGCCCGGACAAAAAACGTTGGGGTAATGACCCGCGAAGACATCATCGATTATGCCGCTGTAGGACCTACCGCAAGGGCTTCGGGGGTAGCAATCGACGTAAGAAAAGATGATCCGTATGCGGCCTATGACATGGTGGACTGGAATGTCATCACTTCCCCGGAAGGCGATGTGTTTGCCAAAGCTAAAGTCCGGCTCCTGGAAATGTATGAATCCATAAAAATCATTGAGCAATCGCTGACTAAGATGGAGAAACTGCCGGAAGGGGAGATAGCAACAAAGGTTTGGGAAATCCCGGAAGGAATAGGCATGGGCCATGCCGAAGCGCCGCGGGGAGAGGTGTTCCACTTTGTGAAGACCGATGGCAGTAACTCGCCGGTGCGACATAAAATCAGGGCGCCAAGCTATGTGAATATTGCTACCTTCAAGAAGTCATGCGTCGGGCAAACCATTTCGGATGCAGCCATATCACTGGCTGCCGTAGATCCATGCTACTGCTGCACAGAACGAATGGCCGTGGCTTATGACAGCAATACCGGGAAACGAATCCTGAGCGGGGATGAATTGATTAAGCATTCACAGGCTAAAACCAGGGAATTAAAGAAACAAATGTTATGACAGACTTATTGAACATTATCATCTTTCTTCCGATAGGCATTGGCATTATCCTGTTTCTTGTGCCGGACAGGTTCCGCATAGCGCAGGGTATAATTGCATTTGCCGTGTCTTTGGCTGTGCTGGGCATCGCTATCAGAATTTTCGGAGCTGCGGAAGCTATCCTGCCTTTGATAAGCCAGATAAAGGCCTCCCCTTTTATCAGTGAGTTTACCGGAACACTGGAAGAATTCACCTTGTTAAGTATCAATCCCCTCACTAAAGTTATTCTTCTCTTCCTGGCGGCTCTGGCTCCTTTGATAGCTCTTTATTCTATCTACAAAGAGAAAAACCCGGATTTTCCTGCCCATTTTTATTCATGGTTTTTGATTACCCTGGGATGCTCCGCAGGAACGGTCATGGCAGAGAACCTTCTGCTTTTGCTCTTTTTCTGGGGTGTTTTGGGTTATACCTTATTTAAATTGATTGCTCAGAACGACGCCGAAAGCTCCAATGCCGCCAAAAAGACATTAATTCTTGTTGGCTCATCGGATGCTATGATGATTATAGGTATCGGATTAATCTGGGAAATTACCGGAACGCTTAACATCAGTGAACTATCAATAGCTACGAATAGTGGCCCGGCCATTATGGCTTTCATCATGCTGGCAATCGGTGCTTTTACCAAAGCCGGTGCTTTCCCTTTCCACACCTGGATACTGAATTTTACCGAGAAAGCGCACGGATTAAGCTCGGCCTATATGCCCGCTTCATTCGATAAACTTATTGGTATTTATTTCCTGACCTTGCTTTGCAGCCGGATTTTTGAACTGAATCAGTGGCTGACGCTTGCCCTGCTAATAATCGGAGTATGCACCATCATTTTTGCTGTAATGATGGCCCTGGTTCAGCATAATTTCAAAAAGCTTTTGGGATATCACGCCGTTTCGCAGGTCGGTTATATGGTAGTGGGAATCTCGCTTGGCTCACCTCTGGGCATAGCCGCCGGCTTGTTCCACATGTTTAACCACGCGGTGTATAAAAGCGGACTGTTCCTCTCTGCCACATCAATTGAGCGTAAAACAGGAACCACCAACCTTGATAAAACCGGCGGGCTGGCTTCTTCGATGCCTATATCATTCATAACAGCCCTCATTTTTGCGCTTTCTATTTCGGGAATTCCACCCTTGAACGGGTTCGCTTCCAAGTGGATGATTTACCAGGGAATTGTTGAATTTGGTCAGCAGTCGAGCATTGCCAGTCAGTTATGGATTGTATGGCTTACTCTTGCCGTGTTTGGCTCGGCACTGACGCTGGCGAGTTTCATAAAATTTATTTCAGGAATTTACCTTGGTAACAAAACGGAGTTTACGCAAAAAATAAAAGAAGTCTCCTGGATTCAATGGGTTCCCAAAGCTTTGCTGGCATTGATATGTCTGTGGTTTGGCGCTTTTGCTACTGAATATGTGATTAAGGAGCTTTTCATGCCGGTTTCCGGAAGCTTTGCTTTTGTGGGAATTTGGGACTCCGCGATTCTGTCATGGCTTGTGGTAACCTCTATTGTAGCCGGATTCCTGATTTACTGGATAGGTAGTCTGAAAAATATGCGCCACGCAGAGCCTTTTGTTGGCGGAGAAAAAGCAACGGCGGAGAAAGGATTCCCGGTAACGGGATTTTATCACACGCTCCGAAAGTCGAGATACCTGGCATTTTTCTATGCAAGAGCCGAGGAGAAGTGGTTTGACATTTACGATTTGATGAAAGGATTTGTGCTGTGGACAAATAAAGGCTTTAGTGCTATTCATACAGGAGTTTTGACAACGTATGTTTTCTGGATATACGGTGGATTAGTGATTATTCTGTTATTGTTGATTTTATAGAAATTCGAACACTATGGAAACGCTGCTTTCAATATTAATTGGTTTTATGATTATAGGAGCGCTGTATGCCCTGCATGCCAAAGATCTGCTTTCGGCGCTGATTGCCCAGGGCATTGTGGGGTACGGACTTGTCATTGCTTTCCTGAACCTTAGAGCCCCCGATCTGGCCATTGTCCAGATAGTGGTGGAAACCATTACCCTCATTGTGATGGTGGCTGTGGTCTTAAACTCCAGCCGGGAAGAGGTGAAGGAAAGCTGGAACCGGAATAAGATTCTTAACATCGTGACCTCGTTGGTTATCGTTGGATTCATGGCTTACATTTTTGCATTTATGATTCAGCCGCTGCAGCCTTTTGGCGATCATACCATGCGGATGTCACAATACTACACACAAATGGGGGCCGAAAGCACGGGAGCAGCCAATTTAGTAACAGGCGTCCTTTTCGATTTCAGAGGTTATGATACGCTGGGCGAAGCTACAATCCTGTTTACGGCAGCGTTGGGTGTGGTAACCATTTTACGTGCAAAACCCAAAAAAGAGACGGAATCATGAATGGAATGACGCAAATAGTAAAAAAAGTAACGCAGCTCATGAGTGGACTGATATTTATGTATGGGCTTTATATTATCACTCACGGGCACCTGACGCCCGGTGGTGGTTTTGCCGGCGGGGCGATTGTGGCCGGGGGATTCATCCTGCTGATACTGGCTTATGGCAGTAAGGTACTTAACCTTCGAAAGGAGGAAACCCAGACATCCATAACAGAGAGTGTGGCACTGCTTGTTATAGTTATGCTGGCTTTGGCCGGCCTTTTCTTAGGTACCTATGTTTTTTTCAACAACTATTTACCGCAAGGAGAAATCGGCCAGCTTATAAGCGCCGGTGTTATCCCTATTTACAATATTTTCATAGGGATGGAAGTGGCAGCCGCATTGCTGACCATTTTCCTCGGATTGGTAATTTATAAAGAGGAGGTAGCATCATGACGGTTTATGTAATGTGTTTCATACTGTTTTTGGTAGGCCTTTACGGGGTGCTTACACGACGCAACCTCATCAAGATTGTGATCGGGTTTTCCATTATGGAATTTAGCTGTTTCCTGTTTCTGGCCATGATTGGCTATATCGAAAACGGGCTGGCGCCAATTCTTAAAGAGGAAATGGAAAATCCGGTATATGTGGATCCGCTGCCGCAAGCGATGGTACTTACGGCAATTGTGATTGGGCTGGCCACCACGGCTATGCTTTTGGCTATTGCTATCAGGATTTACAAAAAATACGGAACGTTTGATATCCGCAAAGTAAATGAACTAAAAGGTTAATTATGGAACTGATACCGGCTTTATATATCATTATACCGCTATTGGGAGCTTTCCTGATTCCCATTATAGGGCATTTTGTAAAAGGTTTCCAGAAAACCATTAGTGTTATAATTACCTTATTCCTGGTTTTTTACAGCGTATGGTTTTATATCGTGGGCTATGAGGCGCCGGCTGTAACAAAAGTTGGAGGCTGGGAAGCTGTTAATGGTGTCCCGATAGCCATTTACCTGATTTATGACGGGCTTAGTGCTTTCATTATTCTTACCGTCAACCTGATTGCTTTTCTTTCCACAGTCTATGCAATGGGTTACATAAAGCGGTTCACGGCTGAAAACAATTTTTATGCCCTGCTGTGCCTTATGATTGCCGGCATGAACGGCGTTGTGCTTTCGGGAGATATTTTCAATATGTATGTCTTTCTTGAAATTGCAGTAATAGCTTCTTATGCTTTAGTAGCTTTTGGAACGGAAAAAAGAGAGCTGGAAGCTTCCTTCAAATACCAGGTTTTGGGTGGTATAGCCTCGCTGCTGATTCTTTTTGCGGTAGGGTTGCTCTACTGGCAGACCCAAACACTCAACCTGGCAGATATTTCGGCTATTCTTCAATACCAGGATCAGAGTCCGGCACTGATTTTTACCGAAGTGCTCCTGATTGTCGGGTTTGGACTGAAGGAAGCGATGATACCTTTCCATGCATGGCTGCCCGACGCCCACTCTTCAGCGCCTTCACCCATTTCGGCCATGCTTTCGGGAGTTTTGATTAAGGCCGTGGGTGTTTATGCGCTTATTCGCCTGTTCTTTAACATCTTTACCATCACCTATGAAGTAAGTCTGCTCATCGTTGTTCTTGGAACGCTCTCCATGGTAATCGGAGTACTCCTGGCTATCAGTCAGTGGGATTTGAAGCGATTGCTGGCTTACCACAGCATCAGCCAGATGGGTTACGTGGTGATTGGTGTAGGGATTGGTATGATGATCATTTTTGAGGATGGGAACAGGACGGTGGCTGCCCTGTCGATTGCCGGAGGGCTCTTCCACCTGATTAATCACGCGGTATTTAAAGGATTGCTTTTCCTCGACGCCGGCGCAATAGAATACATGTCCGGGACACGAAACCTGAAGGAGTTGGGCGGCCTTTCGCAAAAGATGCCTGTAACTTCTTCCACATCGCTTGGAGCTTCTCTGGCAATTTCCGGAATTCCGCCCTTTAACGGCTTTTTCAGCAAACTATTGATCATTATAGCGGCAGTGAGAGCTGAGTTTTACCTGCTGGCTGCCCTGGCGGTATTCGTGAATTTCGTTACGCTGGGCTCTTTCATGAAATTTATTCGCTATGCTTTCTTTAACATGAAAGAATCGAAGGTAAGCCTGAAGGCAAAGAAATTGCCTTTTTCCATGAAATTTTCCATGATTACGATGGTGATACTTTGTGTGCTGATGAGTTTAATGGTATTTCCCTTTTTCAGGGATATACTACTGAATCCAGCGGTGGATGTTTTGATAAACACAGGAGAATATGCAACAAAAATAATAGGATCATAATATGAGATATTTAGCGCTATTCATAATACTCCTGCTTTTCTGGCTACTGATAACCTTCAGCCTTAGCCTGGCCAACATTATTGTGGGGGCTGCGGCAGCTCTGTTAGGTGCTTTGATGTTTGGAAAGTATTTCGTTCACAATCTTTACAAATTCGGTCAGCCAAAAAGGTATTACTGGTTTGTGGTTTATCTCGGAGTTTTTCTCTGGGAAGTACTTAAAGCCAACTTTGATGTGGCTTACCGGGTGATTCATCCAGCCATGCCTATTAAACCAGGTATTGTAAAAGTGCCGCTGGAAGTCAAATCGGAGATTGCGCGGACCATGCTGGCCAATTCAATCACTATGACACCGGGGACCATTACCGTGGATATTATTGGCGACGACATTTTTGTGCACTGGATTTATGTGAAATCGGAGAAACCTGAAGTATACGCCCGTGAGGTTTCGGGGCGGTTCGAAAAATACATCAAAAAAATATTTGAATGATGCTTGAAATACTGTTATACATACAAATTGGTTTATGTGCTTTTTGCCTTTACCGGATCATCAGAGGCCCCACGGTAGCCGACCGCATGGTGGGTATCGATATTTTCGGGGTGCTGGTGGTGGGTATTTGTGCCATCATGGCCATAACTACCGACCGCATGTTTTTGCTGGATATCGGAATTGCATGGGTGATCCTGAGCTTTATAGGAACACTGACATTGGCGAAATATCTGAGTGGTAAAAAATTAAATGAATGATATGGCAAGTACAATTATCATAACAATTGGAATAGCTTTCAACTTACTGGGGTGCCTGGGGTTGATACGGTTTCCCGATGTTTACAACCGGCTGCAATCGGCCACAAAGTGCGTAACGCTTGGTACTTGCAGCATTCTGCTGGGTGTCTTTATCCATTACGGCTTTGTTGATGTTGGTGTAAAAGCGCTGATAGCTATCCCATTACTTTTCTTTGCCGCAACTGTAGGGGCTCATGCCTTGGTGCGGGGATCTTATATCGCAGGCATCAAACTAGGTAAGAAAAGTGTAAAAGACGATTATAAGGAGGCAGAAAAATGAAATATCCAAAGCTCAGAGAAGTAAAAGAAGCGGTGACTTCATTGTTTACAGCTCCTTACACCACAAAATTCCCCGGGGAACCGCATACGCCCTTTGAGGGTTTCAGGGGGAAGCCGACGGTGAATGATGAGAAATGCGTCGGGTGCCTCACCTGTTCAAATGTATGTCCTTCTTATGCCATTACGGTTGAAGATGACAAAGAACGTGGAATCAGGAAAATAGTGCGGAATTACGGGAAGTGTATTTTCTGCGGACAATGCCAAAATTATTGCATTACCGGTGAAGGCGTGATTCTTTCGGATACCAATTACGACCTGTCTACTTTCGACCGGAAGGATGAAAACACAATCGAGACCCAGGAGAAAGAATTACTGTTGTGTGAAAACTGTGTTGCGGTAATCACAACCAAAGAGCACATTCAGTTTCTGCATAAAAAGCTGGGTCCGAAAGCCTATTCTTCCATTATTGATTTAAACGCTCTGAATGATGAGCTGAAACTTTCAAAACCTGAAGAGACCAAAACCGAAGTGACGGAAGGATTGCGACGAAAAGATACATTTAAGGTTCTTTGCCCTAATTGCTTACGCAAAGTGCTGGTAAATAATTTGTTACCTAATGAGTGAATGGCATGACACAGACCATCTTGACTGGAAGGCATTGCTTATTGTCGGTATGGGAAACCGAATCAAAAGCGATGACGGCGCTGGTATATATATTAGCGAGGAGCTAAGGAAGCAGGGTATTGAAAACATCGTTATTGCCGAAAACAGCATCGAAAACTACATCGGAAAAATCAACCGCTACAAGGCCAAAACCATCCTGATGATAGATGCTGTGGATATGGAAGAGGACCCCGGGTATTTCAAAATTGTTCCTATAGAAAAAATTCAGAACTCAACCACCAACACACACAATTTATCCCTGCGCACAATTTCTTCCTTTTTTGAAACGAAGGATCAGTGGGTTTTAGGCATACAACCGGAAAAGGTAGCTTTCGGCACGGGATTAACCGCAAGGGTAAAATCAGCCGCCGACAGAATAGTCTGTGATCTCCTGAAAAAATATAATACGAACCAACAAATACTGAAATCATGAAAAACTATTATTGCCCAATCTGTCGAGCGCATTTGAGGGTAGGCGACATCATTGTTCTTGCTGCCAAAAGCCCTCATAACGAAAGAGGACTGATTTTTCTAAGTCCTGAAGTAGGAAATTACTCTAAAGAGACCCATCCCGATTTTGAAATCAGGAAAGGGGAAGAGTATAAATTTTACTGTCCGGTTTGCCATGCCATACTGAATGACGAGGTGAAGAAAAACCTTGTGAAGATGCATATGGAAGAAAAGGGCAACCAATATGATTTTTACTTCTCCAACATCGCCGGCGAGGAAGTGACTTACCGCGTAAGCGAACAAGAGGTGGAATACTACGGATATCATAAAGACCGGTATGAAAAATACTTTGACCTGCCGGAGAAGTACAAAAAATACTTATAACCTATGGAGCAACAGTTAATCGTTTTATTAGCAACAGCTATTGGCCTGGGCTTCTTACATACTGTGCTGGGCCCGGATCATTACGTGCCGTTTATAGCCATTTCCCGGGCACGGCAATGGTCGATAAAAAAAACGGCCTGGGTTACAGGGGTTTGCGGGCTGGCCCATGTAGGCAGCTCAGTGGTTATCGGCCTTATCGGGATCAGTCTCAGTGTCAGGCTGGCCCGCCTGGAGGCCTTCGAAGCCTTGCGAGGCTCAATAACCGGCTGGCTGATTATCGCTTTCGGAATAGCCTACCTGGTGTGGGGTATACGCAAAGCGGTAACTTATCGCCGCCGGAAACAAGTGATGGATAAGCTGCAAGAAGACGGCGATACTGAGAAAAAATCCTACAAACAGCTTATTCCGTGGATGTTGTTTGTGGTCTTTATTTTCGGGCCCTGCGAGCCCCTAATACCGGTATTGATGTTCCCGGCCGCTCAAGTGAGCACCGCCGGAATGATTCTGGTAGCTGCAGTTTTTGGTGTAGTTACCCTTGGAACGATGCTATTGCTGGTTTTAGTTCCTCAATTCGGACTTCAAAAGCTGCGCGCTCCCGTCCTGAAGCAATATGGCCATGCCCTGGCCGGCGCTTTGATTCTCTTCTGTGGAGCAGGAATTCAGTTTTTGGGGTTGTGAAAAATCTTGCGTTCTTACCCTGTGCGGAGCTCATTGTAGTGCCGCCCTTCAAGGAATGTAGTTTCATAAAAAAAGAAAGCGGTGGGTAAACTACGCCCACCGCCTATTATGAAAAAATCAACTGTTGAGAAAAACTGTGATGAATTCGTAATCAAATTAAATTTGAGGAAAAGTGTCGAACCCCAAAACCCTTCATCACTTCATTAACTTACTAAAGCCAATCACTTTGTTTTCTGCTATCAGGCTTACAATGTATATCCCTTTAGGCAGTGCACTGACATCTACCGATAATTGCTCGCTGTTGGCTGCCACCTCTTTCACGATTTTACCGGTAATATCTTTAATAACCACCCTGTCAAATGTTTCATCCAATGAAATATTAACATGATCTTTGGCAGGATTTGGATACATGCTAACCTTACTCATTTGAATATTGTTGACACCTGTTCCGTCACCTGCAAACTTCATATCATCCCAGTAATAGGTTTGCTCGCCTGCAGTGGCGCCATCAGTGCCGAAATTAAAGAATATGGATGCTTTATTATACGTGTTATCAAAGTTAATTGCCGCCGTGAGTTCAGCTTCTTCACTGAAATCAAATTCCAATACTTCCCATTCTTCGGCAACTGTAGTATTTACTTCCGTTTCAACAGAAATTGTCCCATCGGAAGCATCTTCTACTTTTACCCTGATTGGAGTATCTGCTGCTGGCGACCAAACAGCCACTGTCATAACTGTTGCCCCCTCTTCGAAAGGTACCGGAGTTTCAAATCCCTGTGTACCGCCTACGGTAGTGCCTGCCCATGTTTCTGCCGACTCTGTTTTTACTGTCTTAACAACCATATTTGTATCATTGGTTGGGTCTACAACAATTTCGGACTCAGTTCCTCCAAAATCAGTAAGGGCATAGCTTACTTCCTCATCTTCAAAAGTCACGGGAAGGTCTACCGGTGTGCCACCTGAACCACCGCCGCTATAGCCTGGTCCAGCCAGATCGTCAAAATAATAGGTGTTGTCAGTAGTGTTGGAGAAGTCAAAGAAAATGACAAGCTTGTTGTAAACGCCAGACTCAGCGCCTTCGAAATCAAAACTCAGTTCCACCCATTCTTCGGTAGTTTCAACATCCTTAAAAACTTCCAAAAAGTCAGCTCCGTCGTTGCCTTCTACTTTAAGAAGCACTTCATTTGCAACAGGCGCCCAAACTTTCATGGTAAAAACTGTTGACTCATCAAAATTGATGGTTCCATCCAAATCACTAAAAATATGAGCCCATTGTTCTTCGGAACGCACCCATTCTCCAACGTTTTCGCTGGTGTTAATGCCTGATGGATCAGGGTTGGTAACAGTTTCAGGAGCATTTGGCCATCCTGAAAAAGTTTCATTCTGGTTTTCGTCAAAATCGGTGTACACATAATTATCCTGCTCCACTTCAACGCCCGGTCCTTCTATATCGTCGAAATAGTAGGTGTTATCGGTGTTATTACCGGCATCAAAGAAAAGAACAATTTTAGAGTAAACGCCGTTTTCGGCATCAGGGAAATCAAATGACATTTCCACCCATTCTTCTGTGGTTTCAATATTCTGAAAATTCTCAAGGGCGCTGCTGCCGTCGGCACTCTCCAGCTTAAACAACATTTCATTGGCGATAGGTGCCCAAACTTTTATTGTGAATGTAGTACCTTCATCAAAGTTGATTGTTCCGTCCAGTTCGGCGAGGGCGTGCGCCCATGCTTCTTCGGAACGAACAAATTCAGCCACACTGTCGCTGGTATTAATTCCCGATGCATCGGGATTTTCAATTGTTACAGGCGGATTTGGCCAGCCTGTAAAGCTTACGTTTTGATTTTCTTCAAAATCCGTGTAGGTATACTGAGCTTGCAGACCGAAGCTCAAAACCATTACACTCAAAAAAGTAAAAAGTGTTTTCATAAGTCAGTAGTGTTTAGTTATTAATAGTTATTCATAAAATCATTTTATGATTAATTTTGCATGGTATCTTGGTGAACCGTTTTTATCACTGATTTTTAAAAAGTAGATTCCTTGTTGTAAGCCAGATACATCTATTTTTTGATTGGCAGTTGCATGATAAACCCTTTTTACGGGTTTTCCGGTTGCACTAAAGATAACAATATTTATTGATTCACTTTGATTGATATCAAGATAAAAATAAGTTTTTACCGGGTTTGGAACCACTCTTATTTTACGAGTTTGGCGTAACTCACTCACAGCCTGTGGTTCGGCATTCATTTTCAAAAAATCAATCCATAAAGAATCTGATGCATTTGCTATCCCATTAGATCCATAATTCAGGTAAATCACAGCTTTTCGAATCATTTTTTTGTTAACGGTTTCTCCATAGTTTGGAGCCCCGGCTGCCCAGTTACCCGTAAAATCGAAGTGGTAAACGTGATATTGTCCGTCACTTTGTGGACTGATTGTGAAAACCGGTGTGTTGTTGGTTTGAAGTCCCTGCTGATCCATTAGATCAATACGCAAATTTACCGAACTACTCTTGTTAAAGGTTTTTAGTCTGACTTGCATATTTTGATGCTGAGAAAGATCTACGGGGCGCTCAAAGTCAATAATAAACTTAGGCCAAAGGTCAGGATTCGTATTCTGATATGAGATTTTGAGTTCACTATCCGCTTCGCTGAACGCGAATGCAATCTCCTCGCTGTTGGGGTTAGAGATATTTTCAATGTTTCCATCGTCAAAATGATCCAGTACATGTTCGGCACCTTCAGGAACAATTAAAAGCTTAACAGGTAACTCATAGTTATATGTTTCTTCATTCACCGTCAGTTGAAGTTCAACATCTCCTTCGGTATCTCCCCAGTTAACAGAAATGGAATTTGTGCCTTGTCCGGAAACAATTTCTGCATCTGCGGGTACCGACCACTCAAATTCGCCATCTACCACATTTGAAATCGAATATTCCATTTGTTCTGCGTGAGGTTGAATATGATCACTTCCGGCAATTTGGAAATCATCGGCTTGTTGATAGACGCGCACGTAATCCACTTCCATTTGAACCGGAAAAATAGAATCGTCTACGCCCTGCGCGCCACCCCAATCGCCGCCTATAGCAACATTAAGCAGGAGATGGAAACGCTTGTCGAAGGGCCACTTCTGCCAGGTGCCTTCGTTCTCAAAAGTTAAACGCAACCTGCCATCCACAAAGAAATCAATTTTATTTTCCTTCCACTCTATAGCATAGAGGTGAAACTCCTCTTCGGCTGTTTCTACGTTCGAACTTTTGGTTATTTCCGTTCCGCTCTGATGATTATACGTTTGCGTATGCACGCTTTGGTGAATAACGTTGGGCTGATAACCCACGTATTCCATGATATCTATCTCTCCTGACGAGGGCCATCCGCCATACTCCCAATCGGTAGGCAGCATCCAGACGGCAGGCCATGTACCCCTTCCGGCAGGCACTTTAGCACGCACCTCGATACGGCCATACTTCCAGTCGCCTTTATTTTTGGTTATCAGACGCGCCGAGGTATAATCATTGCCACTGTATGTTTCTTTATGCGCTTCAATGATAAGTTTACCGTCTTCCACGCGGGCATTATTTGTGTCGGCTTCGGTATAATACTGAAGCTCGTTGTTGCCCCAGCCATTTCCGCCTATATCGTAACCCCATTTTTCATCATCGGGCAAACCGTTGCCATCAAATTCATCCTGCCATACCAACACGCCAGATTGGGCAGTGCCCGTAAAGGACACTGCCATCAACCCGGCAACCAACGCAACTCTAATAAACCAAACCATCTACTGTTTATTTTTTCTTAAATACCCGCACATAATCAACGACCATCTCCTGTGGAAAGATGGTGTCATCCACCCCTTTTTGTCCTCCCCAGTTGCCACCTACTGCCACATTCAGGAGCAGGTGAAACCTTTTGTCGAAAGGCCATTCCTCATAAGTTTTATCTTCATTTTCAAAGGTAAAGTAGTGCTTATCATTAAAGTAAACACGGTATTCATCTTCATCCCACTCTAACACATATTCATTGAAAGAATCATATATCTTTTTCCCCGGCGCAATGCCTTCGGTTTTATTGGTTCCTTTAACATGATTATAAGCCTCGGTATGTGCTGAGGCAAACACAGAATCCGGGTTATACCCCACATGTTCCATGATGTCAATTTCTCCTGATGCCGGCCATCCGCCATATTCCCAATCTGTAGGCAGCATCCATATCGCGGGCCATATTCCACGACCTTCCGGAACTTTAGCCTTGATTTCAAAGCGTCCGTACTTCCAGTCGCCTTTGTTTTTTGTAATTAAACGGGCAGAAGTATAATCTTTTCCGCCTTTTTGTTCTTTTTTAGCTACGATATGCAGATAGTCACCATCCGCAAACGCATTCTCATTATCTTTTTCAGTATAAAACTGCAATTCATTGTTTCCCCAACCATGGTCATTTCCTTCGGTATCATAACTCCATTTGGCCGAATCGGGCAAACCTTCATAATCAAATTCATCATGCCATACAAGCTCATACCCTTTGGGTGCAGCGATCTCTTTCTTTTCATTTTCGCACGAAGCAATGAGAAAAGAGAGGGCAATAAGAAATCCTGTTATATTTTTCATAGAATTATTTTTTAAACGGCCGTTAATTTCAGAAGTCCGGTTTTAAAATTTTACGGTATATAGAAACCTGCTATTTCTCAGTTGCTAAATGACAGCATCAAAAAAAAGAGTTAAAGTAAAAAGTAGAATAAGATTATTGTTCATTATTAAATTTACAATAAGATGTGGCCGGAAAAGCCGGCCACATCTTAGTAAATGATTGTTTTATTCAAAAATAAGGTTGCGAACATAGATAGTAGCACCAACTCCGTGGCCTCCGCCACCAAAACTAAGGTACATCTGATCTAAATCAGCCCGGTTTAACACATCCGTAGCCGATAGGTCAAATGTATAAGTGTTCCATTCGCCTACATCAAGATCATCTCCTTCAATAAGATAATACTCATTGGCTGTCCACCATTCTTCAGTTTGGCTCATATCGGCAAAACCGAATTCAAGATTTTTCTGAAGATCTGTACCATCGAAGTCAATAGTGTTAGGAACATAGACATCAAATGATACCGTTGTGAAGTTATCAAATTGAATGTCTTTAGGCTCAGGACTTGCCCGGAACATCAATTCCTGATACTGTTCTCCTTCAGTTCTGGTAAATTCACCTACCAGAGCATTTGCATCTAACGGATCTTCAACACCAAATTCAACAGTAGAAGCTGAACCAACAGTGTCTATAGTAGCCATTTCAGCATCATCTCTTGAGGCAAATGTTAAAAACATTTCATCGGGTGTAATGTCTGCGAGGTCTTCTCCCCACTCTTCTTCGTCTGTTACCAAATCAGGCTCCAAAGAAGGATCGGAATAGCTCACATAAGTAAAGTCCCAATATAACTCATCTTCTTCGTAATGATAAGAAATGACCATCAAATCATATCCTTCGTGCTCTGTAATTTCGACATTGAAGGTCGTGCTACCTTCAGGAACTATTGATTCGCCGGAAGTTCCAAGCTGCGGCATTCCCATCCAGGCGCCGTCACCGATTAAAGTAACCTCGCCTGCTTCAGCATCAAATTCATAGTCGTGTGTTCCGCTTAACCATGCACTAACATCGTCGCCTTCGCTGTTTACCATATTGTCAGCAGTAGCTTCAAAACAAGTGCCTACAACATCGGTATCTGCAAATACTGCTTCTTCTCCCCAGAAGATGCCGTTATCATTAAATTCAAAGGTACCATCGAAATTGAAAGTGAACTCGTGTTGGTATACACAAGGCCGACTGCCATCGTTCTCAAGCGACCACCAAATACGTGCCTCTTCGGGATTAGGCCCTACACCCATGCTGGTTCCTTCGCGGAAAAGTTTCCATGTTTTGGAATCGCTTCCCGCCAATAAATTAGAGCCTAAGCTTAAAGATTTCGTAACATCAGTGCTCACATCATCGGCATTTGTTGATGTTAAAGTCACATCATAGGTTCCGCCTTCAGCATATTCGTGAACAGGATTTTCTTCCGTTGAAGTTTCTCCGTCACCAAATTCCCAGTTATAGGTTTCAGAATTTGTCGATTTATTAGTAAAACTCACTTCCAGCGCATTCTCTTCACTGATTTCATAGTCGAAATCGGCAAAAGGATCTGCTGCAGATGTTGTGTCATCATCTTTGTCACACGAGGTGAACATACCGAGCATTGCTATCATGGCAATGCTTAAAAATAATCTCATTTGTTTCATAATGTTACTGTTTTTTAGATTAATATTAAATAAGTCTTTCCTATTCAAATAAATAATGTTCATAATTAAAGCTTTTAAAGCTTAAGGTTTTTTGGGAATATTCCCAACGTTTATATTAATAATTGCTGTTTTGTTCCAATTCTCCGTTGGAGTTGTCAATTTCTGATTGAGGAATAGGTAATACTTCATGTTTACCTTCAACAAATCCAAGCTCACCCAATTCACTGGAAGCGTCACCCCATCTAACGAGGTCAAAAAACCTAAAACCTTCCATAGCCAACTCTAAGCGTCGCTCCTTCTTGATATCATCCATTGTAACTCCGGTTATTGGAACTAATTCTGCCCTTTCCCTAACTTCGTTAAAATACAAATCGGGGTCACCCGTTCCACTTTGCAAAACTGCTTCTGCCATCATAAGCAGCACATCAGCATAGCGGATCATGCGTTCATTCGTCTCAAAATTCCACTCCGGACCCGACTCTGAAGTAATATGTGCCCAGGGAGCACGTTTCTTGCTATACCATCCGGTATAACCTTCGGGTTGTTCCCATCCACTGGCTCCAATCTCTGTAAGGAAAGCTTCTCCATAGGCCGTACCATATTTTCGTGCCGAATCACCTTCAGCATCATAGGCTGCGATCAGGTCTTGTGATACCATATCAAATCCCCAGCCTGCCAGTAGCGTATCGGTTGATATTCCGCGAGGGCCATTCATTTGAACATCGATGTTTCCTCCATTGACGCGACCATTTCCCCAGTCGCCTCCTCTGTCAATATTGGCATATTCAATTTCAAATATTGATTCAACTCCATTTTCATGGCTGTATTGCCAAATATCATCGTAATTATCTTCCAGCTCATAGCCTGCGCTAATTACCTGCTCAAATTCACCGGCAGCAAGTTCATAATATCTGTTTCTCGATTCAGGCAAATCATACTCTTGCTGATAATAGGGTGAAGCCATATATAAGTATACTTTACCCAAAAGGGCATTTGCAGCTCCTTTCGTAGCCCTGTACAATTCAATGCCTGAAAGCTCCGATTTTGCCGGTAAATCATTAGCTGCTTCCGTCAAATCATCTATCATCTGAGAAAAAACTTCCTCTGCAGGATCCCTTGGCTGATTGTATTCCTCAGGCCCTAACTGACCGGTTATCAAAGGAACATCTCCAAAAAAACGTACTAATTCGAAATAGAAGTAAGCTCGCAGGAATTTGGCTTCAGCAATATATTCTTTTGACTTTTGAGAGGTTTCCGGATTAGCATTCGCCAGGACTACGTTCGCCCGGTAAATTCCATAGAAATCCCTGCGCCAAAGCTGTAATACTGCAGGATTAGTTGCTCCGGTGTTAAAATTACCGATTTCATGATATTCCGGACGATCTCCCGGGCCTCCGCCAACTACCTTAGCATCATCACTTGGAAAGTTTGCCAGGAAATAGTAAGAAGACCACCCGCTATAATATTTCGGTTGCAAGATAGAATAAGCAGCAACCAGTCCGGAAAAAATTTCCTCTTCGGTTTCGTAATAGTTCGTCTCAAATTTTTGCCCTATTGGCTCCAATTCCAGCCATTCCTTTTTGCATGAACTTGCAAAAACGATAAGCAAACTAAATAGAAGTATCTTTTTCATTTTTATATAATTTTTTATTACTCGTTTATTTAACATTTTGAGGTGTAATCATTTTACTACCTGATTTTAATTGAACTTCATAAAATTAATATTTATAAATTCTAATTTCAACCTAAATAGTAACCTTTGCCCCAAAACTTATAACTCTTGATCGGGGATACAAGCCACGATCCACACCAATACTACCACCACCAAAACCTCCGGTATTTCCAACCTCAGGATCGCCCGGATATTTGGTTAACAGAAATAGATTTTGTCCTGATACATAAACCCTTAAGCCCTCTACTTTAACTTTGTTAGTTAATTTATCAGGCAAAGTATAACCCAGTTCTGCCGATTGCAGACGTATGAAAGAACCATCAAACACAAACATACTATTATGAGAGAAGTTATTGTTTAGGTCATTCACTGTCATTCGTGGAAAATCAGCAGAATTATTTTCCGGAGACCATGCATCTGTATAGAAAAATTCCGGTTTATTATTCTTGCCTAAATCAGTGCGATAGGCACCAAAATATGTATCAACCCCAGCACGGCCATTGAAAAATAAATTCAAATCAAAATCTTTATATCTGAGTGTGCTGGAAAGTCCGAATGTCCATTTGGGATGTGGATTTCCGATCATGGTCTTATCAGTTTCTGTTATTTGACCATCTCCATTAATATCTTTGAATTTTACATCTCCGGGAACTGCCTGCGGTTGAATTAAATCACCTTCCTCGTTTGTATAACTCTCAACTTCTGCCCAGGAGCTAAAAATGCCATCGTCCTCAAAGCCATAAAAGTGCCACATAGGCTTGCCTTCTTCTGCTCTTGTTATGGCTCCGGTGGTTCCTAAATTTGCGCCTAATAAAACGGACGCCTTGTTCCCGATATAAGTAACTTCATTTTTTAAATACGAGGTATGTGCTGTTATGTCGTAAGAAAAATCGCCAAGCTTTTTCTTTAACCCTAATTCAAGTTCTACTCCTGAATTCACCACATCGCCTGCATTAACCAGAGGCTGGTCGTTACCAACATAAAGAGGAACCGGACCTGTTGTAATCAAATCGATGGTGGTCTTTTTAAAATAATCAGTAGACAAGGTTACCTGGCTATCGAATAAATATAGGTCAAAACCGATATCAATTTGTTCGCTGGTTTCCCAAACAAGGTTAGGGTTCGCTAACCTTCCCGGCTCTGCCCCGGTAAGTCTGTTACCACCACTCAAATAATAGCTGGATTCAGCATTACTCAGGATGGTTGATACATAGTCAAAATTCCCCAGTGACCCTATTGAACCGTTACGCCCCCAACTGGCGCGAAGCTTCAGAAAATCAATAGCTTCATGCAATTGAAAATCTTCCTTTGTAACCACCCAGCCTAAAGAAACGGCAGGGAAATATCTAAATTTATTGCCTTCAGCTAATTTTGAAGAACCATCTGCTCTTAATGTGGCATTTAACATGTACTTCTCCTGAAAATCGTATTGAACCCGCCCAAAATAGGAAAGCAACCTGTTTTGATCGCGGAATCCTCCTGCTGCTGCCCGAGTGGTATCACTGAGCACTGAATTGAGTACGGCAAAATTCCAGCTTTCCTCCTGCAGTACTTCTCCATATCCATTCAGATTGAAGTGATTGTAGTCTCTTGCTGTCATACCGGCCATAAAATTCATGGAGTGATCACCAATTTTTTTCGAATAATCAGCCACATTTTCTAATTGCCAGGTATACCATTTGTCTGTTGATTGACCCGTATTGGTTCTGAAGTTATAATTGATTGAATGATAGTAATACCTCGGTGTCCAAAAAAGGGAATTGCCATATGAGAGGTCAATATCATAACTCGACCGGATTTTTAATCCTTCAAGTGGTTTTATTTCGGTGAAGAAACTGGCCACTAATTTATCCTGTTGCCATCTGTTATGGTCGTTATTCATTTGGGCAACAGGATTGGCGATTTCATTCTGCACATATGGAGACATGCCGAAATAACCGTTATCGCCGGGAGCTTTCAAAGAAGAAGTCTCAGGATTACTGAAATTATCTCTAATCTGAGGAAGATATTTATCAGGCAGATCATCAACGTTATCAACATAAACCGACGTCAGTGGGTCAAGAGCCATTGCATTGCTAATCACTCCCCCAAATTCATTATTTTCATTAATACTTTTTCGCTTTACATTTGTATAGGATATCCTGGTTCCCACTTTCATCCATTCTTTCACATCATGATCCAGGTTTAAACGGGCCGTAACACGGTTGAAATTCGTTTTATTACCTCCAACTATTCCATCCTGGTCATAATATGAAGCAGAAGCAAACACATTGGTTTTTTCAGAGCCTCCTTCTATCGACACATTATGTTGTTGCATTGGAGCAATCTGGAATATTTCATTCATCCAGTCTGTTCCTTGTCCCAAATTATTGGGATTTGTTTCCAACCATTCAGCCTCGCTGAAATAGTCAGCATATTGTGTGGCATCCATTACCTCAACATAGTTTACTGCCTCTTGCCAGCCATTGCTAAAACTATAATTGATTCTAGACTCTCCTTTATCTCCTGTCTTAGTTGTAACAAGAACAACGCCGTTAGCACCTTCAGCTCCATAGATGGCTGCTGAAGCAGCGTCTTTCAGTATTTCAATCGATTCAATGTCATCAGGATTCAGGTAGTCCATTCCTCCTGTCCGCATTCCGTCTACAATAAATAGTGGATCAGAATTTCTATTACTCCCTGTACCACGTATACGAATGGTCATATTTGCTCCCGGCGAGCCAGACTCTTGCATGATATTGACCCCGGCAGTTTTACCCTGAATAGATTGTTCGATTCGAGACTGATTCTGGTTCATATCCTCTACAGTCATCTTTGAAATAGATCCGGTTACAAGACTTTTCTTCTGGACGCCATAACCTACCACCACGAACTCTTCAATCGATTGCATAGTAGATTCCAAAGTAACATCAACGGTAGTCCTGTCCTCAATTTCCACTTCTTTTGAGGTATAACCTACAAAAGAAAATTTCAAAGTTTCTGCATCATCAGGTACTGTGAGGGAATATTTTCCCTCATTATCGGTTACAGTGCCTGTAGAAGTCCCTGGCACGACAATATTCACACCCGGAAGAGACTCCTGCGTGTCAGCACCTGTTACGACGCCTTCTACAACCTTTTGGGCGTATCCGAAATGTAGCCCCAAAAGCATCGTAAAAAATACTATTACAAGTTTTCTCATAGTTTTTTTATTTGGTTTGGTATTAATTTATTCAATGATTTCAAACTGTTTATTCAATCCACCGATGTTTACTGTAAATGTTCCGGCTTCTAAAATCCACTCATTATCTTGTCCCACAAAAGCCAACTCATCAGGATGAATTCTGAAAGTAACCGTCCGTGTTTCGCCAGGGGCAAGATAAATTTTATCAAATCCGCGTAAGCGCTTCACAGAGGGAGTAACCGTAGCATAGTTGTCAGTCACATATAATTGTACTATTTCTTTTCCGGCTAAATCACCGGTATTGGTTACTTCCACTGTGATGCTAATTTTTTCATCCTTAGCGATTTTTTGTTTGCTTATTCCCAGATTCTCATAATCAAACGAAGTATAGCTTAACCCATATCCAAAAGGATATTGTGGATTATACGCACTTCCATCACCACTACTAGGAATGCGTTCAGTAAATTTATGGTCATACGTAATTAAATCATTGCAGTATCTGGGATAGGTTACGGGCAGTTTACCTGATGGATTGACCTTACCGCTAACAATATTTGCGATGGCATTTCCGCCTTCATTTCCGGGGAGATAAGCCATTAACACAGCCTCAGCCATGGGTTCTATCTCGCGGATGATGCGTGGCCTGCCTTCTACAAGAATTAAGATAACAGGCTTTCCGGTGGCAAAAGCCGCTTTAGCTAAAGCCAATTGCTCCTCGGCCAACTTTAGGCTGTTAATGTCGCCGGGCTTTTCCGTATATGAATTTTCGCCCAAGGCAAGCAATATATAATCTGCTGAAACGGCTTTTTGCTCTACCTCTTTCACATTCAGGTCACCTTCAAAAGTGGCTCCCTCGGCATACAAAACCTGCTCTTCGCCCCACTGCTCCCGGAAAGCTTCCAGGATTGTATTGTGCTCCGATGCATATTCGTCTGTATCTCTACCCTGCCAGGTATAAGACCATCCCCCGTTAAGTGGAACCATAGAATTAGCAGCAGGCCCTGTGATTAAGATTTTGGAAGAGGATGGTAATGGTAAAATATCTCTTCTGTTTTTCAACAGTGTAATTGATTCTTCTGCTGTTTTAAGACTGGCTTTCCGGAACTTTTCAGATGCAAAATCCGGGTAATTCTCAGGATAAGTGATGGGATTTTCAAACAGCCCTAAAGAAAATTTGACGCGAAGTATTCTGCGCACCGACTCATCGAGGCGTGCCTCAGGAATAGTGCCTTCTTCTACCAGCTCAACTAAATAGTCGGCAAAGGAAAAATCTTCAGGAACCATACTCATATCCACACCGGCTTCTACAGCCATTTTTACAGCTTCTTTTTGCGTACTTGCCACTTTATGGCGGTCATGCAAATATTTTATGTCTTCCCAATCAGATACTGCAAAACCTTTGAATTCAAGTTCGTTACGCAGCACTTCCGTTAAAAGAAAATGATTGATGTGGCCTGGGATGCCATTTACCTCTCCTGAATTTATCATGATAGTATGTGCGCCGGCATTAATAGCTTCCGCAAATGGAGGGATAAATATTTCGCGCATCATTCTTTCCGGGATCAAAGCAGGTGTGCGGTCTTTTCCGCTGAGCGGATGGCCATAACCGGTATAATGCTTCAGGCATGAGGCCACTCTTTCGTCATCAGAAACATCTTCGCCTTCATAGCCTTCGATCATAGCTTTTCCCATTTCGCTTGTCAGGTAAACATCTTCTCCAAAAGTTTCCCAAAGGCGAGGCCATAGTGGGTTTCTGCCCATATCAAGCACCGGCGAAAAATTCCACGGAATAGCGGAAGCACGGGTTTCATAGGCTGTGATTCTGGCTGCTTCCGTTACCAATTCAGGATTCCAGGTAGCTGACTGCCCGAGTTGCTGTGGAAAAAGCGTGGCATCCAGCGTATAATTCATACCATGGATGGCGTCGATACCATAAATTACCGGAATAGAGAGCCGTGTGTCCTCCTGGGCCATGTTTTGAACAGAAGAAACAATTTTAAGCCATTTCTCTCTTGAATAAGCGTATCCGGCGTTGTTCAATATAGAACCCACGCCGTAGTCTACTACCGCCTTACGTAATAATTCTTCATCAATCGTTTGCGGTTTTAGTGTTTGTCCATTCTCTTTCTTAAGAATAGTCTCAAGGGTAATTTGAGTCATCTGTCCAGCTTTCTCCCCGACAGTCATTTCAGAAATCAACTCATCAATACGCTCCTCGTTTGTCATATCAATTCCCTGCGATTGTCCTTCAGGAAATCCCGTGAAGATTAAGACAAACATTAACAGCATAGAGATTTTAAAACTTCTTTTCATAAACATGAATTTGTGGTTAAATGTACAACAATTTTTCCTTAATAACTTGTTTTCTGCAAACATACTTATGTGCGAAGTTCTTTTGCAACATTTCCCCTACAACCATACTACAACATGCCTTATCCCTTATTACATAATCACCACTTCATCAATACATTTGCAACGGTTTGTTATACATCATTACTACTTCATTTTAGATATATTGTGAACATGTGCAATACATCAAAGCCCTGCACACCCTGTCACCAATACAAGAGATAAAAGCCAAAGTAATTAAAGGGTGCATTTAACGTCAAAAACACCTTGCTGGCAGATAAAAGTCCGCCAATCTTTATACAGGTCAGCAGAAAGAGTACCTTTAATGCCTGAGCGTTTGCTCTTCATCACCGGCGAAAAATTTTCATCAGTAATATCCGCCAGCAGGCTGATTCGAGGATTTAAAATTCGAACAACAGCGCAGAGATTAAACATTATGGCCAACCCCTAAATATTCATCATAAAATCAACCAGATTCTCATCCTGATCCAGCCCAAGTTTTTTCCTAAGCCTGTAGCGGCTAATCTCTGCTCCCCGCACTGAGATATTGGAGATCAGCGCTATCTCTTTGGTAGAGAGATTCATGCGCAGGTAGGCACACATTCTGAGGTCTTTAGGGGTTAGCTCAGGATATTTTTCGCGCAGTGATCTAAAAAAGCCACTATGCACATCTTCAAAATGCTTATGGAAGCGTTCCCAGTCCTTATCCATTCGCACATCACTTTCTATAGTACGTATAAGATTCTTAATCTCTCCCTGGGCATGCTCGTTCACCTTTTGTGAAACAGTCATCAGCTTCAGCTTTATTTCATTAAGGACTTCATTCTTATGGGTCATCTGCATTGCAACCGAAACGGCCTCTTTGCTTTTCAGTTCCATATCGGCACGTTTTTTCTCTATTTCGGCCTGCAGCTTCTCATTGCGCAGCCTGATTATCTTTTGCTCGGCAATTAAATTCTCCTGCCGGTACTTCTCTTCCTTCCTCCGCAGCTCCTCATGCTGTTTCTCCTTAAGCTTCTGCTTCTCTTTCTTGATACGGGCAGACAGGTAGCGGATAAAAAGAACTACCAGCAGTAAAAATGCTATTGCATAAAACACGTAGGCTATTGTTGTGCGATACCATGGGGGAAGTATCACAAAGTGAAAGCTATCTGTTATAACCTCATGGTTTTCCTCATCGCGTGCCTTCACTTTAAAGACGTAATCTCCGGGAGGCAGGTTCGTATACTCTTTAACATTATTATTCTGAAACGCCGACCATCCTTTATCATACCCTTCCAGGTAGGTGCTGTACTTTACCGGGCTATTTTGCCCGTATATAGTGGCGCTGATGGTAAACATCAGGTCATTCATGCGGAAGCTAAGCTCTTTGGTTTTCATGGCCTCGCTTCGGTGTCCTTTGTAGATAGTAGTGTCGCTGTTTGAGGTGGAAACGAGTTTCCTGATGAGTGTCCGGTAGGGCTGGTATTCCGGAAAGTCCACATAGGCATCATAGTGAATAAACCCATTCTCGCTGCATAATATTAACTGATTATCCGGCAATACGACAATATTTTCAAAGCCTCCCACAAGGGCATCGCCCAAACGGTTGAAAAGGGTATCCACTTTTTGATAGCCCTTCGCTGTGTTTTTTAGCAGGAGCGGGTGCTCTTGCTGGCCATACCAGATATTGCCCTCATCATCTTCGTCAGGAAAGCGGATATTGTTGCCGGCGCCAAAATGTTCCGCCCACTTAAGGCTGGGAACAAATTGCTCCTCTTCTTCCTGGAACCTGTACAGGCCCTGCGTAGTGCCAAAAACGACTTCCCCATCCAGCTTATACACATAGTTATCAAACCTGGAAGGCAACCCATCTGCATCATCATAAAAGCTCACCCGCCCGGCTTTGGAGTAATCATCCGTTATTTCGAGATGATACACGCCTTTATATCCATGACTTACCCAAATATCGCCGTTTTCATCCTCTTCCAGCACGCGGCACGATTCCCTGAACCCTTCTATTTGGTTTCTTTTTTGCCACTGTCCCCCGGTAAACTCATATACTACTAACGAAGAGTAGGTTCCGGCAAGCAACTTATCGGGGTGGTCTTTCAGTGAGATAAACCGCCACACTCCCTCATTGCCCGACAGCTGTTTTACCTCCCCGTTTTTAATCCGGAACACTCCCCTGTTATGTCCTATGAGCAACACGTCGTTCTCCACGTGCAATGACCAGACCTGCCCTTTAATTTCCGGAATCATCCTGAAGGTGTTGCGGGAATTGTGATCCCACTGTTTCACGAAAAGACCCTGGTTTGTGGCCAGGTACATCTTCCCTTCAAACAAGGCGGCATCATATCCTGCGCCTTCTATCTCCATGCCCGACTGAATAAAAGTGAATGGCGAGAAAAATTCCACATAGTTGATGCCATTATCCAGCGCTAACCAAATCTGGCGGTTCTGATCCTGAAAGATACTCAATACTGTATTGTTTATGAGCCCTTTGTCTTTGTTAAGGTGTTGTATAACCACACCCTCCCTGTTCATAACAACGATACCGTCCTGTATGGTTCCGTAGATAAAATAATCGTTATCAATCCTTTCCGAAGAAAATATCTGTTTCTCTTTCAAAATATCAGATGCCGGCGAGTCAAATCTTTCTATAGCATAGCCATCAAAAAGGAATAAGCCATGTTGCTGTGTGCCAATAATTATCTCGCCATTGCCATAGGCGTGCATGCTCCACACTTCCTTCTCGCCGGTAAACTGCGCCCCCCCGGGCAACAGGAACAGCCGCTTTCCCCGCAGTTCTTTGAGCCCTTCCTCCTTGTCGTGAATAAAAAAACGCCCTTCTACCAGAAAAGAGAAACCAAAATCTTCGGCGGTGGCGATGACCTTAATCTCATTATCTGCCAGCAGCAGGATATGGCTGAACGACTGAAATATAATTCCCTCCGAAACTTCATGGATACGCCACACTTCCCCGATATTTTTATGCCCCTCCGGCAACTTGTCACGCAGCGAATGGTATTCCAAATCACCCAGTGTATCAGTATCAAAGTAGCCAAACTCATTAAAGCCCGAAGCATAGAGTTTTCCTGAAGCATCAAAGAGCAAGCTCCGGACGATAGAATTGTTAAACAAGGGATAGGTCCTCCAGCGCTCCCCGTCAAACTGCAGGACGCCATCATTATTAGCAAAATACATGATGCCACTGCTGTCCTGGCAAATATCCCAGTTTTGAGTACCAGCCGCATAATTAGTCTTATTATATCCCTTAATAAAAGGTAATCCGGTGGTTTTAATCTGAGATAACCCACTGCCCGCAAGCAACGCAAACACTACAACAATTATTGATCTTTTCATCTTCAGTGATTATTTAGCGGCATAAAGGTAAATAAAAATGAGCGCCATATATATCATTTAATGTCTGATGATTAATAAATATCATTTAAAGCGTTTAGCAGATGGGTGCCCCTGCTTTACCAGAAATAACACTTTCTCATTTACCTCTACAAAATTTAATGAATTGTCTGATGAATAGTACGAAGCTCAGTAATTCAGATATCGAAACAATTAAAGAGTTCAGTTTAAAAAGTTCGTATGTTTATAGGTTTGTAAGTTATTTAATTGAATATAAGCAATTTAATTAAAAAATCATGTTTTTCATTAAATTCTGGTATTCAATACATTATGACATTTAATAAAAAATTGCGGCTTTTTAGACGGGCCTCATTAAATAAATCATAAGCAGGTTTCCGGAAATAAAAAATGCACTGTTGTTTGGAAGCAGAGCTAAAGGCACTTCAGGAAATGGCAGCGATGTTTATATAGCATTAAAGGCGATAGCATTACTTTTAATACCATCAGGAAAATTAGCTACATCCTCAACGAGGAAACCAATATGCCCTTTCATTTTGGTGTGTTGAATTTTCACACCATTAATAACAAAGACCTTATCGAACATATTGAAAGGATGGGTATTGACTTACTTTTCGATAGCCGTTTCGATGACTGAAATGCGGAACCCATCATCCACCGAAAATTTTATCCATCCCAGCTTTCCGAATCCATTCTGATATCCGGTGTAATAAATTTCATTGGAAATCATGTAATGACACTCATTGACAACTTCCCGTCTGATTTTCAGAGTATCCGGCGAATCCATTTCAAGGTGTTGCCGGCTTGAATAAGATGATGTCCTTAATGCAAGTGAATCTGCTTTCCAAATGGCGGATGATAAAGAACCGATCTGACCTTGTTTCATCAAAGTAATAAAGGTATTATCTTCAACTCTTAACAAAGAGTCTTCCTGGTTTTTTTTGCCACAGGTGCTGGTGTGTGTAGTGTAAATCTCAACCCGGTCATAATAAAAAGTATCCACAGTGGTATGCAAATAAATACTATCCTTAAAGGCCTGTTCATAAAGAAGCGCTCCGTCATGTAAAGCCATCAAACCAGCCTGAGGGATCATACCCATTCCGGGGGAGCCGGTAATGACGCTCCAAAAAGCGATGTCATTTACCCCATCGTGGTCCATATCAATCTCATAAACTACCTGATCATAGTAATGGCCTGCAATCAGCGTATCATGAGCCTGAATATCAACTTCCTCGTAATCATTGATAACAAGAAGCCCATCATCGCGCTCATATATTTTATCACATGAGATAATAATTACTGAAACAGTAACACTAAGCAACAGCGTGTATATTCCTTTCATAGTCTTTTTAAAATAGATTGAAAACATTCCGAAAGAGTTGCCTCAAGCATTGTAGTACTAACATTATTGGAAATCCTTTTCTGTTCTCAATTTACTGAAAAACCTAAACAGCAGATAAGTACCTGCAATCACCACCACTAGAAAAACAATTCCCAAAATCATTCTTCCGTAAAGGAAATTGCCTATGGAGAAAAGCATGGCATAGATAACCGCCGCACCGATAAATACGCACAATATCTGCAAAGGCATTTCCCAGGCCATCCCTTTTTCCTTGTCGATTTCCACACCCTCTTTTTCCGCTTCCCTAATAACTTTCCGCCACCCCGGCCCACCCGGATGGGTGAGTTTATAGAAGCTTTGCAATGTTGTTTTACTCTCAGGGGCTGTCAATAAAGTGGTTGCAATCCATCCAAAAGTGGTTACCCCGATAACAATCAGTAAACGGACGGTGTTGTGGTCTAATACTGTTGTTGCCAGGCTGCCTTCCTCCACCCCAAACACCAGTCCTACAGCCATCAGCGTTGCCACCGCCATAGCTATCAGCTCGGTCCATGCGTTGATGCGCCACCAAAACCACCTGAGCAGGTAGATGGCTCCTGTGCCGGCCCCTGACAGTAGCAAGATATCAAAAGCCTGCGTAGCGTTATCGAGAAATAAAAGCGATACCGCGCCTGCCAGCACCATCAGCAGCACCGTCGTCATCCGTGCCATCATCACCAGGTTTCTGTTGGAGGCCTCCGGTTTTACGAAGCGTTTGTAAAAGTCATTCACCAGGTATGAGGCCCCCCAATTGAGGTGGGTGCCTATGGTAGACATATAAGCTGCTATTAGCGAGGCCACCACCAGCCCCAGCCATCCGGGCCCCAGTTTTGACATCATCACCGGGTAGGCGATATCATCCTTGAGGTAGGTATTACTAATTCCAGGGAACTCCGCCTTTATGGAGGCCAGGTCGGGGTAGAGCACCAGCGAGGCCAGTGCTACAATAATCCAGGGCCACGGACGGATAGCGTAGTGCATCACGTTAAACAGCAAGGTGGCTCCAATGGCATTTTTTTCATCCTTAGCCGCGAGCATCCGCTGAGCGATGTAACCTCCTCCGCCTGGCTCGGCACCCGGATACCACACACTCCACCACTGCACCGCAACAGGGATAATCAGTAATGGAATAAACACGGAGGGATCGGCGAAATCGGGCATCATCATCACCTTATCCTGTATAGCAGGATGGGAAATCAGCGCCTTTAAGCTGCCGATTTCAGGCTGGTTGATAGCTACAAAGGCAGCATATATGGCCCCGAACAGTGCGATGGAGTACTGGAAAAAGTCAGCCCAGATCACCCCTTTCAGTCCGCCAAGTACGGCATATATTACCACAGCTATTGAGCCATAGAGCACCGCCTGCCAGGGCTGCAGCCCCAGCATCACGCCGCCGATTTTTATGGCTGCCAGCGTCACCGATCCCATAATCAACACATTAAAAAACAGTCCGAGGTAGATAGAGCGGAAACCACGCAAAAAGCTGGCTGCTTTTCCGCCGTAGCGTATTTCATAAAACTCCAGGTCGGTGAGGACATTAGAGCGCCTCCACAGCTTTGCGTAGATAAACACCGTTACCATGCCGGTAATGAGAAAGGCCCACCAGGCCCAGTTTTTCGCCACCCCATTCTCCCTTACCATCCCGGTAACGAGGTTAGGCGTATCGGCAGAAAAGGTACAGGCCACCATCGATATTCCCAGCAACCACCACGGCATGCCCCTTCCGCCAAGGAAAAACTGATTCATGTCTTTTCCGGCAGTGCGTGAAGCAACGAGTCCTATAGCCAGGACGATGGCAAAAAATACAGCAACAATAATCCAGTCGAGTGTGGCTAGTTCCATAAAGCAGTTTTGTAAAAGCGGGGTAAATATAGTAAAATGCCACCCGCAGCACTAAAAATACCTTATTTTTCTTGTTTTGGTAAGACGTAACCCCAACAGGAATCTGCTGAGCACTAAAGGGCATGCCGGCTGTCAGCTCCACACGCCGGCTATGGCCTCACCGCAGTGGAGACATTTGCCGCCGGACATCACGTTCTCCTTTACCGCAAAACCGCCGCGCCGTATCACGGGTTTGCCGCAGGAGGGACAGAAAGAATGCTCTTTACCGGTAGCCGGCATGTTGCCCAAAAAGACGTAATGCAGCCCCTCTTCTGCAGCTATCTGCCATGCGCGCTGCATCACTTTTTCGGGGGTAGGCGGCAGATGAATGAGCTGATAGGTGGGAAAGAACCGGCTAAAGTGCAAAGGCACATCCTGCATTCCGTTATCCACCATCCAGCGGCACATGTTACGGATCATCTGCTCGTCGTCGGACCACTGAGGAACAATAAGGTAGGTGAGCTCTAACCATACACCCTGTTCTTTCAGGATTTCAATAGTGCGTAAAATTACCGACAATCTTCCGGCATTCAGGTCTTTATAGACATTATCATCAAAAGATTTCAGATCGATATTGGCCGCATCAATCACCGGCACTAAATCGAGTAGCGGCGCTTTGTTGATATATCCGGCGGTAACAATAACGTTTTTTATCCCGCGTTTGCGCGCTATAGTGGCCGTATCGTAGACATACTCGATAAAAGTAACAGGCTCTGTATAGGTGTAAGCGATGATTTTGCTCCCTTGCCTTTCTGCCATATCCACCAGCTTTTCGGGCGAAAGGTTGTAATGGGGAACCTCATCGGGCGTGACCTGTGAGATGGAAGCGTTCTGACAGTTTTTACAGGCCAGATTGCACCCTGCCGTACCCACCGAAAAGGTTTTGCTGCCGGGCATAAAGTGGTATAGTGGTTTTTTTTCGACAGGATCGGTGTTTACGGCACATGGCTCGCCATATACCATCGAATGGAGCTGACCATCTACCGCCTTACGGTTGCGGCATCCGCCCCATTCACCGTTTTGCAGCAAACACATATTCGGACACAGTGTACAACGTATTTTACCACCTTCTTTCTTCCAATATTTAGCTACTTGCATATGGTCCTCCTTTATCATCAAACACTATCGCTTCGTATGTATATACTTCAGCCCTCTTCCAGCCTTCCCAGTCCAGTCCGGCTTTATCGCGGGAACAGTGGCCTAAGAGCTCTTCTCTTGTCCAATTCATCTTGTTGGCCACCTGGGGCAGCAACGTACCACTTTTCAGGCCACTCTTTATATAAACTCCGTGCCTTCCGGGTTCCAGGTCTTCCACCTTTTCAAGCCTCTTTAATGGTGTTAACACAGATATTTCTATCCCTGTATCCGGCAGCTCCTCTATAGCGATATCGCTAAACCGGTAATCGCCCACGGCAGCAGATATTGTCATCTCACTTATTGTATTAACAAGGGGCTTGTTTCCCTGAAGGTTACCCACACACCCGCGCAACTCGTCCTTATGATATAAAGTAACAAAAGCGCCATAGCTGCCTTGCAATGCGGGAGTCAGGCTATCGCTGTCAACCTGTGGCTTTTCTCCTTTTGTAAGGTAATAATGCAGCGTTTTTTTGGCGTATGTTAGCAGAAAGTCCTTTTCATCGGCTGACAGACTTACCTTCTCATTATCCTGCACTCTCTCCACACTTATGGCATAATACCCTACCACCTCATGTTTGCTTCCGAAAGGACTATCACCGCTGTTGCGGTATTGCAGCAACCGGTAGCTGACCTGCTTCCGTGATGTTATCTCCAGTAATGTCATCACGGCGGTCCAACCACACAACGGGGTCGCCATTCCCTCAATATTTTGCTTCTTTACGTCCTGCAGGTGCTGCCACAGGGCATCGGGATTATTTTTGGCGATAGTCTCTGCCGTTATGGTGTCCTGCTCTGCCGCATCATCGTAAGAAGGGAAATGGGAAAAATCCGTGCTTATCACAAAAAGGTTCTCATCTGTAAAATAAGGCTCCAATGCCTGGGCTATCTCCTTAATGGCTTGCCTGTCTACATCTCCTATAAGCACAGGTACTACCGGCACATCCTTACCCAGGCTGTGCTGTATAAAAGGCATCTGCACTTCCAGCGAATGCTCCTGCCGGTGGGCTTGCGGCACAAAACCTATTTCATTGCTGGCTTTTTGGAGAGCTGTGGTAACTGTGGCGTCTGTTTTCATCACCCCCAGTGGTGTTTTGTAGCCCTCGCCGGAATATACAGAAGCGCCCTCAAAATGAAGGGTGTGGCTGCCTCCAATCACAAAAACACGCTGATAGCTGGTCTTTGCAGCGATGGTGTTAAATGCCCCGGCAGCTACTCCGCCGGAAAAGACATACCCCGCATGCGGTAATATCAATGCAGCTGGCGCACCCTTTTCCGATGCTGAGGAGGCCTTGAAATATTTTTGCAGTTCGTTTCTTAGTTGTTGCTCTTCCCCGGGATAAAAGCGTCCGGAGACTGCCGGCATTCTAATAGACATAATGCTGTTTTTTTGTTTTAAAAGGGTAATATACAAATAAAATCGCGGAATTTCAACACCCGGAATGTTTCGTAAGCTTCCCTATATTTTTGTTTCATCGATGATGATACTATCAACAGGGTGTTTATGGCATGAAAGTTGAACATCATTCAATGAAAAAGATAGCATGTGTGAGAATCTTTGTCACCCAAAAAGTACGATTTTCAATACTGGAAAACAGATAAACCGTAAAAGATTTTAGAATTATGAAACAACTTATACGCTTCTCCGCCATAATACTATTTGGTATCCTCATCTCCGCAAGTCATCTCATGGCGCAAAAACAGCGAACTAAGAAAGCACAGCCGCAAAAAATATTGATAGAAAACGCCGTAGATACGCTATTTCATTTTGATGGTTTTTATTATTCGGTGAATGGTGCTGACTTTTCTGACTTTGAAATGCTTTTTCAGGACCGGGATAGCTTAAACCCCAGCCAGGATTATTATGAAGATTCGGATTGGCATTTCTATTATGATGCCCTGGGAGGTGGTGACACGCTAAACTGGGTGGAGGCTACGGCATGGTTTTCTCCGCCGGGACAGGCTGATGACTGGATTACAATGGGTCCGCTCACCATACCATCCGATGGAGCCACCTTTAGCTGGCGTGCTTATCATAATCCGGTGTACCGTAACGGTTATGAGGTAAAGATAAGTACTACCGGTATCCAACCGGAGGATTTCACCGCAGAGCCTATGTATGTGGTGGAAGACCTCATTGATGAAAATTCTGAAAACATCGATACCAACCGCATGTTCCAGGACCCGCCGAAGTCTTTTGAAATGCCCGACAGTGTTGCCGGGGAGCAGGTATTTGTTGCCATGCATCACTATGCTGATGATATGGATGCGATTCATTTTTCAGACTTTGTCCTGAAGAGCAACCCCACTGCCATCCCTGAACGTGTCGATTCATTTGCGCATCTGTCTGCCTATCCTAACCCCGCCAGCAATCGCTTCCATGTGTTTTTTCATACTGCTGCAAGCTCCGTGGTTACTTTCCGGCTAACGGATCTTTCCGGCAGCGTCCTGCGTAAAGTTGAAAAGCACACAGATATGCCGGGACGACAGCAAATACTTGTGGATGTAACTGATCTTCCACCGGGGATATACCTTTACAGCATTCAAACCCCGCATCAGAAAAATACAAAAAAAATGGTGGTAAAGCCTTAAAAATTTCACAAGCAGCAAAGGCAGCAGGACATCGTTTCACCAGGCCAAGGCCGCGTCACTTACCGGCATATTTTCTGGCCTCCGGCAGAAACTTTTTGAGGTTGGCGATGCGCGTGTCGTTAGCGGGATGTGTGCTTAAAAACTCCGGCGGCTTAGCTCCCCCGCTCTGCGCCATCTGTTGCCAAAAAACCACCGCTTCTTCAGGGTTATATCCGGCCATCGTCATAAAAATCAAGCCCAACTTATCCGCCTCCGTCTCATGAGACCTGGAATAGGGCAGTGTGACCCCCACCGTGCTTCCTACTCCGTAAGCGGCAAGGTACAGATCCCTGTTCTCCTCCTCTTTTTCCGCCAGATACAATGAAAGCAGCGTTCCTCCCGCCTGCAGCATCAGCTGCTGGCTCATACGCTCATTACCATGACGGGCGATGGCGTGGGCGATCTCATGCCCCATTACCACTGCGAGTCCTTGCTCTGTTTTTGTGTAGGGTAATATGCCGGTGTAGAAAACCACTTTCCCCCCGGGCATGCACCAGGCGTTAGGCACATCCTCATCCACCAGATTAAACTCCCACTTAAAATCCTCAATATACGATGACATATTGTTGTCGTTCATATACCGTTCTACTGCGGAAGCAATGTTTTCGCCAACATTTTTCACCATACGAGCATCATCCGTACCGGACACCGGAGGATGCTCATCCAAAAACTGATCGTATTGCGTGAGGCTCATAGACAACATCTGCGATTCGGGCAACAGCGTCATCTGCTTACGGTTACTAAAAGGCACAGTAGTGCACGAAAATAATGTGAATCCTGCCAACAGCAGCATAATCACAAAACGGCTACGAGTTAATAGGTTGTTTTTCATTTGTTTATAATTATCTGTGAAACGTTTTGCTTTGTACTAATTTTAATCATTCCCGATAGCTATCAGCGATTTTATTACAGAAAATCATTTTAGTGAAAAGCAATTGTGTGGACATACTTCAATTGATTTAGAACTTGTTTTTGCTACTTAGGCGA
>Ga0307955_1000128_pt1 | contig 41956 bp, 41 predicted proteins | sample OrgLakmetagen439_FD_201819 | JGI IMG/M metagenome (GOLD analysis project Ga0307955, IMG submission 201819) | Saline water microbial communities from Organic Lake, Antarctica - #439 | ecosystem: Environmental > Aquatic > Non-marine Saline and Alkaline > Saline | place: Antarctica: Organic Lake...
ACGAATAGTGGCCTCGTCGCGCCATGCTTTTTCGTTTTCCAGCATCACCCCGGAAATACTCAGGCCGTGCGTCTTGCACAGGGCGAGCAGTTCAGCCGCGTTATTGAACTCGTAGGGCATGGGCGTCGTGTCGGTGTCGAAATCACCCTGCGCGGCCTGCGCCTCATCAATCACGAAGCCGCCGCCGACTGAGTAGTAGGTGTTGCGATAAAGCTCATCGCTATCCGTATGGGCGATCACCCGCATCGCATTCGGATGATGCAAAAGATTCTCCGGACGCCACTGCATGTCGCGGTTCGCGTTGAAATTAATCGGAAACCGGGCATCGAGCAGCAAGGTCTGGGTTTCTTGAAGCGCCTCCATAGCCGGGCCGATGACGACCGGGTCAATGGTCTGCGGTTGTTCCCCCATTAGCCCCATAATGGCGGCACGATCTGTCCCGTGGCCCAAGCCGGTAGCCGACAGCGAACCAAACAAGTGAATCTCTATGCGCCTTACCTGCTCCAGCATTCCCTGGCGGCGAAGCGCCTGGACAAAATCATAGGCGGCACGCATGGGGCCGACGGTATGCGAGCTGGAGGGTCCGATCCCGATTTTGAACAGGTCGAAGACGCTGATGGACATGGATCACCTCGGGTGAATGCAGATTCATGACGAGAATGAAGCATACGCTGCCGTCCTGGCCCAGAGCCGCTTGGATACGACTGGCTGGCCTCTAAAAACGTCATTTTCTGTCAGGGTAATGTCTGGACGCTACCATAGGTCGGCTCGCCCTGAGCATCGATCAAGGCGGTTGCCGCGCCTCCGGCCCGTGCATCGGACGGGCCGGAGGCGCGGCTGATTCTCTCACTGCGTGGCGGAATACCGAAATACTCACGGTAACACCTGGAAAAATGCGAGGTGGAGACGAAACCGCATGCGGAGGCGACTTCGACGATCGACAGCGGACTTTGCTTGAGCAGCTGGCGTGCACGGGTCAGGCGCAGTTTGATGTAGTACCGTGAGGGCGAGCAGAGCAGATGCTTTTGAAACAGCCGTTCGAGCTGGCGCCGCGACATCAACACGAAGGCTGCAAGCTCATCCAGACAAATGGGCTCTTCGAGATTGGCCTCCATCAGGGCAACGATTTCCAGTAGTTTGGGTTGGGTACTTCCAAACCAGTGTTTCAGCGGCACCCGCTGCAGGTCTTTCTCGTTGCGCACCAGGTCATAAATGAACATTTCGGAGATAGCGGAAGAGAGCGTTCTGGAATGATCACGTGCGATCAGACTGAGCATCATATCCAGCGGTGCGGTACCACCGGACGCCGTTGGCCGATCCCGGTCAATGCAGAAAAGCCGTTCGGTCAGGGTGACGCGCTGAAAGGTCTCTTTCATCATGACCATGTATTCCCAATGCACGCTGGCCTCGTAGCCATCCAGCAGCCCGGCCCGGGCCAGCGCCCAGCTGCCCGTGCAAACCGCGCCGAGCCTGCGCGAGAGTCGTGCCTGAGCCTTCAACCAGACGATATGTTCGCGGGAGGTGCTGCGTTCGACGCCCACGCCGCCACAAACGATGACCGTGTCTATCGGCGGCGCTGCGGGCGTTGCAGTATCCGGCGTGATCAGCACGCCGTCGCTGGCTCGCACGGGTGCTCCGTCCAGGCTTAAGGTCACCCAGTGATAGAGTGTACGACCGGCCAGCTGGTTGGCCATGCGCAGCGGTTCGATGGCGGCCGCCATTGAAATAAGGGTGAAATTGTCCAGCAGGAGGAAACCCAGCGTCTGAATCTGCCCCTGGGCAGGAATAGCGGCATGTAGTTTGTCTTTATCCTGGCGCTCATTGGTGCTCGTCATCAGACAATTGCTCCATGCTGGTTAATACCAGGGCTTCCAGCCGTCGCGACGCACCCAGGGTGGCGCGCTAAACTGACCCCCTGTTGCATCCTAGCAATTTGACATCACTAATGTCTGTCTTATCGGTTATGCCGGCTTGAGCGAGTTGTGCGGATCGATGACGAATTTTTTGGGCACGCCCGCATCAAACTCGCCATAACCGAGCGGCGCATCGTTCAGCGAGATAACCTCGACCCCGACGACATCCGCTATCTTGATACGATCCCACATGATGGCCTGCATCAACTGGCGGTTGTACTTCATCACCGGTGTCTGGCCGGTGTGGAAGCTATGGGACTTTGCCCAGCCAAGGCCAAAACGCAGGCTCAGGTTACCCTTCTGGGCGGCTGCATCCGCAGAGCCCGGATCCTCGGTGACATACAGGCCGGGAATACCCAGCTTGCCTGCAGCACGGGTGATCTCCATCAGCGAATTGAGCACAATCGCCGGGGCCTCTTCCTGAACGCCCTCATGCCCATGACCGCGAGCCTCGAACCCTACGGCGTCTACCGCACAATCCACCTCGGGTATGCCAAGCAGTTCGGCGATCTGATCGCCCAGAGAAGCGTCCTGCGACAGGTCCACCACCTCGAACCCCTGAGATTTCGCATGGGTCAGGCGGGTCGGATTGACGTCGCCGACGATGACTACCGCCGCGCCCAGCAAGCGCGACGAGGCTGCAGCGGCGAGCCCGACCGGTCCTGCACCGGCGATATATACCGTACTACCTGGACCGACGCCTGCTGTTACCGCGCCGTGATAGCCTGTTGGCAGAATATCGGAGAGACAGGTGAGGTCACGGATCTTTTCCATTGAAAGATCGCGGTGCGGCAGTTTCAGCAGATTAAAGTCGGCATAGGGCACCATCACATAGTCGGCCTGACCACCGACCCAGCCCCCCATATCCACGTAACCGTAAGCGCCGCCAGCGCGCGACGGGTTGACGGTGAGGCAGACGCCGGTGTCCTGCTCCTTGCAGGTTCGGCAGCGCCCGCACGCTACGTTGAACGGCACCGACGCCAGGTCGCCAACCTTGAAGTTCTCGACATCAGAGCCGATCTCAATCACTTCTCCGGTAATCTCATGACCCAGTACCAGCCCTGCAAGCGCCGACGTGCGGCCGCGGACCATGTGCTGGTCCGAACCACAGATGTTGGTCGTGATCACCTTGAGCAGAACACCGTGACCGATCCTGCGGCCCTGCGGGTTCTCCAGTTTCGGGAACGGAATAGACTGGACTTCAACCTTGCCCGGGCCGATGTAAACTACACCGCGATTGTCACTCATTGTTGTTATCCTTATTTTCAGTGTGTTTTGTGGTGATCCCATACTCTTCACCTGCGTCCAGCAACCAGCGATACAGGTAATCGGCGAAACTGCGCCGGATCACCAGCTCCCAGTGCTCTGCATCAGGACGGCGAAGCAGCACTGTGGTCTTGGCGAACACCGTCGACACTCCTCTGCCAACGGGGAATGCCTGCGGATGCACGTCACAGGGTGTCGACTTCATCAGCACCTCGTGCGCGCTAGGTCCCGACAGTGCCAGTACTGTCTGACCGCCGCTGACGTTGACGATTGCATAGGTGGCTTCCCCCAGCGCCTCGCGCAATGCCTTCTCGGTGGCAAATTCCTCACCCGGCGGCAAAATCATCAGCCACTCGTCCGGTGACAGCCACTGGATGCTTTTTTCCCCGTCAACGTTCAGGCCGCAAGCGGTTTCCGGCAAGGCGATACCGACCACTTCTTTTACCGCTGCACGCAATACGTCCGCAGTGCCCCGCACAATCAAGTGGCCCAGAAAGGCACGTTCAGCCATGACTACGCTAGCCCCTTCTTTATGAGCAAAGACAGCATGCCGGTGAAGCGAATAATGCAGCGGCGATTCGGCCGCGATCGTGTCCGGCGCACGTTGTTCAAAAATCGCTACCTTAGACATTCTGGCGCTCCCCCTTTGGGTCATAGAAGATCGGACTGACGATTTCCGCGGCATGGGTAACGCCACCGGTCATCGGTAAATAGACCCGCTCGCCGATGCGCTTCTGGCCGCCCTTGACCAACGCCAGCGCGAAACCATGGCTCAGCGTCGGGCTGTAGTAGCTCGATGTCACATGTCCGACCATGGTCATGGGTATTGGCTGCTGCGGATCGAAAACGATCTGCGCCCCTTCCTGAAGCACAACCGTCCCGTCCACGGGTTTGAGCCCGACCATCTGTTTGCGGTCCTCCCTGCAGGTATCCGGCCGTGTGAGCGAGCGCTTGCCGATCCAGGAGAACGGCTTGTTGTAGCCAACGCACCACTGCATTCCGAGATCCTCGGGCGTTACCGAACCATCGGTTTCCTGACCAACGATGATGAAGCCCTTTTCCGCCCGCAGCACGTGCATGGTTTCGGTGCCATACGGCGTCAGGCCGTACTTGTCGCCATGCTGGAACAGGGTCTTACAGACATGCATGGCATAGTGGGCCTGCACGTTGACCTCATAACTGAGCTCTCCGGTGAAGGAGATCCGATACACCCGCGCCGGCACGCCAGCCACCGTACCCTCGCGCCAGTCCATGAACCTGAAGCTGTCGCGATCAAGGTCAATGTCAGTAACTTCTTCAAGCAGACGGCGTGCTTCTGGCCCGGTGATGACCATGGTTGCCCAGTGATCGGTAACCGAGGTGAAGCTGACATCGAGTTCAGGCCACTCGGTCTGATGCCACAGCTCAAGCCACTCCAGTACCCGAGCGGCGCCTCCTGTGGTTGTGGTCATCAGGAAGTGGTTGTCGGCAAGGCAGGTGGTCACGCCGTCGTCCATCACCATACCGTCGTCCTTGCACATCAGGCCGTAGCGCGCCTTGCCGACCGCAAGCTTTTCCCAGCCGTTGGTGTAGATCCGGCCAAGGAACTCGCGGACGTCCTTGCCCTGAATATCGATCTTGCCCAGGGTAGAAGCATCAAGCATACCGACCTTCTCGCGCACAGCACGACACTCGCGCACGACCGCATCGTGCATCGTCTCTTTATTATTTCTGGGGAAGTACCAAGGCCGCTTCCACTGGCCGACATCTTCAAACTTTGCGCCACGCGCAAGGTGCCACTCGTGCAATGCCGTGTAGCGCTCGGGGTCGAACAGGTCGCGGCGATGGCGCCCGGCGATTGCACCAAAGCCCACCGGAGTGTAGTTCGGGCGGAATATCGTGGTGCCTGTGTCAGCTATGGTCTGGTTGAGGCAGCGGGCGGCGATTGCCATGCCGTTGATATTGCCAAGCTTGCCCTGATCGGTGCCGAACCCCAGCGCGGTGTAGCGTTTGACGTGCTCGATGGCTTCAAACCCTTCACGGGTAGCAAGCTCTATGGCCGCTGCGGTCACGTCGTTCTGCAGATCGACGAACTGCTTGGGCGCACGCAAAGTCGGCTTCTCATGAGGCACCTGATACAGACCCAAAGCCTCGCCGGTCTTCAGTCGTTCGACGTCGGGCAGGTCGATTGACGCCGACGTGTCACCACACCCAATTGCGGCCTCGGCACCTGCTTCGGCGCCGCCCTTGAGCACATCGGCGAGCGCGTACACGCCGCAGGCACCACCGACGGGCGTCAGGCCAGGCAGTTCCGCCGGCACGAAACCAAGAATGTCTTCACGCCAGACCGGGCGCGAGTTGGTGTGCGAGGACAGGTGTACCACTGGGCTGTAGCCACCGGAGCTGGCAATGGTGTCGCAACTCAATTCACTGACCGCACCCGTCGTCTGGAAGCGGGCGACGTCGATGCTGGCAATTCGCGCACCGGTCACCCGGTTTTTGCCTTTCGCCTCGATAACAGCACTGCCCATGATGATGTGCAGCCCTTGCGCACGCGCCATTTCTATCCAGTGGCCATCGGCACGTTCCCGGGCATCAACGATGGCGACGACCTCATGGCCGGTTTCCGCCCAGTCGAGTGCGGCGCGGTAGCCGTCGTCGTGGCAGGTCGAGACAACGAGGCGCTTGCCCGGTACAACGCCGTATCTGCGAATGTAGGTGGATACGGCGCCAGCCAGCAGGTTGCCCGGCACATCGTTTTTCGCGTAAACCAGCGGCCTTTGGTGAGCGCCTGTAGCAAGAACAATTTGCGCTGCACGAACGTGATACATGCAGGCGCGCGCCAGCCGGTGGCCGTTGACCTCCGGTGCGCGATCGCCAAGGTGTTCTGTGCGGCGTTCGTACAGTGTTACGAACTGATGGTCGTGCAAGCCGTTGGCCGTGGTGCGCGGCAACAGGAGGACGTTGTCCATGCCTGCCAGTTCGGCCACCACGGCGGCCACCCATACGGAGGCCTCTTTGCCGTCAAGCATTTCCCGCGAACAGAGCAGGGATCCGCCCAGCTCTTCCTGTTCATCACACAAGATGACGCGCGCGCCGCTCCTGCCGGCCGCGAGGGCGGCGGCCAGTCCAGCAGGCCCAGCGCCGATCACCAGCACGTCGCAGTGTTGCTTGCTGTGTTCATAATGGTCCGGGTCTATTTCGCGTGGGCTGCGCCCCAGACCAGCCGCCTTGCGGATCAGCTTTTCGTAGGTCATCCACATTGACGCCGGCGCCATGAATGTCTTGTAGTAAAAGCCGGGAGGGATCATCGGGCTGAACAGTTCCCCGATGGTGCTTAGCAAGTCGCTGTGAGGGTTGGTGCTGCGGGCACACAGGCCATCGAACAAAGCCTGCTGGGTGGCCCGCACGTTGGGAACCTGCGTCGCCTCCGTCGCCCCTAATTGCATGATCGCATTGGGCTCTTCGGCGCCGGCGGCGACAATGCCGCGCGGGCGCGAGTACTTGAAACTGCGGTTGACGATATCTACGCCATTGGCGAGCAACGCGGAAGCCAGTGTGTCACCGATGTAGCCGTGACAGGTCTGACCGTTGAACGAAAACGTCAGTGGACGGTCACGATCAATGCGCCCACCCTTTGCCAGACGATTGACCTGATTCATGCACGGACCCCCTGTACTTTGTGTACCTGCTCAACCTGCCCTTCACGACCGTGCGCTGCCGTGCCGGCAGTGACGCTGGTTTGTTCACCCATGCGATACGTCTCGAGGATCTCGTAGCTGACGGTGTTGCGGGCAACATTGAAGAACTTGCGACAGCCTGCCGCATGTACCCACATTTCCTGATGCAGCCCTCTGGGGTTGTCACGGAAGAACAGGTAGTCGCCCCATTCTCTGTCTGACGCCGCCTCCGGATTTTCCGGGCGCTGGATATGGGCCTGGCCCATGCAGTGAAACTCTTCCTCAGACCGTCGCTCGGCGCAGTAGGGGCAATGAATGTAAAACATGGTCCGGACTCTCCTTTAGTGGGCGACGCCCGCGGCGCCGTGCTCGTCAATCAGCGAGCCGGTGTAGAAGCGATCGATTGAAAACGGCGCCGCCAGGGCATGTGGCCGACCGTTCGCCAGAGTCCAGGCGAAGACATCGCCCGAACCCGGGGTGGCCTTGAAGCCACCAGTGCCCCAGCCGCAGTTGAAAAACAGCCCTTCAACCGGTGTGGCGGAAAGGATCGGACAGGCATCTGGCGTGGTGTCGACAATGCCGCCCCACTGCCGGTTCATGCGCACTCGTGAGAAGATCGGGAACAGTTCAATAATCGCCTGCATGGTGTGTTCAATCGTTGGATAACTGCCGCGTTGGCCGTAACCGTTGTACCCGTCAATGCCGGCGCCAACGACCAGATCGCCCTTGTCCGTCTGGCTGATATACCCGTGCACATGGTTGGACATGACAACCGTGTCGAGAATCGGCTTAAGCGGCTCCGACACGAATGCTTGCAGAGGATGCGACTCGATGGGCAGCTTGATGCCGGCCATGCCAGCGACCACGCCGGAGTTACCGGCGACCACACAGCCCACTGTTCTGGCATTGATATCACCGCGACTGGTATGCACACCGAGGATCTTGCCGTTGTGGATATTGAGCCCGGTGACTTCCGTCTGCTGGATCAGGTCGACCCCGAGCCGGTCCGCGCCGCGAGCATAGCCCCAAGCCACGGCGTCATGGCGGGCCACGCCTGCGCGCGGCTGCCACGAGGCGCCCAGCACCGGGTAACGGGTGTTGCTGGAGCAGTCCATTATGGGAACCCGCTCCGCGACCTGGCGGGCATCGAGCACCTCACCATCGATGCCGTTGAGACGGTTCGCATTGACTCTGCGCTGAATGTCCCGCATGTCCTGCAGGGTGTGCCCAAGGTTGAGCACGCCACGCTGTGAGAACATGACGTTGTAGTTCAGGTCCTGCGACAACCCCTCCCACAGCTTCATCGAGTGCTCGTACAGCGCTGCCGACTCGTCCCAGAGGTAGTTTGAGCGCACGATAGTCGTGTTGCGTGCCGTATTGCCGCCGCCGAGCCAGCCCTTCTCGATCACCGCCACATTGGTGACGCCGTAGTTTTTGGCGAGATAGTAGGCGGTGGCGAGGCCGTGACCGCCGCCGCCGATGATGATCACGTCGTATTCTTTCTTTGGCGTGGGGCTACGCCAGGTTTTTTGCCAGTTCTCGTGATAACTCAGGGCGTGTTTGATGAGCCCAAAAACCGAATATCGTTCCATAGCGAGCAACCCTCTTGTCAGACTGTTATGTGGCAAATCGGGCGGTGTGGCGTCAAGCAGCGGTGGCGGCGGGACGTCGCGCGCTGATCGCCTGATACACCGGAAAACGCTGGCATAGCGTTGCGACCTGCTCTCGCACCGCGGCCTCGAGGGCTGCGGTATCGCCACCGCTGGCCAGAGCGTCGAGCAAATCACAGATCCACACCGCAAGTGTCGTACACTCGGCTTCGGCGAAACCCCGGGTTGTTACCGCCGGTGTGCCAATCCTGAGCCCGGAGGTCACGAACGGGCTCTGGGGATCGTTGGGCACCGCGTTCTTGTTAACCGTGATATGGCTGCGACCCAGCAGGGCATCGGCATCCTTTCCGGTAATGCCCTGCTGAATCAGCGAGACCAGAAAGAGATGATTGTCGGTGCCCCCTGAAACCACGTCGAAGCCACGCTCGACGAATACCGCGGCCATTGCGCGGGCATTTTTGATGACCTGACGCTGATACTGAACAAAGTCCTCACCCATCGCCTCCTTCAAGGCCGCCGCCTTAGCCGCGATGACGTGCATCAGCGGGCCGCCCTGCTGGCCGGGGAAGACTGCGCCATTGAGCTTTTTGTGCAGCGCTTCGTCATCAACCGCGCTGAGAATGAGCCCGCCACGCGGACCGCGCAGGGTTTTGTGGGTCGTGGTGGTCACAACATGGGCATGGGTGATCGGGCTTGGATAAAGCCCCGCAGCCACCAAGCCGGCGACGTGAGCCATATCGACCATCAGCCAGGCGCCAACCGAATCGGCGATCGACCGAAAGCGTGCCCAGTCGACCACCCGCGAAAAGGCGGAAAAACCGGCGATGATCATCTTCGGTTTGTGCTCGTGGGCCAGCCGCTCGACCTCCTCGTAATCGATTTCGCTGGTAACCGGATCAAGCCCGTACTGCACCGCGTTATAGTGTTTACCGGAAAAGTTCGGCGCCGCGCCGTGCGTCAGGTGGCCGCCATGGGCAAGGCTCATCCCGAGAATGGTATCGCCAGGTTTCACCAGCGCCATGAAGACGGCGGCATTGGCTTGCGCGCCCGAGTGGGGCTGCACGTTGGCGTAGCGGGCGCCGAATAGTTCGCAGGCGCGCTCGATTGCCAGACTCTCCACCGTATCGACATGTTCGCAGCCGCCGTAATAGCGCCGCCCCGGATACCCCTCGGCGTATTTATTGGTCAGCACAGTACCTTGTGCCTGCATCACCCGCGGGCTGGCGTAATTTTCGGAAGCGATCAGCTCGATGTGCGCTTCCTGACGTGCGGACTCCGCATCGATGGCGTCCATCAAAACGTCATCAAACCCCTGTAACCGGTCTTCACGGGTGAACATGCAGCATCTCCTCAAAAATTTCTGGTGTGCAGGGCGTGGCGAAGGCGCCAGGCGTTTAACCTTGTTTCGATAGTAGTTTCGATGGTAACCCTGTGGCCGACTAGAAAAGTGCTTGGCGGCGTCAGTGCAAATCCTGTTTGCGACATCCTCAGTACCCTACGACAACGTCGCCCAATGGCCGACTGCAACAGGCAAGGATGAAGCCCGCCTCCTGGTCTTCCTCAGTGATGCCACCGTTGTGCTGCATATCTACCGTGCCGGCTTTCAGCTCAACCCGGCAGGTGCCGCACAAACCCATGCCGCAAGCCTTCGGAATGTGCAGACCCACCTTGGCCGCGGCGGCGTGGACAGTCTCGCCCCGTGGCACGCGCACGTGCTTGTCGCTGTCGGCGAAGTTGACACTAATCAGATCAGCCTGGTCGAGTGCCTCGGCAGCAGCCTCGGCGTGCTCGATAACGTCTTCCACAACCTCCGCCGGTGTCGAGCCGAACGACTCCTCGTGGTAACGAGCCATGTCGAAACCCGCTTCGCCCAGGATCCGTCTGACCGCACGCATGTAAGGGGGCGGGCCGCAGCAAAACACCTCAAAATTCATGAAGTCCGGCGCGATCAGCTCCAGCATCTGCTGGTTCAAATAGCCCCTATAGCCGACCCAGGGTTGGCCGGGCTCCTGCCGCTCGCAGATGACATGCACATTGAAGCTGGCGATGCGCGAACACATGTGGTCGAGCTCGCGACTGAAGATGACGTCCCGGGGGGTGCGGGCGCTGTGGATAAAGCAGGCGTTAACATTGGCATTGGTATCGAAAAACCAGCGGGCCATCGACATGACCGGCGTTATGCCAACACCACCGGAGAGCATCAGGATATTCTCGGTGGGGTAATCGATGGCATTGAAGTCGCCAATCGGTCCGTGCACCGCAAGCTCGAAACCTTCCACGAGGTTATCGTGGAGCCAGTTGGAAACCTTGCCGCCGGGTATGCGCTTTACCGTAATCGAAAAGCTGTAAGGAACCGATGGGGAGCTGGAAATGCTGTAGGAGCGCATGATTTGCTCGCCGTCGATTTCCAGCTCCAAGGTGACGAACTGGCCGGGCTTGAAGTAGAACAGGATCGGCTGTTCCGCAACGAAACAGAAGGTGCGCACATCCCAGGTTTCCTGGACCGCCTGGGTGCAGCGCACCACGTGGCGGCCATTGCTCCAGGTCTGTGTGTTAACGGGATTGAGAAACTGCGTATTCATAGACTCTTCCTCGCCTGAGAGTTCTCCAGGCGACGGCAACCCAAGCCAGGTATCGCCATCACTGTATCCACGGATGCATTCTCGCCGCCCGCTTTGGGTAGAACTTGCCTATTTACGACATTGGCGTATCTGGAACTGCCATATACGCCGGTGAATTGCGCGTCACATGAAGCAGGCTTCACCGTGCCCCAACTACCTTCATCAAAGGTTCGTCGGGACAAGCCGCGAGCTTGCGCCAAAGCCTTGGCACGGCATGTCGTTGCCAGCGCTGCCCATGTCGTGAATAGACAACTCTGTTTCCCGAACCTGGTCCACACTCGCTCAAAGGTCAACTGGCGATCCTGGCGTCAAAACGAGCAAAACAGACAGGAAGTCAGACGGCATCCGAGACGATCATTCACACCGTGAGGAGAGAAAGCGATGGACCATGATTTTACCGCAGGTTTTGACGACCCAATGAATGACCCGCGCAGTGTGGTGGCTGAGATGCTGCAGAGCAGGCGCCAGAATTTCTCCCTGCCACAGGCCCTCTATAACGACGCGAGAATGTTCAGACTCGACATGGAAGAAATATTCGAGAAGGAATGGATTTTCGCCGGAATGACGTGCGAAATTCCAACCAAAGGCAGCTACATAACGGTCGAGGTGGGCAATAACTCAGTGATCTTGACGCGCGACAATACCGGCGCTGTGCAGGGGTTTCACAACGTCTGTCGCCATCGCGGCTCACGCCTGTGCAGCAAAGCCCAGGGCAAAGTCGCCAAGCTGGTGTGCCCCTACCACCAATGGACCTACGAGCTCGATGGACGCCTTCTGTACGCGGGCAACAATATGGGCGACGCTTTCGACCCGTCCGAGTACAGCCTGAAACCCGTGCATGTCAAAACCGGTGGCGGCTTCATTCTAATCTGTCTGGCCGAAGATCCACCCGCCGTCGATGACTTTCTCGCCACGCTTGGGGAGTACCTCGAGCCCTACGATATGGATAACGTCAAAGTCGCCGCCGAATCGACGCTGGTTGAAAAGGCCAACTGGAAGCTGGTGGTCGAAAATAACCGCGAGTGCTATCACTGCAGTGCGGCGCACCCTGAATTGCTGAATAGCCTGCAAGAGTTCGATGACACCGAGGACCCCCGCGCCACACCCGAGTACAAGGCGCTGGTCGCGCGCAAGCAGGCCGAATGGAGTGCCCGGAATATACCCTGGCAGCTACAGCGTTTCGGTCAGCGCGACCGCCTTACCAGAACCCCTCTATTAGAGGGTGCGGTCGCCATGACAATGGACGGTAAACCTGCTTGCAAAAAACTGATGGGCCGAATCCAGAATCCTGACGTGGGCTCGCTGCGCATCCTTCATCTGCCTAATTCCTGGAATCACTTCATGGGGGACCACGCGGTGGTGTTTCGCGTGCTGCCGCTAGGACCCGAAGAAACAGTGGTCACCACCAAGTGGCTGGTACACAAGGATGCCGTTGAAGGCGTCGACTACGATCTGGCCCATATGCGTCGGGTCTGGGACGCAACCAACAATCAAGATCGGCGCCTGGTGGAGGAAAACCAGCTTGGTATCAACTCCAAAGCCTACCAGCCAGGCCCCTATTCCGAGACTTACGAATACGGCGTCATCGACTTCGTGCAATGGTATAGCAAACAGATGCTCAGCCACCTGGGCTACGGCGTGGATCATCTGCGGATAGTCGGGCAATAGGAGCGTCAGCTTGGCAGCACCCCTTCCTCCTTCAGCAGCGCCTGAATAGCTTCAGCCCCGATCTCGGGACTGACGCCGGTCAACACCTTTCCGCCGCCGCCCTGCGTCTTTGCGGCGGCCGCCTTGAAGCGGTCCCGCGCAGACGACGCGGTGATGATCTTCAACCGTTTGGGTCGCTTGCGCGCCGGTGCGGTAAGCCATCCGGCCCGCGCCTCGTCGGGCATGGACGCAGCCGCAGACACCGCAAGCACGCTCCTGCGTGCCGGACCGAAAGCCGAGGGACGCGCGCCGGGTGCTGCACTATCAACCGTTACGATGGCAGGAAGCCGCACCAAGAGCCTACGCCGCTGGCCACGCGGCAGAGCCTGCAGCAGCGTCACAATGCCATCGCTTACGCTTTCTACCTGTGCCACACCACTTACAATGGGCCAGCCCAGCCACTCGGCCAGCAGATAGGGAAGCATTCCCGAACCTTCACCGGTTTCTGCGCGCATGCCGCAAAGTACCAGCTCTGGCGCCAGCTCGCCCAGCGCGTTGACCAGCGCCGGCAGCACATCGGCGCCAGCGGCCTGTTCTATCAGCGCCAATCGCTCCGCGGTGTTTTCGCCAGCCTCGGACGCGCCGACCATACCGAGATAGCCGCGCAGCGCCGGCTCGCTTTCGGCATCGTTTTGTCCAGCGTGCACCAGCGCTGTACGGGCGCCGGCAATGGAGAATGCCAGCTCGTACGCGCGGGCATCCTGGTCGGCACGCCGCGTGCGCCCGGTCAGCGGATGGCGCCCTACCGAGACCAACACGGCAATACCGAGGCCGTCGGCCGGCGCCGTTTCCGCGAGCACCTTATGCGGCATCTTTCTTCTCCTGAATTCGTTGCTGCAGCACCACCAAAGCCGCCAGAATCTCATCGGCGTCGCCGATCACGGCGAGGTCTGCGCGTTTGACCATGTCGCAGTCCGGGTCGAGGTTGATCGAAATGACCTTGTCGCAGCTCTGTATACCCTGCAGATGCTGGATTGCGCCGGAAATACCAACCGCGAGGTACACCCGTGCAGTGACCCATGTGCCGCTGGCGCCGACCTGCCGGTCGCGCGCCATGAAACCGTCATCCACCGCAACGCGCGAGGCACCTTCGGTGGCCCCCAGAACTGCCGCGGCGTTGTGAAATCCGGCCCAATCGCTCACGCCACGACCGGCGGCCAGAATAAACTCCGCTTCGCCCAACGCGACCGTCGCGGGATTGACGGTAACGGCGCCGAGGTCTTGGATGCGCCCCGGCATCCGCGACACTGGCGCCGGCAGTGTCATCAGCCGAGCCTCGTGGCGGGTCATGGCTACGGGCAGGGCGCACTCAACCAGCGCCAGCACCAGGCGTGGTAACGGCCGGTTAATGTCGGTGCTGCCCGCAGCGCCGAGCCCGCTGCAGCGCTTGCCTTCCGCATCCTGGTTGATCTGCCAAACCTGTGTCGCCGGGCGTTCGGATAATTTCGCCGCCAACCGGCGGCCCAGGTCGGCGCCGCCAATCGGTGAGTCTGGCAATAGCCAGTGCCGCGGCGAAAGCTCGCGCTCGACATCAACCAGCACGGCCAGGCGTGCTTCGGGGCTGCACTTGGTGTTAGAGGAGGCGCCCAGGCCGGGGGATTGATCGGCAGAGTGTATTAGAGGGTGCAGTAGTCGGTCGACACCGGCAGTTCCGAAGCCATCCTCCCGAATGGCGCCAAAGACTATGGCCAACACAGCGCCGGGCACGGCCGGATCCGCATCGGCCAATTGCCGGGCCAAACCGAGCAGGTCCCGGTCATGGGCGGATAGCCGCCCACCGGGAAGATCAGGCACCACCGCAATCAGAAAAGCCGGGGTCTCGATCTCAACGGATGTGCGCGGGTCGACCGCCACTGCCTGGCGTCCCGTTCGCGAGTTCAGGCTCGTATCCGTCTGGGCGCCGCTGCGGTCGATCCGCTTGATGCCGTTAGGGCCAATAAACCCCACCCGATGCGGGTTGCGTCGCGCCAGCCCATTGGGACCGGGCCATAGCGATGGCCCAACCCGGCTTGTGCCAAGCAGCTCCGCAAGCACCGCGCTGTGGTCCGGGTGCAGGCGGTTGCGCGCGATCCGCTCCTTGCGTGAGTCGCGGCGCGGAAGAGGATCTGTGCCGTTATTCATCAGCGAGTACCTCCCCGGCTGGCACTGGCTGACCCGCCTTGTCTTTCTGGCCGGATTGATCTTTCTGCGCCGATGGCACCAGGCAGTCGGCCACGAGTTCGGCAATGTCACGAACCTCCGGCCTCGGTTCTACCACGCCCTCCAGCATGGCGGTACATTGCGGACAACCGACTGCTACCACACTCACGCCGGTTTCACGGATGTCATTCATGCGCATGTCGGGGATCCGGCTTTTACCGGGAACGTCGATGATCGCCGCGCCCCCGCCGCCGCCGCAGCAGCGTGAGCGAGAGCCGCTGCGCTGCATTTCCACCAGCTCCATACCGAGCGCCCTGAGCACGTTGCGCGGCGCCTCGTACTCACCGTTGTAGCGCCCCAGGTAGCAGGGATCGTGATAGGTGACCTTGTCGCCTTTCCACTGGGAAATCGCCATGCGGCCTTCGGCGAGCAATTCGGCGATGTAGGTGCTGTGATGATAAACCTGATAGCCGCCGCCAAATTCGGGATACTCGTTCTTGAGTACATGGAAGCTGTGGGGATCGCAGGTGAGGATACAGCCGAAGCCATACTGTGACAGTGTTGCGATGTTGCGCCTCGCAAGGCTCTGGAAGGTTGCTTCGTCGCCAAGGCGGCGAGCGAGATCACCGCTATCGCGCTCGTCATTGCCGAGCACCGCGAAATCGACGTCGGCGGCGCGCAGTATCCTGACCAGCGCACGCAGTGTTCTCTGGTTACGCTGGTCGAAGGCGGCATCACCAATCCACAGCAGGACTGCCGCGTCGCGCACGTCGGCCATTAGCGGCAGGTTGAGATCCGCGGCCCAGTGCATGCGCGAGTCGGGGGCGAAGCCGCTGGGATTGTCGGTCGCAATCAGGTTTTCGATAACCTCGACGCCCCGTCTGGGTGTGGCGCCCAACTCCAGGGTGATGTGGCGGCGCATGTCGACGATGGCGTCGACATGCTCGATCATCATCGGACATTCCTCGACACAGGCCCTGCAGGTGGTGCAGGACCACAGGGTGTCGGCGTCGATCAACGCCTTGCCTTCTCTTGCGATGATGGGCTCATGAGGTGCGCCATGATGCTCGCCCACCGGCATGCCGGGGTGCGGAGACCCCTGATAGCCGGCATCGCTGCCTCCGGCCAGCCCGACCACCATGTCCTGTATCAGTTTTTTCGGGTTAAGGGGCTGACCCGCAGCGAGCGCCGGGCAGACCGCTTCGCAACGCCCGCATTGCACGCAGGCATCGAACCCCAGTAGCTGGTTCCAGGTGAAATCCGCCGGTTTTCCTGCGCCCAGCGGCGCCTGCGGGTCGGCTAGATCAAGCGCTTTCAGGCCGGTGGAACGACCGCCCCCGAAGCGTTCCGGCCGGCGATGGAAAGCCAGATGCAGCACACCGGCGAAGGCGTGTTTCATCGGCCCACCCCAGGTCATACCCAAAAACATTTCGGCCAGGCCCCAGGCCACCACAGCCGCGAGAAGCACGGCCAGTACCCAGCCGCCGATGGCAGCAGGCACCACACCCGCTGCCGGCAAAGTAACAACGAAAACCCCCAGCGAGAACGCAACCAGGCTTTTGGGCAGACGCATCCAGGGCCCTTTCGAGAGCCGAGCGGGCGGATTGCGTCGGCGCAAGGCCACGAACAGGCTGCCACCAAACATGCATAGCGTGGCCGCCAGCAAGGGCCAGGTCAGCCAGACGCTGCTCAGGCCCAGGCCGTGCACCGCAATCGCGATAGGCGCCGCGAGGGCAAACCCTCCGGCCGTCGCCACGTGGGTGCGGGAAATGTACGTGTCGCGCTCCACCACGTGGTGCAGGTCGACAAGATAGCGCCGCGGCACCGCCGCCAGCCCACTGAAAAAGCCAACATCCGAGGGACGCCCCTGTCGCCACAGGATAACCCGGCGAGCCGCCCCGATGATCGCCAGCATCAGCGCCGTGAATATCAGGATGGGTAGGATAGTTTCAAGCATGGTGGTTCTCCTGTGACCTACTTGAGAGGCTGCCCGACAACCGCCTCAGAAGTCCTTGCACAACCTGAGCGCATCGTAAATGGCGGCGTGGGTGTTGCGTGGCGCGTTGCAGTCACCCAGGCGGAACAACAGAAAATCGTTGCCGTTGCCACTCAGTGTGCTCAGGCATGGCTGCGGCCTGACTTCAAACAGCGCCTCAAGATCGATCTGGCCCTTGTTCAGCGAACGCGGCTTGAGCGCGTAGTACAGCGCTTCATCAGGTCGTACGCCGTTTTCAACCACCACCTGATCGACTACCCGCTCTTCCTGAACGCCGGTATATTCGTTTTCGAGTACCGCCACCAGCTTGTCGCCTTCGCGATAGACCTTCTGCAGCGTCAGGTCGGAGGTCATGATCACCTCCTTGGCGTACAGGCTGCGGTAGTAGGTTGGGAAGCTGGTGCCGCCAACGGCCGCGCCGGGCTTGATGTCGTCGGTCACAATCTCGACCTGGGCGCCTTTCTCAGAGAGGAAATCGGCCGCCGATACGCCGGGGAATTCGCAGATTGTGTCGTACACCAGCACGTTCTTGCCGGGCGCGACAACGCCGTTGAGGATGTCCCAGGTGCTGACGACGAGGCCGTCTTCGGCACCCCATTCGGGCACCTGCGACAGGAAAGGCGTGCCGCCGGTTGCGACGATCACGATGTCTGGACGCATCTCGAGCACGCCTTCGTCCGCTCGTACGCCGAGACATACTTCGACGTTGAGGCGGGCCAGTTCGAGCTGAAACCAGCGGGTGATGCCGGCGATCTGATCGCGCTGCGGCGCCCTGGAAGCTATGGTGATCTGTCCGCCGAGTGCAGGGCTCGCCTCGTACAACGTCACAGCATGACCACGCTCGGCAGCCACCCGCGCCGCCTCCATGCCGGCAGGACCGCCGCCCACGACCACTACCTTGCGCCGGGAGCCAGTACTCTTTGCTATGATATGTGGCAGGCCCTTGTATTCACGCGAGGTTGCCGCGTTCTGGATGCACAGCACATCCAGCCCCTGGTACTGCCGGTCGATACAATAGTTGGCGCCCACGCATTGCTTGATCTGGTCCACCTGCCCCAGTTTGATCTTATTGACGATATGCGGGTCGGCAATCTGCGCGCGCGTCATCCCCACCAGGTCAACGTAGCCGGCCTCCAGTATGCGCTGCGCCTGATTGGGGTCCTTGATATTCTGGGCATGGATCACCGGCACACTGACGACTTCCTTGATGCCCGCCGCCAGGTGCAGAAACGGCTCGGGCGGGTAGGACATATTCGGGATCACGTTCGCCAGGGTGTTATGGGTGTCGCAACCAGAGCCGACCACGCCGAAGTAGTCGACCATGCCAGTCGCGTCGTAGTAGGCCGCGATCTGTTTCATGTCGTCATGACTGAGGCCATCGGGATGGAACTCGTCGCCGGTAATGCGCAGGCCGACCACGAAGTCGTCACCGACTTCGGCGCGTACCGCTTTCAGCACCTCATGGCCAAAACGCATACGGTCTTCGAAGGTCTTACCCCACATGTCGGTGCGTTTGTTGACACGCGGGCTCCAGAACTGATCGATCAGGTGCTGGTGCACGGCCGATAGTTCAACGCCGTCCAGACCGCCAGCCTTCGCCCGTCGCGCCGCCTGAACGAAATCACCAATGATGCGCCAGATATCTTCTTCTTCGATGGTTTTGCAGGTCGCGCGATGGACCGGTTCCCGTATACCCGATGGCGACACGAGCGAGGGCCAGTCGAAGCCATCCCAGCGGGACCTGCGGCCCATATGGGTGATCTGGATCATGATCTTGCCGCCATGCTTGTGCACGGCGTCCGCCAGGTTCTGGAAGTGAGGGATGATGCGATCGGTAGCCAGGTTTACCGAACTCCACCAGTTATGGGGGCTGTCGATGGACACGACCGACGAGCCCCCGCAAATGCACAGACCGCAGCCGCCTTTGGCCTTCTCTTCGTAATAGCGCACGTAGCGCTCAGTGGTCATGCCGCAATCGGTTGCATGGACCTCAGCGTGGGCGGTGCTGACCACGCGGTTACGGATGGTCTGGGTGCCAATCTGGATTGGTTTAAACAACGCCTCGAAAGCCATGGGAAAGTCCTTAACTCAGGGGCTGAACGATGAATATGCCGTGGTCGCAGCCAGGCTCCGCCGCGCTCTGGATCTGTTCAGCGCGGGTCCGCAACGAATGCCCCCAAGCTTCCTGAATCTGATCCATGGCGCCGGCAAACCAGCCGGTGAACATATAGTCGACCTTGCGATCGACTTTTCCGTAGACGTACACAAAGGCACTGTGGTCCAGGCGGACGCGTGCGACCCCCTGCTCGAGATCGAACTTCTCGATGGTGAACAGGCCCCAGCCACGCTGCGAGAGGCGCAGCATGTAATGCTCAAACACGGCTGCGCCTTCCAGGCCGTGCAACTCTGCCTCCTTTTCGCACCAGTGCCATGCCGATTTGTAACCAGCGTCGTAGAGAATTTCGGCATAACGCACGGCGCCTATCTCCTGCTCGATCGCCATGTGATTATTGACAAAAAAGTGGCGCGGAACGTAAAGCATAGGCAACGCATCGGTTGTCCAGACGCCGGTTTCCTTATCAACCTCGATAGGCAGTTCTGGTGCCATCGTCGTCATGGTCGCTCCCCTCCCATTATTTTCCACCCCCGGTAATTTTCAAGATCGTTACGGACGCCATAACGGGGCATCACCCCTGAAAAGCTCACGCAACATCACTCGCCACGACGACCTGCCCGGACGCCAACCCAGCGTCAGACTCCTGCGCCTGATTCTGTTCCGTGCCCCAAACGTCGCCAAGAACCCGCAGCCAGTTTTCGCCCATGATCTTGCGAACCTGAGGTTCGGAAAATCCATTTTTGAACAGCGCCTCGGTGAGGTTGGGAAACTCCCCCACGGTGCGTATGCCCAGCGGGTTAACAATCTTGCCGAATTCGGTCAGGGACCGGGCATAGCCTTTATCGTGGGTGAGCATGTCGAAGAATTCGGGGCCATGACCCTGAGTAAAATCGGTGCCGATACCAATTGCATCTTCGCCGACGATATTCATGATGTAGCCAATCGCTTCGCAGTAATCGTCAACGGTGGAATCGATGCCGTTCTTCAGGAAAGGCGCGAACATGGTTACGCCGACGAAACCGCCACGGTCGGCAATGAACTTGAGCTGCTCGTCGGTCTTGTTGCGCGGATGCTGTTTAAGGCCGGCCGGCAGGCAATGGGAATAACAAACAGGTTTTTTCGACTCAAGGATGACTTCTTCAGACGTGACCGCACCGACGTGAGAGAGATCGCACATGATGCCCACCCGGTTCATTTCGGCGATAACCTCGCGGCCAAAGCCGGACAAGCCACCGTCGCGCTCATAACAACCGGTACCGACCAGGTTCTGCGTGTTGTAGCACATCTGCACGATACCCACGCCGAGGCGCTTGAATATCTCGACGTAGCCGAGCTGGTCCTCGAATGCGTGTGCGTTCTGAAAGCCGAGGATGATGCCGGTCTTGCCTTCGCGCTTGGCCTGCCGGATATCCTCGGTGGTATGAACCTGGCGCACCAGGTCGGCGCTGTCGCGCATGAGCTGATTCACCATGACGATGTTGTCAATCGTCCCTTGAAAATCCTCCCACACGGATACCGTGCAGTTGGCGGCGGTCAGTCCACCCTTGCGCATATCCTCAAAGAGCTCACGGCTCCATTTTGCGATGATCAAACCATCGATAATGATGGCATTGCTGTGCAGATCGGCAGTGGAGTGCAGGTTGGCGGGGGGCATTGTCGGCTCCAAGTATTAGACGTTACAGCCGCAGCATAGCGTCCTCCTTATCTGCCAAATTGACTGATTGCGACCGAAAGAATCCCAAAAACGTCATGCGCGAATCAGGGCCCACCTGAATCGGCGGGATCGCATCATCCGGTGGCACTGCGGTATTGGACCTAGGCGTTCGCCCTCCCCGTCGCAGAGAGACTCGTGTCAGTCGCCCTTCTCTCCGCCAATCTAGGGAAGGGACACGCACACCCTCGGCCTCAAGGGCTAATTTTAGACTACTCGGTTCTAAAGCTGCGCCCGTTTAATCCGTTTGGCCCATTCTCCGAGGGGATCGCCTGGGCGAGCTCGCCCTGTTTACACAGAATCGTGAGCGTGCTCCAGTCAGCGCCGCTGAGGTTCGTGCCGTCGATGTAGGTTGCACTTTTTAGCGATGGCGACGCCGGAACGCCGAAGCGGCCTTCGAACTTGGCCCAGATCTGATCATTGACGGGCTCTTCGCCGTCAATCCCCACCTCGATCATGGGTGACCCATCTGCCCACGGTTTCCAGCGCCATCCCGCGTCCGAGATGACGTCGACCATATGGGCGGCCCAAATATCCTCTACCACCAGGTGATGCTCGCCGGGACCTCCGTGCGCTAGCGGATTGTAGGTCGGGTGTTGCCCAAGTCCCACGGCGGCGACCGGGTGAGTCTTCCCCACAAGTTCGACGTCATTGACGTCGAAGGAGTGTAGATTGCCGTGCTGCTCGTAAGTCACCCTTGAGGCGCGGTATCCATTCAGGCTGCTTCGAATACGGACTGTAACGCGCTCTAAGTCGCCTTGGTGCTCTCCGTAGTTTGATACGATCGCGCTGAAGTCTGCCGTCAGGGCACCTCCAGCTGCTCCGGCCGCAGAGCCCACTGCGGCACCTAACAGCGCACCAAATGGACCCAAAATCCAACCGATGGCGCCGCCGCTCTCGGCACCGACAACCGTGTTGGCTCTGGTTGAATCAACATCAAGAACTTGCCCATCTTGCCAAGCGTAAAGCAGAATATAGGTTATCTCAAACTCTAGAACGTCATGGTTGCCAACGGACTTGACCCAATAGTAAAGCTGCTGGTCATCGCCGCCAGAGTTTTGAGAAGAGTTGATGTCGACGTAGTTTCGTTCTTTCCCCTTCCAATGCTCGTAAAGATCCCTCTGCGTCGGGTTCACTATTGAGAACTCAGGTTTTTCCCGGTCGTACAAGACCGAGTCGTTAAGCAGGTATTCAATTGAGCAGGGAAACGATTTTTCATTGGGGTGGAAGCGGAACTCAGGACAAAACTGACGGATGGTCTCAATATCGACAGTAGGCTTTTCGTACACATATATCCGCCACCAGCGGCGACGACCATGTTGCCGCCGCTGTCTAAGACGATGGCGCTGGGGCTCCCAAGCGTCATTTCACTGTTTCTAGTGAAACTCCCGTACTGACCGTAGACCTGCGTTGCGGACGTGCTGCCAGCCAAAAACACCAGCACGCGATTCGCCTGCGTGTCGGCGAGGTAGAGATTGTCGTCACCGTCCACGCAAAGGCCACGCGCCCAAGCAACACTGCTCGAACTGGTCGAGGGCGCAAATTCCATGGGCTTATTTACTGGCCACCCGTAAACGCGCGTCGTGGTTGTCCTACCTTTTGGATAGAACCGAACACAGGGTCCGGCCGCTACATAAAGATTTTCATGCTTGTCGAGCGCCAAACCTCTAGCGCAATCTATGTCGTTGTAGATTTGTGAGGGAACCTTCGTTTCACCCGCTTGGAAGTGCACCACCCGTTGCCTTGCGGGGTCTGCGATGTAGAGCCCGTCATTTCTATCAACCGCAAGCCCATCTGGCTGAAGAAGCTGGTTTTCTCCATCGCGCACCCTCGCAGTCAAGCTATCCTGCCCCCAAACTCGCGTTGCCGTCGTCTCGCCTGCAGGAAAGAAAAGCACCCTGCAGTTTTTGCGTCCGACACATAAAGATTGCCGTGCTTGTCGAGTGCCAACCCCGTGGGGCAAGCCAGAGAATCGCCGCTGACGCCGCCCTTGTTTTCTTCTTCTGTTTCGAAGCTTGCAGCTTGACCATAAACCCGCGTGGGCTTCGTCTCGCCGGCAAGAAAAAACAGGACCCGGTTAGTACGGTTCTCCGAGACGTAAATATTATCATTGGCATCTATTACTAGGCCGCTAGACAATTCAACGTCTAGTGTCCCGACTGGTTAATTAGCTTATTTATTATCAATGGCGCTGAGTTTTGCTCGCGTTACCGATGTCATAATGGATTCCGCACTTTTATGCCAACGGAATGGCTTTGCCAGCTTCTCGTTATGGACCTTGATGTATCGACGAATGGCCTTCTTGAGTTCGTCGACGCTGGTAAAAATACCCCGGTATAGCGCTCGTCGCTCCAGTTGGCCAAACCAGCCTTCAACAGCGTTCAACCACGAGGCGCTGGTGGGTGTGAAATGAAGCTTAAAACGAGGATGCTTCTCCAGCCAGGCTTTCACGCCGGGTGTTTTATGAGTCGAACTGTTGTCCAAAATCAGATGGAGATCCTGCTCGCCCGGCGTTTCTCTGTCGATTTGCCGTAGAAAGTCGAGAAACTCCCTGGCTCGATGACGTTGGGTGAGCCGTCCGATCACCTCACCGTTCAGGATGTTAAAGGCCGCATACAAACTGGTGGTGCCGTGCCGTTTGTAATCGTGAGTGTGGCGCTCAATCTGTCCTGGCCTCAGTTGTCATTTTGGCTGAGTACGATCCAGAGCCTGGATCTGCGTTTTCTCGTCAACCGACAGAACCAAGGCGTTATCGGGCGGGTTCAGATACAGACCAACCACATCAAAAACCTTCTCGGCAAAGTCTGGATCGTTGCTGATTTTGAAGGTTTTCAGACGGTGAGGCTTCAGCTTCGCAGCCCGCCAAATCTGCTGTACTTGCCAGCGGGTGACGCCGGCATGTTCTGCCATCAATCGAAGACTCCAATGGGTGAGCCCGCGCGGAACCTTATGGACAGTGTCATTCAGAATGGCTTTGACCTTTTTTTGATCAAGCTTTCGGGGCTGTCCTGGCCTTGGGGCATCGTTCAACCCTGTTAACCCTTGCCTGGAATAGCGATTACGCCACTTGAACACCGTGGGGCTACTGACACCGAGCGATTCTGTGACCTCCTTCGGGGACTGCCCAGCGTTCAATGACAACAAAATTCGCGCTCGTTGCACCAGATGCTGGCTCATGGTGCCCATTCGCAACCAGCTCTCCAGTTCCAGTTGATCGTTAACTGTAAGATTAAAAGGTGCAGGTTGCCGCGCCACAATAACATCCCCATAATTCGTGAGTATCGCGAAATTATAGCAGGGTTAGGATAGCTAATTAACCAGTCGGGACACTAGTTCGTGTTGCAATGCAGTCAACATTGCTTCGGATAAGGTGTTTAATTTATCCGGACGGTTTAAGGAAAGAAAAACAGCGCCATTTTGATTGCTTCGCAGCAAAACATCTTGGTTCGATCGACAAATTTTCATATACCCTCCGAAAATATCAAAAATCAAGAATGACGAACCTCAACACTGGCCGTTATCGAATTTCTAATAAAACAATTTTTATGTGCATTCGCATGAATTTTAGAAATTGTTGCTTGATCAGGATTTTTATCACCGCCGAAAATCACGCAGGGCGAGAGAGTAATAAGCATAACTTCCATCCCCCCCTTTGAGTTCTTTTCAAGATGCCCCTCCGGATTATCCTCATAAGACTCGACAGTAAAACCTTGGAATTCAGCAATCGCCAAAAAAAACAGCATATGGCAACTGGATACTGCACTCACAAGCATCTGCTCCGGGTCAGCACAATGGGCATCACCCTTAAACTCTTCCGATGCTGAGACCTCAAGATGTTGATCGCCATTTAGTTTAACGAGGTGATTACGAGAGTAAGTGTTTGAATCTGAACTGTGCGGATGTTGCTGCCAGCTGATCTTTGCCTTATGTACAGACATGGTGGGAAATCTCTTTTATCAGTTGCATAATGTCTTACAATAGGGAATACAATCACCACTGTAAAATGAAGTTATCTAAGCAAATTGTTTAGTATGTCTAACCTAAATGGCACTGCGCTTATTTCTTGAACTCTGCGGAACGCATTGGACACAAACTTGTTACTGTCCTGGCCGGCCAGGATAAATACCAGCAATTTAGAGTGACTGGTCGGCAATCAGTACGTTTAACGTAGTCAAAGTCCCAACCCCCTAATTGAGCAAAAGCGGATCGTCTGGTTTTACTAGGCTAATCTGCAAGCAATTTTAGAGGCACGTCACACTGCGGTGATCGTTAGTGTCCCGGGAAGACAACGGTTTTATTGCCGTTGAGAAAGCAGCGTTTCTCAACGTGTGACTTAATCGCCCTTGCCAGCGTGACGCGTTCGGTATCACGTCCTTTTGCTACCAGACGCTCAGCAGTATGGGTGTGATCCACCGGTTCCACACTCTGGGTGATAATCGGACCTTCGTCCAGATGCTCGCTAACGTAGTGTGCGGTGGCCCCTACCAGCTTTACACCTTTGTCATAGGCTTGATGGTAAGGCTTGGCGCCTTTGAAGCCCGGCAGCAGGGAGTGGTGGATATTGATGGCACGTCCGTGTAGTTTTTTGCACATATCTTCGGACAGTACTTGCATGTAGCGCGCCAGCACAACGAGGTCAGCTCCGGCTTCCTGGATGATCTCCCACATTTGTGCTTCCTGTTGTGGCTTGGTTTCCTTAGTAATCGGCAGGTGATAAAACGGGATGTTGTGCCAGTCAGCCAGCCTTTCCATATCGGGGTGATTGGAAATGATCGCCGGAATCTCGATATTAAGTGCACCGGTACTATAGCGATGGAGAAGGTCCTGCAGACAGTGATCATACTGTGATACCAGAATCACCACCTTATCGGGAGTCGCCAGATCGCGCAGGTCCCATTCGACTTCAAAGGCCCCAGCCTTGTCGGCGAGCTGGTTACGCAGATCCTGTTCAAGAAATTCACCGTTGCCTCTGTGATTAAACTCCACACGGAAGAAAAACCGACCCGTGTCGGCGTCATCAAAAATGTGCATCTCGTACACATAACACTCGTTTCGATACAGGCTGCCAATTATCAGATCCATCACGCCCAGTTTGGTCGGAGAGCTTCCGGTAAGAATATAGGTTGTTGTATTTTTATTCATTCTAATGGTCCTTTAGTATTTTTATTTGCCAAATTGACGTTGCAAGAGGAGTCGATTTCGAGTGATTCTCTTCGATACTTATTTTTTAGTGCCTTTATCTGACTGGTTTTTTAAAACCGGGTACGGTCCGGAGCCTCTAAGGGTTTCAGCGCTTGACAAACTCAGGTGTAACCGTAGCCGGTGATATTACACTTCACTCAAAACGCTTTAGCAGAGAAAATGATAAGAGAAATTTGCAGAGAGAGAGGCCTAAACAGGTGCCGAAAACGTGGCCAATTGGACTTGTTTATTGCACTCTTTAGTCCATTTGGGCTAAAGCAAAAAGTTGGCCAGCCATGAGCATAAACATCGTCTTGAAGATCGAAAGCCCAGTTTACGTCCACGCAAACGTCTGGGCCGTAAGACACCGTGCGAAGTATATGTAGAGGTAAACGCACTTATAAATTTAATTCAGGAGCAATAAATATCGCTGAGCAGCATTGATCCGCAACCCAATTAGGCCCCGGACTGCTATCGAAGCACTTTCAGGTGTTCCGGCTGCAGTATTCAGCGGCGTACCCGGCCAGTCGGTGTAGTAAGCCACCGGCTCAGCAACACGCCAGAACATCAGGCCTATGCCCATACCGGCAGAAAATAGCATCGAGAACCATGACATGCCGCTGGAGTCAGGCCTGGCTGTTTTACCGCCAATTCTGATCTTGCCAACAGGCAAAAAAGATCAGCGATGTGCAAAACAGAACAAACAGGTTAGCAGATATCATAAACAGCCAGCCAAAGGTCTCACTTGACCAAGTACTGGCCCCGCCCAACGCTTCCTTGGCTTCAACCGGGAAAATAAGTGTCAGTACAACAAAGACTAAGATAGCGAACGCGCTGGCGATGAAGACGTTGGGATGTGCGTAATGCCCTACGGCTGGACACGCTTAACTGGGCTGTCCGTTCGGACTTGACCGCGTCAGTTGGCGCCATTAATATCATTGTAATCACAAGCGCATCGAGTCTGCGGCGCTGTGGATGATGTTGGAAGGATGGAGCCGATCACGTATCACGCCGGCCAGGCGGGCAATAAGCTCTGCCTCACCCACACGATCGGTAGATGGGCCAAAGAGCAAAGTCAGTAGACATATAAAGATGCTGGAAAAGAAGTCTGTGCGTGTGAATAAGTACTTCAAACACCCCAATATCACTTACGTTGCGTAAGTGATATTGCAGACCGAGCTAATAAAAATATGGAAAACGTCGTACTGGATGCTTTGGATGTCCGCATTTTGAGTGCCGTGGAGCAGCACGGACAACTAAGCAAAACCAGACTTTCAGAGCTGGTTAACCTGTCGCCGACACCATGCTGGATTCGACTAGAAAAACTCAAAAAGGCTGGGTACATAACTGGTTTTCGAGGTGAGATTGCAATCGATAGAATTCTCGACCTAGCAAAAGTTATTGTTACAGTTTCACTGAAGACACACAGTAAAGCAGATTTTCAGCGGTTTGAAAAATGCATTCAGAGCGTCGATGAGATAGTAAAATGTAGCGCAACTGGTGGTGGTTCGGACTATGTGATGAAAGTTATTACAAATAGCCTAAATGATTTTCAAAACGTAATGGAGAATTTGCTGAACAAAGAGATAGGAATTGAGCGCTATGTTATTTATGTTGTTATCAGGGAGGTTAAATCAACGTCTCCTAGCTTGTCGAAACTATGGGAAAAGAAAAGAGGTCTGTAACTATTCAGCTCACGATGCTGGCTTTCTTAACCTTTTCCCGACGTAATTGATTTACGGCCACATGGCGCAGTGTAGCCAGATGTGGCTCCGGCTGATTTTTTAGGCACCCTCATACAACGCGACATCCAGTGCCCCCAATGCAGACGGTATCTCGATATCCCAGTGACTTTGCCCACGGCGTTTTCTGTCCGTTGGGCATTCAGGCCATTGCGTTCAGGAAGGGAATGCGAACGACAGCATGCCGTCACCGTATTGGCCAGTAGACAGGCAATAGTCATCGGGCCGACGCCACCAGGAACCGGCGTGATCGCTCCTGCGATTTCTTTAGCTGCGGCGTAATCCACATCGCCAACAAGTCGTGTCACGCCGTTGCCCTGATCAATGCGATTTATACCCACGTCGATCACCGTTGCGCCAGGCTTTATCCATTCACCCTGGATGAATAAAGGCCGTCCCACCGCAACGACAACGATATCTGCACCGCTCACGATCTCCGGCAGATTTCGCGTGCGCGAATGGACTATGGTCACTGTGCAGCTATCTCTGAGCAACAGCTGCGCCATGGGTTTGCCGACGATGTTAGAACGCCCAATCACCACCGCGTTCAGGCCTGACAAGCTACCGCAATACTCGCGGAGCATCATCAGGCACCCCAAAGGGGTACAGGGCACCAAAGCCTCCTGCCCTGTTGCAAGCAGCCCGATATTGGAAATATGAAACCCGTCCACGTCCTTGGTCGAGTCTATCGCATTGATCACTAACGCTTCGTCGAGGTGCTCCGGCAAAGGAAGTTGAACGAGGATGCCATGCACAGCTGGATCAGTGTTGAGCTGATTGATCAGCGCTAATAATTCGGCCTCAGTGGTATCTACAGGTAACTTATGCTCGTAGGAGTTCATACCTACCTCAACGGTTTGCTTTCCCTTCGAGCGCACATAGACCTGAGATGCCGGATTTTCACCCACTAGCACCACCGCAAGGCCGGGAGTGATTCCGTGTTTCTCCTTGAGGCGCGAGATATGTTGGGAAATCCTTTCACGTAGTGTGGCTGCGAATGCCTTGCCGTCGATGATTTGTGCAGTCATGCGATCTTCTCCGTCTGGGGTTCCGGTACCGTGTTGTTATAGCCCAACCTTATTCGGCGGAGGCGGGCCGACCCGCAGCCCCTCCATTTTCGGTGACCCAGTTCGCATTGTTTTTGATCCCGCCCAGCGGGAAGAAATGCACCTGCTCAATGCCGAAGTTCGGATGGCGCTCCTTATGGGCGGCAAGCTCAGCCAATAATTCGGTGGGTTCATAGGGCAGAAGCAACCTGGTTACATCCTTTGCCCTGCGTTGCAGCACCTTCATGCTGGGGCCTACGCCGCAAGACACGGCGTATTTGATCAGGGTGTGGAGCTTAGCCGGGCCGGCTACGCCGATATGGATTGGTAGATTAATACCTTCGGCCGCTAGCCGGTCGGCCCAAGCGATGACTGGAGCTGCCTCGAAACAAAACTGGGTGGTGATCGCCACACGAGCATCAGTTCGCTCGGAAAAAGCCTGTTTCCACTTCAGGGATTGCATCACCATACGGTCGGAACCATCTGGGTCGATATCGCGGTTGCTTTCGGGATGGCCTGCGAAGTGCAAATTCTTGAACCCGTCGAAGAGACCGGTCTCGATCATTTGCATGGAATCTTCGAATTCGCCAGCCGGGGTGGTAACGCCACCACCCAAGAGCAGTCCTTGTTCTACTCCGGCTTCGCCCTGATATTGGGCGACCCATTCGGCCAGCTCGGTCTTATCCTTGACGAGGCGGGCGGGAAAATGAGGCATAACCTGGAAGCCCTCATCGGCCAGACGGCGTGCCGTGCGGACCATATCCTCGATCGGTGTTCCCTCGATAAGGGCTATATAGATGCGGGTGCCTGTTGGCAGAATGTCGCGGAAACTTTCCACCTTGTTGGCGGTCTGCGGCGTCACCTCAATCGAATAGCCGCTTAGAAAGCTCGCCAGCAAGGACGATGTCTGACCCTTTTTGCTGGCAGCGGTAGGTTTGTGAAGAAAAGAGCGCAGTCCCATAAAATCTATCCTACGTGTTGATGGGTGGTCTAAGCTTGTTGTTTTAACTATCAATGAGAGTCCGCTTACGCGTTAGCAGCCCCTTTTACCCTCCGGTGGTCGCTCACTCATTGTGTTTTTTTGTTTGCTGAGATTAAGTCACCGCGATTTTCTTATTAGGATCAAAGAACGGTTTTTCGACAACAGTGGCCGTTGTTTTTCCTCTAGAAGTCTCAACGTCGAAATGTGTGCCAATCGCCGCAAAGTCTGCGCCAACCATTGCCAACGCGATATTGAGCTCCAGACGCGGAGAAAACACGGCAGAAGTAACCTTACCTACTTGTTCACCCTCTTTTTTCAGAGCCCAGAACCTAGAGTTAGGACCTGTCAGTGCAGGGCCATCGATCACCAAGCCAACTTGCTTGCGTGATACGCCTTCCTCACGGATACGTTTGAGTGCAGACTTCCCGATGAAGTCTGCCTCGATATCCAGTTCGACCAAGCGATTCATGCCCAATTCATAGGGGTTGGTGTTGATGTCCATATCGGCGTGGTAGGACAGCATGCCGCCCTCAATACGGCGAATTGTCGACGTGTGCCCAGGCTGAATGCCGAACGGTGCACCTGCAGCCATGATTTTCTCCCACAGTTCGTCACCCTTCGAGCCATCCTGCAGATAGAGTTCATAGCCAAGTTCGCTTGACCAGCCGGTCCGGGAAACGATCAGAGGAATGCCGTCAAGGTCATACTCGCGTAGCCAGTAATACCGAAGATCGGTGATACTTTCGCCGAATAGCGCTTCCATAACGTTGCCGGACTCCGGACCTTGCAGCTGGAGTGGTGAAACATCCGGTTCGCGGATTTCGACATCCAAGCCGGAGTTAATAGCGACGCCTTGCGTCCACAGCAAAATGTCGCTGTCAGCCAGGGAAATCCAGAAGCGGTTTTCCTCGAGACGAAGCAAGATAGGATCGTTCAAAATCCCGCCCTCAGCATTTGTGATCAGTACATATTTACACTGACCCACAGCACACTTTGAAAGGTCTCGTGAAGTCAGCATCTGAACAAATTGTGCGGCGTCGGGACCGGTGATCTCTACCTGACGTTCAACTGCAACATCACAAAGGATTACCTTATTAACCAAATTCCAGAAGTTTTGCTCGGGATCACCGAAATCGCGGGGGATATACATGTGGTTATACACCGAGAATCCCTTGGCGCCCCAGCGCACGGTTGCATCGAAGTATGGTGATTTCCGAATCTGTGTTCCAAAGCCAAATTCTTGTTGTGTTTGTTCTTGCTTAGCCATTTTCAAGTCATCCTGTTGTGAGACCACGTCCATAACGGTGACATTACACGTCACTCAAAACGCTTTAACAGAGAAAATGATAAGAGAAATTTGCAGAGAGAGAGGCCTAAACAGGTGCCGAAAAAGTGTCCAATTGGACTTGTTTATTGCACTCTTTAGTCCATTTGGGCTAAAGCAAAGCAAGAGGCTGATTGTTGGCGAATATTCATAAACTTTACGGCTCTGTCGAAAAGGTGTGGCGGATTCAGATAATAAGTGCGACACGTTGATTGGGATATACCGGACAAGATAGTTGACGCTGCATACTCTTAGCCGAAGCACACGAGAAGTGGCAAACCAAACCCGGCCCGAAGATCGCACGGTTTGAGTATTTGAAGAAGAAACTGAATGGCGGAGAAATAACCGTAAAAGCCGGAAAAATCGTTCAGATCTTGGCAGCACAAGCTCTGTTAGTAACGTCAATCGATACGAAATTTTAGTTTATTGTTTAAAGAACTCTTCTGTAAGTCCATATTTTCTCTTTAGCTTATCCCATAAGCTGGGCTCAATATATTTGGCGTGAGCGAGAAGGCCTCGAAAATAATTTTCCTTTTCTAAATCCAGTTGTCCCTGAGTATATAAGTATGCGAGCGTTCGTATCTCTCTCTTTCGGACACGACCTAGTGATACAGTTCCGTCATTGCTCAAAACTAAGCCAGTAACGTGGCGATTATGTTTTTTAGACGAAAAAACAGTTTTTCCATTATTTATTGAAAGCGGACTATATTGTTCGACAAGAAGCTGCTGAGAGATTATTTTTGGCAACTCGAATAATATATTTTTAACACCCGTAGAAAAGGCTAGGTCATCTGCATAGCGAGTGTAAACGATGCCTTTTTCGCTCGCTAATTTTGATACTCTCTCATCAAAATTATACATAAAAGTATTGCTGATGAAGGGCGAGCTCGGAGCGCCTATACTTAACTCATACCCCGAACGCCCAACCCTTCGAAATAGAGTTGAAACTATTAATTTTAGCTCATCAGGCGTAATTAAATCACAATGAGCTCTTAGGTTTTCTAAAACTTCGTGAGCAGGTAACGACGGAAAAAAATTAGTAAAATCCATTTTCAGCAAGTAAGGATTTTGACAGTGCGCCTTAGCGTTATCAAAAATGGACACTCCTTCCCGATAACCAGTTGCGCTTTGATGCACTGGGCAAAATTCGCTTAGTATCTTAACGACTTCCCTTTGAAGGCTTTTAACCGGGGCAGATGGCTGAGCTATCGTTCTCATACCCTTCCCATTTCGTTTTGGAATATCGTAAACCTTATAACGACGAGGGCAAGTCAAAATATACCTTTCAAGATCATCTCTTGGTATTTTTGTATTGCTCGACAGCCTATCAATAAGAGACATTTCCACCTCCATTTTTTTGATAAGCCTCGTTGATTAAATGAAGCCTCTTTTTTTCATTTTCATCGGAACGATAGTAGGAAGATGCTTCAATTTTCAAACCCTCGAAATCAAAACGCCTAGACTTATCAAATAAACTAAACTGCATTCTTTTATTATTTTTTATTGGCAAATAGTAAGAATCTCTACCTCTTGTTTTCTTTTGAATGTGCCCTGATATTGTAAGCAGGTAAATAATATTTTTTACTCGAATTTCCGGAAGAGGCACTCCTACTTTATTAAGAAGAGATTTTATTTCTGAATGCCGTAGCGCCATAAAAAGCCTTATAAACTCATAAACAAGAAATGCAACATGCCCTGGATTAGCTTTATTAAATGATTCGCTTTTATGAAGCTTTGCTATCGCATCGTTGATATCACTGAAAATAAAATTTAATACTGGCTTATCAATATCTTCAGGTTTTTTTTCATCCCAAGGATAAACTAAGACGCTATCAGCATTATCTCTAGAAAGACTTTTTAACGGGCCAAGCTTTATAAATGAGTCTTGCTCATAGTGGTGTTCACTAACTAAGACAATGAGCTTGTGTTTTAAGTTAGACACATTACAAAAAAGCCCCAATTCAACAATTGCCCCGGGACTTTCAAGAAAAATAACAAGAAGGGATGCAAAATGAGCTAAATCGTACTCAAACTCTGATAGATCAGAATAATGACCATTCTCAAAATAGTCTTTGAAAATCTCAGCGCGAATACAGTATTCGTGGAACTGTTCGTAGCCATAGGTGGAAATGGAGTCAAAAAAGAGCTCTCTCATCGACAGTGTTTTTGACTCGGTGATGTCAACCAAACCCCCACAAACAAATATTGAAGGGGGGTCCAAGATAACTCTTGACCCCCCTAGATCCACTTCGCCGAGGCGATTGAATGGGTGGTTTTGCTTTTTTAATCCCATTAGTTCTCGTCTTTGGCCCTTTACCTTAAAGGGGCGTGGCAGACACTGCAGGCTCCGCAGGAGACTGCTGGGGCTGCCACGCACCAAAATGGCCACAATAAATTTGGGTCCAGCTATACACCAGACACATCTCGTCTAAACGAGAAACGCGTAAAGGGTGAAACGAGGTTAGTTGACATCGTGCGCTGAATCAAACAATTGTCGGAGACAGCATTGATTATGTCTCTACTGTGTTTTCATGCCGAGCGCTACTGAATTGATGATTCTGAACCAAGAGCCGTAACGTATTGACAAATATGGTGCTCCGAACCGGAATCGAACCGGTACGACCGTGAGGTCGAGAGATTTTAAGTCCTTTTGTTTGAGTTTGAACAAGTCCCGTTTAGCATTAAGAGCTTTGAATTTTCAACCGCTTAGGCCATAATAGTCCCTATTGTGTATCACGTAATCTTGAATTGAAGTGATGCACCACTGATGCACCAGAGACACCATGACCGACACCAAAAAGCCAGCCAAGCAAACGCTAAACAAAACCAACCTAGACCGCCTGGAAGCAACAGACGGAAAGCGCCGCATTGTTTGGGATACCGCAATACAGGGCTATGGTGTCCGCATTATGCCGAACGGCGGCAAAACCCTGTTTTTTCAGGCCCGCTTCAATGGCGAAGTGATCCGCGTAACTATTGGTCGCTATTCAGGCGTAGCAGCCAGCGCCGAAGCAGGCCGCAAACGTGCGAAAGAGATCAACGCAGATTTAGCCAACGGCATAGACCCCCGCCCCGAACGCAAGGCCGCAGACGCCGCCACGTTTGGCGATATGCTGACCGGCTATGTGGATCTCCTGGAATCCAAAGGCAAGAAATCAGCCCGGAATGTCCAAAACCAGATAACCGCAGACGTTGAGAAAAAGCAGCGGAAGATCTGGAACAAGCGGGCTGCTGATGTAGACCTAGACGACTGTATAAAAATCGTTGCAACCATTAAAGATCAGGGTAAGCTACGCCAAGCCGACAAGATCCGCTCTTATATTCGCTCAGCCTTTACCGAGGCAATCAAAGCGCGCGGCAATGTGAACGCCCCGGCGAAGTTGCGGAACATGAATATCAAGATGAACCCCGCGCGCGATATGGTAAAGGTGGAAGGCTCTAGCCAAGCTAGGGCGCGCGCCCTTTCGCTTTCGGAGTTTCAGGCGTATTGGGAAAGGGTAAAGGCTCAGCCCGAACCCGCCCGCTCCCTTGGCATGATTCACGTTCTGACCGGCGGGCAGCGCATTGTTCAGCTATCCCGTGCCACCCTGCACAACATAGACCGCGACACCCAAACCGTGACCCTGCTGGACTACAAGGGCCGCAGAAGTGAACCCCGCCGTCATTCTATCCCGCTGCTGCCTGACGCTATGGCCTGTATCGATAACGTGACCGGGGCCGGTGAATACGTGTTTAGTTGTAACGGTGGAATGACACCCGCGCATGAACTTTACCTAAACGACATGGTGTCCCGCATCCACAAGGATATGGAAGCCGCCAAAGAGCTTGAAGGTGGAGCGTTCACCGCCGGAACTATTCGGGCAACTATTGAAACCCGGCTGGCGGCCAAACCTTACCGCGTGAGTTCGGACGTTTTGGGCCAGCTCCTTAGCCACGGCTTAGGTGGTGTTCAGGCTAGGCACTATCAGCACCACGGATTCCATGAAGAAAAGCTGGAAGCACTCGAAATGCTGCAACGCATGGTAGAAGGCCAGCCGGAGCCAACCGCCCAGGTTATCCCGTTTAACAGGGAGGCGAGCGCATGAAGCCAACAAGAGAAAATATGTACATTGAGTCTAACAGGGCTTATTTCGAGGGCCGGTCAATGGAGTTGAAGGCGCAAAACCTGACCCTTCCAGATAACATACCGGCCTTTTTTTCTGCTGTGGAAAATCGGGCTACTGGCTTACCTACAGAGTTTTCTGATTTTGAATACGGGCTAAAGCGTTACGCAGAATGGGGACGACACGCCCATGACAAAGGCGATGATAAAAACCTCAGAAAATATATTTTCATCATCACTCAACACCTACACAGCCTTGAACAGAATCTGACGAAGCGCAATCAGCTTGCTGGAAATTCAGAAGGCGGGAAGGCAGGCAAGCGGAGCCAATGGGCGGAAGATTTAGCGGACCACTTAGCGGGGCTAGGTATGACCTTCCCTGAAGCGTGGAAGCGTATTCCAGAGGATGAGAACAGCGCTTTAGAACTTGATGAGGATACCGCCGTTTACCGTACAGACGAGGGGGAAAAGGTAGTGGCCTTTGATCCCATAAAAAATGGGGAGCTTGGCAAACCGCTGGCCCGTTCCACATTCGAAAAACATTATTTTCGAAAAGCCAAGAACAAAGCGGACAGTAACTAACTTTCTGTCCGTAACCCCCTGTTTTTATGGTCTTATTCAAACCCGAATGAGGCTATATCATGCAAACCACCACGTACTTACAAGCTGCCCAACACAACGGCGGCACCCTACCCGCTTCACACACTGTAACGCTCCCCCAACTATGGGATCAGAAAGTTCTGGCCACATACCTTGGCAAAAGCACCGCATGGTGTGAACGCGCCCGCTGGACTGGTGATGGCCCCCGCTTCATTAAGCTAGGCCGCCATGTTCGTTACCGCGCCGATGATGTGCTGGCATGGATCGAAGACAGCGCCCGCACCTGTTCAGGGGAGGCGGCACAATGAAGCGTAGCCCAGGCATTACCCGCAACCACGCCACCGGCAAAACGTACATTTCGCATAATCACATCTGCAACGCTCCCGCCGCCGTGCAAGCAGCCTTGCACCATCGTTTGGCGGTAACAGAACGCGACGGGTGCCAGGTTGTGGCGCTTGATGAGGTGTTTGCACTGCTGGAAGCGGCTTTGCTGGAAGTGGAGGGCGTGAAATGAGCACCGAAGCGAGCCAACAGCAAGATGCAGTGATCGACCTCTACAACCTGTTAACAGACGGCAGTATGGTTTTTGCTGACGAAACCTCAGACATTCAGGCGATGACGCATTTTACGGCATTGTTTGAACACTTGGCAGGATCGCCAGCGGCGGTAAAGGAATTTAACCGGCGATGGCTTCCAACCTTCAACGCAGCAAAACACGTTGCCGAACTGATGGAGCAAAACCGAATTTCGGTGATTCACTTTGGGGGGGGCGGATAATGGACAATCTGAAACAAACTACCCCCGCAGCCGGGCAGCATACGGGAGAGGCATTCGATACAGCACCCCTATATTATAACACTGTTGGCGGAAAACTAACCTATACGGTTTGGCTGAATAACTCCGGCACAAAGAAATCACAGAAAACCCAGGCATGGCCAGAGGTCTGCCAATGGCTTCAGGATCTGCCACCGGCGAAGGTTAAGGATGATTGCAAGCTGATAAAGCTGGCCATGTTTGGTGATGTGCGTACCCCTCTCAGAGACAACGGAGACGGCACGAAATCTGGTAACAGTCTACGCCATAATGCCAACGTCTTAGCAGTCACCGGCATCGAAGGCGATTATGACGACGGGGTTTTAACGCCAGAACAGGCCATTGAAAAGCTGGAAGGCCACAACCTGAAAGCTATGATCGCCCCTACGTTTACGGCAACACCTGATACCCCTCGCTGGCGCGTTCTGACGCCGCTCAGTGAGCAGATCACACCCGACGAGCGACTACGGTACATCGAAGTTTTAAACGGCATGTTAGGCGGTGTGCTGGCCTCAGAGAGCGCCACACTTTCGCAGTCGTTCTACATTGGTGTTCCTGCTGGTGCCCCTTATACCGTCCTGCACACGTTTGATGATTCAGAGGAAGGGTACACGCTGGATGAGTTGGACAAGATGGATGGCATCGACCAACATCGGCAATCGCTCAAAACGAAAAAGCAGAAAGCCAATGGCGAGGCCGGCGGTTCGTCTGATGCGTTTGATGATACCGACATTACCGACTGGGTATCTGACGTTTGCTCAGGCGAGGAAGTCCACCCGAACCTGATAAAGATTGCTGGCCGCTTAGTGGCCAAAGGCTTAACCGATAAGGATATTCGGGCGTATTTCGCGCCGTTAGCTGACCGCGTTGAAGTAGAGCGTGGTGCAGAGCGTGGTGCCCTGCTCAGGGGTAAAGAGTTAGAGGATGCCATTGCCAGTGCCAGGGCCAAAGGTTACGCGCCGCGAGAGTATGCCGAGCTATTGGCCGATGCACAGAAACTGACCAAGGAACCAGACCCTGATGCCGTTGATACTTTATTGAAGGAAACCATACCGCTGTCACCTACTAAGAAGCGGCAGGTGTGGCAGGCTATCAAAAAGGCGACCGGCATCCCCTTCAGCGTAATGGAGCAAACCGAAAGTGCCTGTTCTGAAGATGATGGTGGTAATGATGATCTTCAGTTAGCACGGGCATTAGTTCAGGAGATCGATCACAACAATGTCATGGCGGCTGATACGTTTGTCTGGCAGTGGATTGATACCGGCCTCTGGCAAAAGCAGGAGGATCGCTCAGTAAAGCAATGGGTGCAGAACCATCTGGCAGTCAATGCGGAAGGCGTCAAAAAGAGCCTTGTGGATAGTGTGTCGGATCTGTTCAGAACCGAAGTATTCAAACCGCACCATCTTTTCAATATTGGGCCGTCAGAATGCGTGAACACGTTAAACGGCGAATTGGTTTTGATAGATAGCCATTGGCAACTGACAACCCACAACCGGGAGCATTACCGGACAACTCAGATACCGATTGAATATGATCGGAAAGCCGAGGCTCCCCGATTCATTAAGTTTATGACTGAGGTATTTAAGGGCGACGACGACGCGGGCGACAAGGCTCAGGCATTGCTTGAGATGATCGGTTATTCCCTGATGGCGCATTGCAGGCATGAGAAGTTCATCATCATGGTGGGCACAGGTGCTAACGGTAAATCTGTTCTTCTGTCAGTTCTGGAAGCCCTCGCAGGCCCGGATAACGTGGCAGGCGTTCAACCCTCACAGTTCGACCGTTCGTTTCAGCGGGCGCACCTACACGGGAAGCTGGCCAACATCGTCACCGAGATCAAACAGGGAGAGATGATCGACGATGCGAGCCTGAAAGGGATCGTCTCAGGCGAACCCACAACCGTTGAACACAAGTTCAAAGACCCGTTTGTTATGCGTCCCTTCTCTACTTGCTGGTTTGGCACTAACCACATGCCGCACACGCGGGACTTTTCGGACGCACTATTCCGTCGTGCCCTGGTGGTGGAGTTTAACAACAAGTTCAAGCCGGAGATGGGCAACTGTGACCCGCAGCTAAAAGATAAGTTGATGGAAGAGCTACCGGGAATCTTGAGTCTTGCGCTTGATGCCTATGCCGACGCCCTTGTCAGCGGCTTTACGATGCCAGAGAGCTGCCAACAGGCCCGTGAACGTTGGAGACTTGAGGCTGATCAGGTGGCGCAATTTGTAGAGGATGAATGCGAGCGCGTACCGGATAGCAAAATCAGACCGCAGTCGTTGTATGACGCCTATAGGGAATGGGCAGAAGAGAACGGCATTCACAAACGTCTGGCGCAAAAGTCGTTTGGTGATCGTCTGATCATGCTTGGCTTTGAGCGGAAGAGGTCGGACGGAGTGCGGTATATCGGTGGCGTTAAGTGCCAGAAGGCCGTGGATTTTCGGAGCTACCCATAATCAGGGCAAAACAGGGACGGCAGGGACGCCTCTCCCGACATTCCACAATGTGAGAGAAAGAGGTTATTAGTATTTCAGTATTACCCTAAAACATTATTTTCTGAATAGTAAGGAATGTCGAAACACGTGACCCTGCCGTCCCTGCTGACCCTGGCGTAATTTCACCCCAACTTTCCCGCAGTAGACGAAACCACCAACCAAAGAGAGCCGCACTTATGAGCCGCAACCCCCGCAAGTTCCGCCAGCCCGTCCGCCTCATCGTTTCAGTGGAAGCCCAGACCGTAGACGCGATTGATGCCGCAATGAAGGCAGGCGGCAATCAAGGCCACTGCAACAGGTCGGAATTTATCCGCCTTGCCGTTGAGCGCGAGCTTAGACGATGCCAGTCTGATGATTTTCAGACCAGTAACGCGCGCGAGGCTGATTAGAGTTTCTTAACAAGTATCGTTACGCACGTGAAGACCAGAACACGCAGCCGGGGCTGATGATTTATATACACGTTGACTACACCGCCAGCCAATGATGATTTTTGCGCATCTTTACGCGAGGACTTTGATGATTTTCAGTAACCATAAAGTGGAGACCGGCCAAGTTGCCGGTTTTTTGTGTCTGATGAAACTTCCCGCATATAAAAGGGCCGGTTCCATATTTCAGTGGAAGCCGCAGCCGTTCCCGGAAAGTCAGGAGCGCCCAAACAGCCGTCCGCTTTTAATCCCTGATGCAACCTTGATTCGCTACTGATATAATTAGGCTATCAAGTCTGCTATTATAATAGTTATTATTGATCGAGCATTGTTCAATGCAGGGTATGAAAATGGCAGGACGTTGGGGCAAGGGCGAATCAGGAAACCCGGCAGGCAGGCCCAAAGGTATCGTTGATAAACGCGCCAGTCTGCGCAAGGCGTTTGAGGCTGAAGGCAAGGCCGTTGCAGAACGCTGTATTGCCGCCGCACTCGAAGGCGATGTATCGGCCATGCGGATTGTACTTGAGCGCCTTGCGCCGCCGCTGAAGGCCCGCGTGGAACCTGTGGAGTTCGACCTTGACCCAGGTGGCAGCTACACCGACCAAGCCCGCCAGGTTATGGCCGCTATCTCTTTGGGCGAAGTTGCGCCAGACGTTGGCAAGATGTTGATTGATGGCATTGCTTCCATGGCCCGTGTGGACGAGTTGGACGACATCCGCCAGCGGATCGAAGCCCTGGAGCAAGCCGAACAATGAACAAGCAACTGGCAGACCGGCTAAAGCGTTTGGAGTCGGCAGCCCGTCACGATGAGATCATTATCACCCGCATCATTATCAAAGCCGATGGCACCCCTTCCGGCGTCGCTATGGCTCGCCAGGCTGACGGGGCGTGGACGCACGAAGCGTTAGGGGCTGACCATGAGGCTCAGTGAACGCCTAGCCAAGCTGGAGCGGGCCAATGACAAGCCGTTTGCTCAGCAACGTGTGATCGACACCCTGAAGGCCATGCTGGACACCCCAGACCTGACACCCACCAAGGGCCAGCTAATCGGGCAGATCCTGCGCCGCCAGGGCGTTATTCTCTTTTCAGAAATCACCACCGCCGCCAAGCTGGAAATAGACACAGCCGGTTTTTCGGCGCTTTACCCTACCGGAGCAGACCACCATGCAGCCCACTGACAACCGCCAGCCCGTTAACACCGATGAACTTTGCAAAAGCCATGTTCTGGTTATGCAGGACATCATGCAAAAGGCCCGCGAAACCCAGATTTCGATAGACGCGCTGAATCACACCATTAAAAAAGCGAAGGGGCGCTAATGCCGGAGCGGACACTGTGGGCTGCTGTGCTGGTGTTACTGCTGGAAGATAGTCTAAGCCATTGGCGCGGGAAAAAGTGCGTCATGTTGGATCTTGAGCAGGCGTTCGACGATGTTATGCGATGCGGGCCGATGTTGCAGCATTGCTGTGGTTTTCTGGATCTTGACGCGGATTGGATCAGCGAGAGCTTCCGGGCATTGTGTGAGGAAAATCCGAAGAAGTAAGGCGGCCGACTGGACGAGGTGATGGTACAGAGGCTCCGCGAGCTGGATGAATGCATTGAAGCCGTCACGGCGAGGGATGAACGGTATCTGAAGTTGAATAACGGGCAGTAATTCCCCATAGTCTCCCTATTAGGTATTCATACTAAAGGTATTGTTATGAAGTATTTGATGTTGGCGCTCTCCCTCCTTTTAGCTGCATGCGCACAGGAAGAGCCGGATTTGTTGTCGGGAACGTGGATAGGCGAGGAAACGGGCTCAAAAATCAGAATTGGTAAGAACGACGATTGCCGCTATTTTTTTAGTTCAAAAACACAGGGTGGACTGACCTGTACTCTTGAAAGACTTAGCGATAAAGAGTCGCGCATAACTTTTTCAAGACGCGGTATTTTTGTTGAGGGTAACTTGGAGCGAATCGGCGACAGCCTTTTCTTCAAAACTCCAAGCGGTGGTCTCGACATACTGGACATACAGAAATAACCGCACAGACAAGGCACAAACCCACTACTCCACTCACGCGGCCTGTTACATTTCGAAAGGCTGCCGCCGCCAAAGTTGCAGCAGCCAAAGAAATGCTAGAGCGGGCCTACGGCAAAAGTCAGCAGGCCATCGAGCTATCCGGCAAAGACGGCTCACCCATCCAGACCATTACCCAAACCATGATGCCAAAATAAGCCGCAGCCGCCTATGCCAACACCCTTGGAAGCGAAGCGGGGTGACGGCGAGCCCGACAGAATGATGGTTATGGTTACTGTCCCTTACTCTGGGTGAATCTGCTGGAGTTAAAGTTCTTAATCACCTTGTATTCAATTCCGGTATTGGTGGCTTTTATCACCTCAAGTCGTGCTCCGGCGTAACCAATAATTTTGCTCTCACTAAGATCGTATTCCACTTCTGTATTGAATGCGCTACGGGCTAGGTTGTTACTGAACTCTCGGTAGCTGATTTTAAGCTTGTTCCCGAATCGACCGCT
>Ga0307955_1000149_pt1 | contig 38214 bp, 36 predicted proteins | sample OrgLakmetagen439_FD_201819 | JGI IMG/M metagenome (GOLD analysis project Ga0307955, IMG submission 201819) | Saline water microbial communities from Organic Lake, Antarctica - #439 | ecosystem: Environmental > Aquatic > Non-marine Saline and Alkaline > Saline | place: Antarctica: Organic Lake...
GCTGATCCCGGTCCTGGTGATCCTGTGCTTCTCGCTGCTGCGCTGGCTCAAGGAAGATTTCGGCACCGAAGCGAGCCTGCACCATCTGGTGACCAAGACGCCCGCCGAATAGGCAATCCCGGCGCACCGGCCGTTCGGCCCGGTGCGCCCGCCCTGTCCTGCATGTTCTCAAGCCCCGGATTATCCCCCATGACAAAGGCTACCGCCTCACTGCTTCCTCTCAAGGGCGTCAAGGTGATCGATTTCGGTCAGTTCATCGCCGGCCCCGCCGTCGCGATGATCCTTGCCGATCTCGGCGCGACCGTCGTTCATGTCGACCCGCCTTCCGGGCCGGCCTGGACCAGCCCGGCCAATGCCACGCTCAACCGCAACAAGATGATCGTGACGATCGATCTCAAGACGCCCGACGGGCTGGCGCAGGCGCTGGACCTGATCGGCGAGGCGGATATCATCGTCGAAAGTTTTCGCCCCGGCGTGATGACCCGGCTGGGGCTGGACTTTGCCGCGCTGCGCCGCGAGCGACCCGAACTGATCACCCTGTCGATCCCCGGCTTTGCCTCGAATGACGAGCTGCGCCGTGATTGGCGCGCCTACGAGAGCATCATCGCCGCCTGTTCGGGGGTGTTCACCGACATGGGCCTGAACCGGGTGCTGATGGGCATCAACCCGTGTTTCTCGCCGCTGCCGCTGGCCTCGGCCTATGGCACGACGCTGGCCGCCTCGGCGGTGGTTCTGGCGCTGCAATCGCGTGAGCGCACAGGCTATGGCGACGAGATCGAGGTGCCGCTGGCCTCGGCGGTGATGGAGGGGCTGTGCTACAACTCGATCCATGTGCAGGGCTACCCCGAGCGCTACAAGACCCAGAGGGAGGCCGAGATCGAGCGCCGGCGCATCGAGGGCCTGCCGATGAATGTCAGCTATGAAGACCTGCAGGAGATGCTCGACCCGTTCTACCGGTCCTACAAGTGCAAGGACGGGCGGATGTTCTATGTCGTCTGCCCCAGCCACAAGCATCACGCCAAGCGCTGCCTCAAGACGCTTGGCCTCTACGACGATCTGGTCGCCGAGGGTCTGTCGGAGGAAGAGGATACCTACCTTCCTGTGTCGGAATGGAAATCCGATGTATCGCTCGGCGTCTATCCCCTGCCGAAATTCTGGGCCGACAAGATCGCCGCGCGGATGAAGGAGGTGTTCCTGACCCGCACCGCCAAGGAATGGGAGCGCATCTTCGGTCGCGGCAAGTTTCCCGGCGCCCCGCAGCGCTGGCTGCAGGAATGGATCAATGATGACCACGCCGAGACGTCCGGCCTGATGGTCGAGGTCGAGGATCCCGAATTCGGCACCATGACCCAGCCCGGCCCGATGGTCTGGCTGGAAGAGAGCGGCGAGGAAATGCTGACGCCTGCGGGCCGTCGCCCGGTCAGCGTGGAGGTCGCGCTCAAGGAGCTTTCGCGGATCCAGACCAAGCTGCCCCGGCTCAAGCCCAATCGCGAAAAGGCCGGCTGGCTTGACGGGGTGCGCGTGCTCGACATGTGCAACGTGATCGCCGGGCCGCATTCGGTGTCGTACCTGTCGCGCTTCGGGGCCGAGGTCATCAAGATCGACCCGGCGGTGCCGAATTACGATTGCTGGAACACGGTGATCTTCAGCCTGTCGCACGGGCGCGGCAAGCGGTCGATCCTTGCCGACATCTCGTCGCGCGAGGGCCGCGAAATCTTCGAGAAGCTGGTGGCCTCGGTCGATGTGATCGTCTGGAACGCGCCCGACCGGCAGGTATCGGCGATGGGGCTGGATGCCGAGGGGTTGAAAAAACTGAACCCCGAGGCGATCTTCTGCAAGCTGGATTGCTTCGGCGGCGTACGCCCGGGGCCGCGCACGAATTATCTGGGCTATGACGATCTTGTGCAGGCGACCACCGGCATCATGCTGCGCTTTGGCGGCAGCATGGAGACACCCGAAGAGCACGCGCATGTCGGCACGATCGACGTGATGTGCGGGTTCGGCGGATCTCTGGGGATTGCCACCGCGCTCTATCAGAAGCTCAAGACCGGGCGGATCGGTCGGCCGCGCACATCGCTGTCGGCGCTGAGCGGGCTGGCGCAGATTCCGTTTTGCTACGACTATGAGCGTCGCGGCCTGTTCGACGAGCCTTCGGGGCGCGAGATCAACGGCTATGACGATCTCGTCCGGTTCTACTACACGGCGTCGGACCGTTTCCTGTTGCTCAGCGCGGAAGAGGTCGACCTGCCCAAACTGAACGCGGTCCAAGGCCTTGAAGGGGTGATCGACGTGCCGAGGGAGCGGCGCGCGGCGTTTCTGGCGACAGCCTTCATGTCGGCACGCGCCAGCGAATGGGCCGAACGCCTGCAAGCGGCGGATATCGGGGCGACGGTCTGTGAGAATATCGAGGCGATCCGCGCCTATAACAGCCGCCCGGCGGATGGCACACCCGGCACTGACCGGTCCAGCTATGCCTTTTCGATCTACGAGGACCATCCCAGCGGGCATGTGGTCACGCAGCTTGATCCGTTTGCGATCCGCCCGGCACATGGCACGGTCTATGCGCTCGACCCGACGGAGAAGTTCGGCAAGTCGACCCGCGCCATCCTTGGGGAACTGGGCTACGGCACCGACGAGATCGACCGCATGATCGCGAAGGGTGCCGTCAGCGAAAGCTGGAGCCGGGAATACCTGCCGAGTTGAAAGCATGGTTCGGGGCCAAAACGCAGGGGCCCCAACCCGGTGCGCGCGATGGCGCGCCCCGACCCACTTGAGAGGATGAACGACCATGGCCGACACCCCGAACAGGACGACGGGCACAGCCCCCGATCAGGTGGCCATGCAAAAGCAGGTCGCGGATGTGGCCGAGCGCACGCAGGCGATCTTTCGCGCCTTCATGGACCGCCAAAGCAAGGGCGACGTGCCCCCGGGGTTCGATCACACCACCGTCTCGCGCGCCTTTCGGGACTGGAATGCGGCACTGATGCGCGACCCCGGCGCCTTGATGCAGGCCAATACCGATTACTGGTCGCGCATCGCCCGGCTGTTCGAGGCCGGACAGAAGCGGCTGATGGGCGAGACGCCAGAACCGGTCGCAGGCCCCGCGAAAGGCGACAATCGCTTTCGCGACGAGGCGTGGAGCAAGGACATGGTCTTTGACCACCTCAAGCAGGCCTATTTGATCTATTCCGAATATGCGCAGGCTTTGGCCGATCAGGCCAACGATCTGGACCCGCATACACGGCAGATGGTCAGTTTCTATACCCGCCGCTCGATCGAATCGCTGTCGCCGTCGAATTTCGCCCATTCGAACCCGGAGGTCATCGAAAAGGCGCGGGCGACCGGTGGAAAAAACCTTGTGGAGGGCTTCGACAACCTGCTGCGCGATCTCGAGCGCGGCAAGGGGCAGCTGAAGATCACCATGACCGATCCCGACGCCTTCGAGGTGGGCCGCAACCTTGCGACGACCGAGGGCGCGGTGGTGTTCGAGAACGATCTCATGCAATTGATCCAGTACGCGCCCGGCACCGACACGGTCCATGCGCGCCCGCTGCTGATCGTGCCGCCATGGATCAACAAATACTATGCGCTCGACCTGACACCCGAGAAGAGCATGGTGAAATGGCTGGTCGATCAGGGCCATACGGTGTTTCTGATCTCATGGGTTAACCCGGGGCCGGACCTCGCCCGCAAGGGGTTCGACGATTACATGTATCAAGGGCCGATGGAGGCCATCGAGGTGATGCGCCGGATCACCGGCGCGCGCGATGTCAATGTCGCCGGGTACTGCATCGGCGGCACGCTGGTCGCCACGATGCTGGCCTACCTCGCGGCCAAGGGGGACCGGCCGGTGCATTCCGCGACGCTGATGGCCTGCATGACCGACTTCGAGGAGCCTGGCGATCTGGGGGTGTTCATCGATGACGACCAGATCGAGGAATTGCGGCGCACGATCGAGAAGCGCGGATTTCACACCGGCGAGGAAATGGCCGCGGTGTTCTCGCTGATGCGGGCCAATGACCTGATCTGGGGTCATGTCATCAACAACTACCTGCTCGCCAAGGAGCAGCTGCCATTCGACATGGTCTACTGGTTCCAGGATTCGACGCGCCTGCCGGCGCGGATGATCTTGTGGTACCTTGATACCTATTACAACAAGAACCTGCTGCGCGAGCCCGGGGCGGTGAGCATCGGCGGGGTCGGTCTGGATCTCGGCAAGGTGGACGTGCCGCTCTATTTCCTGTCGGCTGAAGAAGATCACATCTGTCCGTGGGCCTCGACCTATGCCGGGGCGCGGAATTTCGGCGGGGACAAGGTCTTCGTTCTTGGCGGGTCCGGCCATAACGCGGGTGTGGTCAACCCGCCATCAAAGGTGAAATACGGCTTTCGGACCAACCCCCTGACGGGGCAGGATGCGCAAGCGTGGCACGCGGGATCGCGACAGAATGCGGGGTCGTGGTGGCCCCACTGGAACGACTGGCTGGCAAGCCACGGCCCGGAGGAAAAGGCCCCGCCGCCCGCGATGGGGACCGCTGAGCACCCGGTCATCGAACCCGCACCCGGGCGCTACGTCAAAGTCCGATGACTGCGTCGGCCATCTCATCCCAGTCCGGCAAAGGCCGCAGCACCGGCCCCGACTGGTCGCTGGACGAGGTCCGGCGCGACGCGGGCAATCTCGGCTTTGTCCGGTCGATCAACCCCGGGGGCTTTCACAAGGTGGCGTATCACAGCTGGGGGGCGGATCGGGGCCGCCGCCCGGTCATCTGCGCCCACGGGCTGAGCCGGCATGGCGGCGACTTCGATCCGCTGGCCGAACGGCTGGCCGGGTCGCGGCGGCTCATCTGTCCGGATCTGGTGGGGCGCGGTGCCAGCGACTGGCTGCCCGATGCCAACGATTATCACGTCGCGCAATACAATTGCGATCTGACCACGCTGATCTCGGCGACCGGCTGCACCGAGGTCGACTGGATCGGCACCTCGCTTGGCGGCCTGTGCGGGATCGTCATGGCGGGCCTGCCCAACACCCCGATCCGGCGTCTTGTCGTCAACGACGTGGCCCCCGAAGTGCCCGTCGGCGCCTTGCGCCGCGTCAGCGACTACCTGACCGGGCCGCAGCGCTTTGCCGACTACGCCGCCGTCGAAGCGCATCTGCGCCGGGTCCATGCGGCGTTCGGTCCGATGACCGACCGGGACTGGCGGCACATGGCGCATACCAGTGTCTATCTCGGCGATGACGGGCTTTATGCGCCGCATTTCGACCCGGATATCGCCGTCAACTTCCGCCATTACTGGCGTCTCGTGCGGTTGGAGGTCTGGAGCTACTGGAAGCGCATCACCTGTCCGATCCTGATCATCCGCGGGGTCGACTCGGACTTCCTCACGGCCGACCTGCTGGCGCGCATGATCGCGGATCAGCCCGAGGCATCGGTTATCGAGATCGACGGCGTCGGGCACACTCCCACGCTCAACACAGCCGATCAGATCGACGCCATCGGGGCATGGCTGGACCGCACATAGACCACGCAGGAGCCGAGCATGAGCAACAAGATACTGAGCGCCGATGACGCGGTGTGGCTGATCAAGGACGAGGACCGGATCACGACCTCGGGCTTCGTGGGCATCGGGGTGCCCGAGGCGCTGTTGAAGGCACTGGAGGCGCGGTTCGAGAAAACCGGCGCGCCGCGCGCCCTCAAGCTGTTCTTCGCGGCCGGGCAGGGGGATGGGCGTGATCGCGGCCTCAACCGGCTGGCCCATGAGGGCCTGATCGCGGAAGCCATCGGCGGGCATTGGGGGCTCGTTCGCAAGCTGGCGCGGCTGGCTGTCGAGGGACGGATCGCGGCCTATAACCTGCCGCAGGGCGTGATCAGCCAGCAGTTTCGCGAAATCGCCGGAGGCCGGCCAGGCCTGACGACGCGGATCGGGCTGGAGACCTTCGTCGACCCAAGAATCGAGGGCGGCAAGATCAACGACGCCTCCACGGCGGAGGTCGTCACCCTGACGCACGTCGGGGGTGAGGAGTTCCTGTTCTATCCCGCCCGCAAGATCGATATCGCCCTTCTCAGAGGCACCACCGCCGACCCGACGGGCAATGTCACGATGGAAAACGAAGCGCTGACGCTCGACAATCTCAGTCAGGCGATGGCGGTCAAAAACTCGGGCGGGCTGGTGATCGTGCAGGTCGAACGCACCGTGGCGCGCGGATCGCTGAACCCGCGCGAGGTGCAGATCCCCGGGGCACTCGTGGATGCGGTGGTGCTCGCCGCGCCCGAGGATCATGTGCAGACCTTCGCGACGGCCTATTCGCATGCCTTCACCGGGGCCTTCCGGGTCGAGACCGACACGGCGCAGGCCACCGAGTTGACCGCGCGCAAGATCATCGCGCGGCGGGCGGCGTTCGAGTTGCCGGTCAACGGCGTGGTCAATCTCGGGATCGGGATGCCCGAAGGCGTCGCCGCGGTCGCCGGGGAAGAGCGGCTTCTGGACTACCTGACCCTGACGACCGAGCCGGGTGTGCTGGGTGGCCGGCCGGCCTCGGGGCTCGATTTCGGGGCGGCGGTCAATACCGACGCGATCATCGCGCAGAACCTGCAATTCGATTTCTACGACGGCGGCGGGCTTGACCTTGCGATCCTCGGCATGGCCGAGGTGGATCGCAGCGGGTCGGTCAATGTCTCGCGTTTCGGCACGCGGCTGGCCGGGTCGGGCGGCTTCATCAATATCAGCCAGACGGCGCGGGCGCTGGTGCTGACCGGCACCTTCACCTCGGTCGGTCTCGATGCGCGGGTCGAGCAGGGGCGTCTGGTGATCCACAGCGAAGGCCGCGTGCGCAAGTTCGTGAGCCAGGTCGAACAGATCACCTTTTCGGGGGCGCGCGCCGCACAACAGGGCCGGCCGGTGCTTTACGTGACCGAACGCTGCGTGTTTTCGCTGCGGCCCGACGGGCTTCACCTGATCGAGGTGGCGCCGGGCGTGGATATCGACCGCGACATCCTTTCGCGCATGGATTTCGCCCCTGTTGTCGGCACCCCGAAATTGATGGATGCCCGGATCTTTGCCGATGCGCCCATGGGCCTCAAGGCGGATCTGCTCGCCCTCGGAATAGAGGACCGCATCGCCATGAGCCCCGACGGTCAGCACCTGTTTCTCAACTTCGAGAAGCTGCGCGTGCGCCGGCCACAGGACATCGCGCGGATCCGCGCCCGCGTCGAGGCGGTCTGTGCGGCGCTGAGCGGGCCGGTCGACGTGATCGTGAATTACGACGACGCGAGCATCGACTCCGAAATCGCCGACGCGTATGCCGTCATGGTGCGCGACCTCGAAGACCGGTATTACGGCACTGTCACCCGGTTTTCCAACTCGGCCTTCATGCGATTGAAACTGGGCGACGTGCTGCGCCGTGACGTTGCACCGCATATTTTCGAAACCGCCGACGAAGCGCGGGCATTCCTGAGGCAATCGGCAAACGCCGGTGGGTCATGAACGCCCGTGCAGCGTGCCGTTTACCGCCCGGCCCGTCAGCCCCGGGGCGAAAACTCCGGTCTTCAGAACCTCTGTCCTACGGAGATATAGAGCAGACCGTCTCCGGCCTCGCTGACGGAGCCATCCACGGCAAAGTCGACGGGAAACTTCTCGGACACCCGGTATCTCAAACCCAGGCCCACCGCCGATCCGACGTCATCGAGCGTGTCCAACGCGTCACCGACAGCCCCCACGCCGCCGAAGGCAACGACTCCGATCCGCTTTCCAAGCCGTTTGCGATACTCGACCTGTGCGGATACGAGGGCATTGTCGAGAAATTGCGTGATGTTGTAGCCGCGGAACGCATCGGTGCCGCCGAGCGAACAGAGATCGTAGAACGGGACACGTCCCGGGGCCGAACACCCGACCAACCGCATCGCGATGACGCCGGTGTCGCTTGTGGTGAAATACGTGTCATAGGTGAGGATGGACTTGATGTAATCCTCGCCAAATCTCCCCGAAGGCTCGTTATAGGTGCTTGAAAAGCTGAGGTTGAAGCCGGACGTCGGATAGGTCTTGTCGTCCACATTGGAATAATCCGCGATGAGGCCGACGCCTTTCGTTGTGAATGCGTTGGGCAATCGGAAAAGCCTCGGCAGGTTCGGGAAAATCGGGTCGGAGGACCCGATCGTGGATTCGAGATAGCGCGCGGTGACACCCAGACGGAAATCCGGTGTGACGCCATACATGAGCTTGACCTTGATCAACTCACCTTGCTGATTGATCGGGAGTGTTCCGAACCCGGTTATCAAGTCGTAATCGATATCCGCGTTGATATAGGTCGTCCCGATGGTCCAACGATTGTCCATGAAGGCGAGGTTGAAGGTCAGCCCGTAGGCGATGGATCCGTTTTGCGAGCGCAGGTATCCGATACCGAGCAGGGACGGGTCCGACCCTTCGTCGATCTTGAACAGATACCCGGCGCCAAGCGCCAGCCCGGTATCGATCATCGGATCGCTGAACGGGACCGGTGCGACGATCAAGGACCCGCTTCGAAGACCGAATTCCGGGTTGGAGGTCGCCGTGTTCATCGGAGACATCTTGTGCTCCAGATTGCTCTCGGCGCCGATCACCTTCGCCGGGTGGGCCATAATTGCGCACAGGCAGATGACCCGGAATGTCAAAGACCGGATGGATATCGCAGTCTGTCCGTTTGCGGATCTGCAATGCCCATAAGGCCCGTGAAGATCCTTTTTACGTTCAATCATCCTGTACCATCCTTAGAACAAAAGGAGTTTACGCAGGACCCCAAACAGGTCCTTCAGGGGCAGCAGTGTTGCCCCGGCAGCGAACACCGGGAGAACGGCCGCGGCTGAAATGGGCAGAATCGATGCGCGCGTGATCAGCACGGTGGACATGTTTTCGGCGGCCTTGAATATCACCGTGGGGTCTGAAACGGAGGCGGCTTGCCTGATCTCGTCGTCTGTTGCGCCACAGATGCTCTGCTCGATCACGCCATGCTCGAGGGCGATCTGATGACGCGTTGCCCGGGCCCGGGCAACCTCCAGTGTTCTGTGTTTCAGGTCTTCGAGGGGCTTGGTGAAAAACAGCGCCGGAAAGGCAAGTAGACCGTTGGTGATCAGGACCCAGGCGATCATCACGGCCGCATATACTGTCGTGGTGATCGTCTCCGTCCTCAGGTGCTCCACAATAGCGGCCCCCAGATTACAGCTCAGGGCCAGCACAAAAAGGGTATAGGCATTGGGAAACCTTCCCACAAAGCGGATACCGCCCGACCCGCCCGGATGCGTGACCGTCAGCCGCAATTCAAGGGCCGCGATCGACCTCAGCAAGAGTGTCACGATGAGGATGCGCCACATCCATCTCGACAAGAGGAAAAAATAGATCGGACTGCTGACCCAGAGGCACCACAGCGCCGTGTAGGAATAGCGTTGCCCGCCATTGTCGGCGACGAAGGCCCATGAGGTTTCGCTGAAAGCCGTCAGGCTGAAACCTGCACCCACCGAGAAGGCGCAGGCCGCTGCGAAACAGGCGATCTCTGCCAGACGGGAATTGCGCCGTCGCACGGCGAGCGCGGCTGCGGATCGGGCCGCCGCTTGCGAACCGGGCGCGAGTAATGGCGGGCAGAGAAGAGGGCGCAACACCCCGGCAAGTTGGTGTTCCACGACCGGTTCCATCGCAATGAGAAGGCCCACCCCGACAAGAAATCGCGACAGCACCGGCAAATAAAGCAGGAAGGGCATTTCAGCGAAGCTTCCGAACGCCTTTCCTTCGAAAATGCTGATGACCAGAGGCACCGCCCATGCAATCACAACAAAGAAAAGCGCCCTGGACACCGGACGCAATTGATCTTCTTTCAAAAGCCCAAGGCGCTCCTGCATCTTGTAAAAGACACCGCCGCGCGAAATCCTGGTGGATTCGATGGTTGGATCTTCGTTCATGTACCGGACATCCCGATCTCGCGAAATCTCGTGCCCGCGACGCGGGCACGATCACCGTTCTGGCGACAGGGTTGATCGATCACGACCCCTGAAGTTTCCGCGTGCATTCGCGTGCCTCGTAAATGGCGTTGCGCACGTGATCGAGACTGACCGTAACCGTGAAGGGCTGGTCAGGAAACACGATCATTTCTTCTTGCTGTTCGAGGTCAAGCCGCAACTGCTTGTCGTCCGCGATCACGTAGCCGCCCTGATAACCGCCAGAGGCACCATGCGCGACGGTCTTTGACACGCCGACATAGAGGTTGCCGTTCACGACGATCGCAACGGCATTCGTTCCCTCTTCAAGTTCGATACCTTTCTGGAATATGCCGATATAGCCGTAATTGTTGTCCTTGGTCAGGCCAAGCTGGACAAGATGGCCCGCGTCATCCGCACGCGAAATGAAGCAGGATCCACGGGTGAGGTTCTCGTGGACGACCCATTGGCCGACATTGCGATAATGGGCAATCTCGTCGGTGTTCAAGGGCAAGACGTCCGGATCTGCCGCAAGCGCGGGCGTTGCCGCGCCAAGCAGCAGCACGGCGATGGTTTTCGTGATCATGTTCATGTGTCTTCTCCAGTGAGAGGGTTTCGATGCAAATGACGCGGTTCAATTTTCAGGATGCCGCATTCATCCTTTCGGAAACAGGAAGGTGAGGATCGCACGAACACCCCATCCCTCGGGGCCGGTTGGCGTGCTGTTGGCCCAATAGCGCGCGCCCACGCCGATGCTGACCGGTTGCGTGCCCAGCCGTGTCAGTTTTGAAACCTGCGCGTTGATCGGAACCGACCACTCCTCGGCCTCCCAGTTATAGGAGGATTCGGTGTTGAGGGTGTAGGTCCAGGCTGTGGGCGTGGTGTAGGCAACGAAAGGCTGCAGGAAGGTGTTGTTGATGTCCGGCCGGCTACCGTCACCGGCCACGGACCAGACATGGTTGGCCAGGGCCCCGACGGTCCATGGACCCGATTGCGTCAGCGCGACGGCGGTGGGTCCGAGCCCCCATTTCTCTGCTCCAAGCAGGTCGTCCGTGGCGGTCGGCAAGACGGCAACAGGACCGACACCCCAGATCCATTTGCCGAAGGCCGGTTTGACGGGTGAGAAGAAAACGCTGAGCGTCGTGTCGCCAAGGCCAAACTGATCCCCGGCACCGGGAAATATATCGTCCTGCGATGTGATCGGCAGGATGACACGGGTTATCATGTTCCACTCGTCGTTCAGGGATAGCGGAATGACAGGCTGGATGTTGAACACCAACCGGTCACCATCGTCCTCCGGTCCGATGTTCGAGTCGTAGTTCAACTGGAAGGGCACGCTGATCAGCGATGATATCGGGTTGGCCAGCTTCTTGGCCAGATCGGTGTCCTGCGCCTTTGCTGTCGGCGCGCAAACGATGAACGCACTCGCCACCATGAGCGCCTTCGATCGCCACGACCGGCTCGTGGCGGGCTTGGTTGTCGTCGCGTTACCAGTATGGTCGGGTGTCATTTCCATCTCAGTCATCCTCATCAAAATTTCACGGTAATGCCGAACACGGGTCCGTAGATTTCCAGGTCGAGGTCCGCATTGCCGGCGTCATAATCGAAGGACATGTAGCGAAACCCGGCCTTGGCGCTGATCCGATCGCTGATCGCATAGTCCACACCGGCGAAGACATCGAAGGACAGGTCCGACCCGACACCGAAACCGCCGATGCTGGCAAAGCCGCCCAGAGACACCTTTTCGCTGATCTCGACACGCCCGCGCAGGCCGATCATCGGATCGACCCAGGTCTCGTTGATCCTGGCGTCGAACTCGGCCCCGACCGGGCCGCCGCCAACCAGCCGGACATCGGTCCTGATGTCGACAACCCGGATGCCGCCATATCCCTGAAGCAGCGTGCCGTTCTCTTCGTGAAGCACATAGCCAAGTGCGGCCGAGGCAAGCAGCATTTTGAGATCGACCTTGGCCGTCCCGGCAAAGGGCCCGCCGAGTGTGCCTTTCTCGCCGAGATCGGTATAGATGGCGTCGTAAAGAAGGCTGAACTTTCCAGACCTGCTTTCGCCGGCGACCATGAAACTGAAATCGAGCGCATCGATGATGTCGCCGGGTGTCACCGATGACTTGGCGGAATTGCCGCCGCTACCTGTCACCTCCGTGTCGACCCAAGGCACGAGACCGTAAAGCGTCACACTGTTCCGGTAATCCTGCGCCATGGCTGCGCCTGCCGTCATGACCATCACCGCGGTGGCGGTCAGCGCGCTCAGGACCGGCGCTTGCAGTGGCAGGGTCTTGCCGATCGACCGTGTCATTTTTCATCCTTTCCGAAGGACAAGGTTGGCGGGAAAGTATTGGTCTGTTTCTGTCTTCAGCATGACGACCGGCGCAGTGCCGGCGAAACAGGCCGGTACTGCTGCGAGCAGCTTTATGGCTGCACCTGCTCGAACTCGCCCGGCTGCCAGGTCTTGTCGAACCATGGCTCCAGCGGACCATAAAGGCGAAGAACAACGTTCCAGCCCTTGCCGGGCACCGTCTGAACCCAGTTGGCCTCATGGCCTTCCGGCGCGGTCGGACCGAACCAGAGGTCCACAGACGTGTCGTCATTGATCACGATATCTTGCTTGAGGCTGCCCGTGCTCGGAAACTGCTGGTCGGTCTGCAACATCGAACGCGTCTGGTTGTCATAGACAACCATCGACCAGAAATCCTTTGCCGGAATGTTCGGCGGCAACTGAACCTTGTAGGTCATGCTGCCATCAAACGGCTTGCCGTCACTGTCGACCGTGGAAACCGCGTATTGCGAGCCGATGCCGACGAGCTGTCTTGCCATGGCCGGTGTGATGCCGGTCGCGTAGTAGTGGAAAAGGGTACGGGCATCGAGATTGCGAACGCCGGGCTGTGAAAGAAACTCGTGGCTGCCTCCGACAAAGCCGGTGAACCAGTTGCTGTCGGGATAAAAGTAGGCACCCTCCATCCGGGGTCTCAGGTTGATCGTGCGCGCCGTCGCATTGCCCACTGCAACGGCTTCCGTGAGGATCCTCTTCATCCGCTCGTCCGGCGCGAAGGGTTTGCCCTTCTCGATCCCGATGGCAGCGAGTTGCCCCAACACTTCCGGATGGTAGGAATCGGACGGCTCGTACTGGACGATGTCGTTGACTTCTTCGTAGAATTTGAAATCGTTGGCATGAATTGTGTTGAACGTCTTGCCCGACACATTCTTGAATTCCATCGGCGGTGGGTTGTCGGCTTCTGAAAGCAGGTACACCTTGGCGAAATTCCTGGTGTTCTCGACAGCTGTCGCAGTGCTGCCATTCTTGAGAAAACCGCGCCAGAAGAACATGTTTCCATACGTGCGTGACCGAAGCACGAAGTATCCATCAGGTATCGCACCGTCATAGCCCGGCGGCAGGAGCAGAAACTTCCCGCCCTGGCCCTTGTCCGGGCCGGCATTGCCGATATCGCCGACGAACTCGAACCAGTGGTCATCAACGATGCCCAGAATGTTGGGCGGAGTCTCGATGACCAGTGGACCTTCCTTGGTGTCCAGCCACATCAGATTGTAGATGCTTTCGGTATTGCCGGTCAGGAACAGAGACCGCGAGTCCATCAGGTCCTCGAAGATCAGGACGGTCTGGTTGTTGTCCGCTCCCGCGCGGCCCCACCCGACCCGCAAGGCTTCAGCCGATGCACCGGGCATGGCATTCAGAAACGCGTCGACACCACGCATGAAATCAAGGTTGTCGTAGATCGTTTCGGTAGTCGCGTCATCCGGATACCCGTCGGTGAAATTCAATTCTCCGATTCTGGACTCGATCCGGTCCGGCGTCGTGATCGCGGCAGGTATCTCCGTCGTCATTTCCATCTGCGGCGCTTGGGCAAAAGCTCCGGCCGTGCCGATCAGCGTTGTTGCAGCAACGCCGCACAGCAGCCTCTTCGAGAGTTTCATCTCTGGTCTCCAGGAATTGGTTGATATCTTTGGTTATCGTTCGAAGTCATGTGCACCGGATGTCCACCGGCCTTGGGTAATGATTGACCGGCGGGCCGGAACTCTGCGGAAAATACCTCCCCGAGCGAACGTTTGGGGCGATTTCAATTGCCATCCTACTGATCGATGCGTCCCGTTTCTGCCCATTTCGCGCCATCCTGCATGCCGTTTTCGGTGTCTGGGGGAGCGGTCCTGAAGTCGCTTGGCGTACACCCCGCCCATCTGGTGAAGGCACGGCTGAACCCGCCCGGCGTGCTGTAGCCAAGTCTGGTGGCGATCTCCTGAACCTGCAGCTCCGTGTCGCGCAACAAGGCCCCGGCAATCTCGAACCGGCTTTGCTCGACCAGCGCCCAGAAGCAGATACCACGGCGATTCAATCTGCGCTGAAGCGTTCGCGGGCTGGTCCCGAGCTGTCTGGCCACCGCTTCGAGCGAAACGGTGCCCGCCAGAACACGCCCGGCGATCACCGCCTTGACCCTGGAATGCTTCTGATCGGAATCCTTCGTTCGGCGGGTCACATATGTTAACCTTGCATAAAGGCCATTATGTAGACATGTTGACCGATGCGAATTTTCAACGCAGACCATTGCGCGCCAAATTCCACGCGGACAATCAAAGGGAGGCGTGCATGTGGATGGGAGGCTCGCGCTCGTAAGGGCAACGCATCTGATCGACTACATTTCGGTGCTGCGCGAAATCGGCGCGCCGGTGGACCGCGATCTTGCACGATCCCTGGTGCCGCCCCGCATAGAAGAGACGCCCGATCTTTATGTAAGCGTCCCCGTCGTACTCGATTGGGTGGCGCGAACGGGCCACGACCTGCGTCCCATGGAGTTGGGTCTGCTTGCGGCACAGAAAACCTCTCTGGCGTCGTTGCGCCCTGCGCACCAGGCGGCCATCATGACTGCGCAAACCGGCCTGACGCGTCTCGAGGCCGTGATTGAAATCGCACGGTTCGAGGACAGTGCCCTTGACATGAACATCCGCCATGAAGGCGCTGATGCGCGGGTGATCTGCACCATGGCGGGTTTCGATCGACATCGTTTCGTGTGCTTTGCGGAGTGGTTGAACCTGCAGGCCGTCATTTCCATCCTCCGCAGCGTCCTTGGTGCCGCGTGGTGCCCGGGCGAGATCTGCTTCGTGTCACCGATGTGCCCGCCCCCGGCCGTCCACGCGGCATTTCCCAACGCCCGTATCCTCGTCGGCCAGCCGCACACATCCGTGATGGTGGCGCGTGCAGATCTCGCCCGACCGACCTGTGACGTGCTGGCCCCAATGCACGGTTCGCTGGCGTCAAAGGATGTGCAGGATGGCCAATCCGCCTGGGAATTCGTCAGCTTGCTGCGCATGATGGTTCAGCCCTATCTCAACGACGGTCGCACCGATATCGCCTTCGTCGCCGAGATCGCGGGGATCAGCACGCGGACATTGCAGCGCAGGCTCATGCTGAGCGGCAGTTCCTATTCGCAGATCGTTCAGGAGGCGCGCTTCGCGCTTGCGCGCAGCCGCCTCGACGATCCCGGCATGAAGATCATAGACGTGGCGATGATGGTGGGCTACGAGAGCCCGCAGCACTTCACCCGCGCCTTCCGCCGGTTCACCGGCATCACGCCATCACAATATCGCAGTCAAGGCTTCGAGAAAGCCGCTCGGCCGGATCGCGCAAGCGGTCCGCCCGGCATCGATATCGTCGCACCGATGGTGAGTTCGGAAACGCTGCGCTGCGCCATGACAGAGGCGAAATGACTGTTCGGTAGATCGTCGATGGCGTGGGCGACAGCACGCCCGGCGGCGTTGCCCGTTTCCTTGGCCAGGCGACGCGCCGGTCACCCGAAACCTGTCGAAGCGCTTCAATATTTCACGTTCAGGATTGGCGCGAAATGGGCAGAGCCCTCACCGGAGACGGTGTAGCCCCCTGCAGAGACAATCTCTCAGGGAGAACTGGGCAATGAACAAACTGACCACCGCGAGTGCGCTTGCACTCATTGTCGCTGCCGGATCGGCATTCGGGGAGGTCTCGTCCGAGACATTGCAGTCTATCTCGATCCCAGACACCGTCGAAACCTCCATCGGCACGCTCAACTTTTTCGACGGCGTCCCGACCGACGACACCATCGAAAAGCTGTATGACAATCTGGACCGGATGCGCGCTGTTCAGGTCTTTCTCGACAATCAGGGGGCCGCGTCACTGGCCTTCATGCGGTCCGGGAACGCGGGGATTGGCGCTGACAGATCCAACACGATCACCATAACCGAACAATTGCTGGATTCGGCCCCGCTCTATCTGACAGGCAACACATCGACGCTTTACGCGCTGGCTTATCTTGATCTGCAAGCCGAAGGGCCGCTGGTCGTGGAGCTACCACCGGGGATGCTGGGGTTTCTGGATGATGCGTGGTTCAGATATGTCGCGGATTTTGGAATTGCCGGTCAGGATCAGGGCAAGGGCGGCAAGTATCTGTTGTTGCCGCCGGGTCATGAAGGGACAGTGCCAGAAGGCCACTTCGTCGTGCAATCCTCGACCTTCAACAACCTCATGTTCCTGCGCGGCTCGATCGCCGATGGGCTGGAGCCTGCCGTGGCGAACATCAAATCAAACCTTAAGGTCTACCCGCTGGCCGAGGCTGACACTCCGGCAACGACCGAGTTCGTCAACATGTCAGGCATAAGCTATAGTACGATTGCCCCAGGCGATTTCAGCTATTTCGAGGGCCTGAACAGAGTGGTTCAGGAAGAGCCGATCGAGGCGATCGGCGCCGAGGCACGCGGACTTCTGGCTTCCATCGGCATCATCAAGGGCCAGCCCTTTGAACCCGATGCGCGGATGACGAGACTACTCACCGAAGCGGCCAGACTTGGAGATGCGACTGCCCGCGCGATCACCTACAATCCGCGCCAGGAAGGGGCACGTATTTACCCTGACACAGGGGGGTTCCTGGATGATGGGTTATGTCAACAAGGATGTGTTTTTCGAAGTTGACGGTGCCAGCAACCTGGATGCCAGAACGATGTTCCTTTTCAACTACACCGGTGTGACCCCCGCCATGGCCGTCACGCATCCCGGCCTGGGGTCGGATTACGCCGCGGCGTATCTTGACGCGAACAAACAGGCATTTGACGGGGCGAAAACCTACAGGTTGCACCTGCCAAGGGACGTGCCGGTCAACAACTTCTGGGCGGTCACGCTCTATGACACCCAGACACGGTCCTTGCTGCAGACCAGTCAGACGTTTCCGACGGTCGGCAGCCAGACCGAGGGCTTTCAGCAAAATGCTGATGGCAGCTTTGATGTCTATTTCGGGCCCGAACCGCCCGAGGGGCAGGACGCCAACTGGCTGGAAACCGTGCCCGGCAAAAGCTGGTTCACCATTCTGCGCATGTATGGCCCGCTCGAGCCATGGATCGATCAAAGCTGGCGCCCCGGAGAGGTCGAACTGGCTGAATGACGGCGCCTGCGGGAAAGCTGTCCCGCAGATATTCCCCCGAATGAGAGTTTACCCATTGGCGACTTGGCCAAGACACAGAGGACAGAGATGATGACAACCAAATTCGGAAATTCTAGCAGGCCCGTCGCCGCGACGTGGACCCGTGCGGCGATGGGACGGTCGATTGCGGCGCTGACCTCCACAAAAAAGCGCGCAACTCACTTCATTGCCGCCTTGGCCCTTGTCGGTGTGGCAGCCAGCGCGCAGGCCCAGACCGAACAAAAACCGGAAGAGATCGCAGAGCGCGCCTATCTCTACGGGCTTCAGCAGGCGATCTATTATGGCCAGCGCTGGATTTACACCCAGAATGATGCAGCGCCCACATATTCAGGGTTGAACCGGCTTTTCTGGGTGCGCAAGCAGATCACCCCGGATTTCCCCATCGTGACACCGAATGCCACAACGCTTTATGGTACCGGGTTTCTGGACCTGCGTGATGGGCCGGTCATCATCGAAGTGCCGGAAATCACCGATCGGTATTTCAGCGTTCAGATCATGGACCCTTACGGCCTCTTTCGTGTCATCGTCGGCTCACCCTTCAATGGCACCGCGGCCCGCAAGTACATCCTGATCCCGCCGGGCTTCTCGGGCCAAGTGCCTGCGTCCTTCCCGACCACTGACATCCTGCAGTGGCCGTCGATAACGGCGTTTGCCGGGGTCCGGATGGCGGTTGAAACCGGATCGGACGCCGAGATCGCAACGATCAACGCCTATCAGGATCAGGTCACGGTCACACCGCTGGCGGATTGGCTGGAGAACGGGAACAAGGGCGTTGACCAGGCGGACCGGGACATCGTTCCGGGAGATTTTGTCGTCCCAGATGGATTGCCCGATTATGCGGTCGGTCAGGTCGACAAGCAAACCGCGGCGCAGTTCTATACCCTGCTCAACGTCATCCTGAACGATCCGACGATGCCTGTGCTGGAGGATTCCCTGCTCGAAACCGAGATGCTCGATCAACTCGAATCCATCGGCATTGGCAGCGGGCTGACCTTCGACTGGGCGGCGCTGTCGCCCGACATGCAGGCCGCGCTGGAGACCGGTTTCAAGGCCGGGTTCGACAGCGTCCGCGCGACACTCAGGACCAACCTCATCGACATGAACGGCTGGGGGCTTATCCGCAACGACGGTGGATTCGAGACCCGGTGGATGGATCGGGCCGTGGTCGCCGACGCGGCCTGGGCCGCACCGGACAGAAACATTTCGCATAGTGGCGCATTCCTGTTCATGGATGCCGATGGCGAGTTGTTCAACGGCGAGGACAAGTACACCCTGACCTTTGACATGAACGATTTGCCGCCGGTCACACAGTTCTGGTCGATCCCGATCTACGACACCAACGGCTATTTCGTCGCCAATGAGATCAGCCGATATACGGTGAACAGCTTCATGCTGGCGGCTGGCGATCTTGTGACAAAAGACGGAAAACTGGTCATCTACATCCAGAATGAAAAACCCACCGATCCGGACCAGGCCAGGAACTGGCTGCCGGCGCCGGTCGACGGGTTTCGTTTCGCGGCGCGCTTTTACGGGCCCTACGCGTCGATTGCCGACGGCACCTATGACATGCCGAAGGTCGTGAAGGCACAATAAGCCCCCAACGAAGCAGGGAGGCACCTGTCCGGTGCCCCCTGTTTGAGCGAACGAACAGATGGTCATTCGCTTCGTGGACATATCTGCCGACACTGGGGACGGTAGAGGATCGCAGAAATTCGAAGGGACGTTTTCAATGAACCTGTCACATCTCAAACGTGCTGCCGTGGTGACGGCCGCAACCCTTCTTGCGCCGGGGGCTTATGCGCAAGATGTCACCCCGGAGGAGGCGCGCGCCATCGCCAAGGAGGCCTACGTCTATGGTTTCCCTGTCGTCGACAACTACCGCGTTTCATACGCCTATTACACCGACAAGAACGATCCGAATTTCAAGGCGCCGTGGAACCAGATCGCCAACATCGCGCGCGTCTTCACACCGGCCGATACGGCCGTGCAGACACCGAATTCGGATACACCCTATTCGTGGTTGGGTATGGACCTGCGCGCCGAGCCGATCGTGCTGACCATCCCTGCGATGGAAAAGGATCGCTATTTCAGCGTCCAGTTGACCGATGCCTATACGCATAACTTCGACTACATCAGCAGCGGCGCAACAGGAAACGATGGCGGTGTGTTCGTCGTAGCCGGACCGAACTGGCACGGCGAGACACCCGACGGGGCGGACAAGGTCTTCCAATCCGAAACAGAATTGGGCTTGGCGGTTTACCGGACGCAATTGTTCAATCCGGGCGATATCGACAACGTGAAAAAGATACAGGCGGGCTACAAGGTCGAAACGCTGTCATCGTTTCTCGGCCAGCCGTCCCCCGCCGCGGTACCGGCCATTGATTTTGTCGAACCGCTGACGCCGGACGAACAGAGGACGTCTCCGGACTTCTTCGAGGTTCTGAATTTTGCCTTGACCTACGCCCCGACGGTCCCGTCCGAAGTCGACCTGATGGCGCGCTTCGCCAAGATCGGCGTCGGCCCGGGGCAGACATTCGATGCGGACTCATTGTCGCCTGAGATGAAAACCGCAATCGAGGGCGGCATGGCAGACGCCTGGGCCGAGTTTGCCCAATTCCGGACAGAAAAGGTCGATAGCGGCAAAGTGACATCCGGGGACCTTTTCGGGACGCGCGCGTTCCTGAAGAACAACTATCTCTACCGCATGGCCGGCGCCGCTCTTGGCATCTACGGCAACTCGAAGGAGGAAGCGATCTATCCGGTTCTTGCGATTGATTCCAAAGGACAAAAATTGAGCGGTTCGAATCGGTACACCCTGCATTTCCCGGCGGGCGAGTTTCCCCCGGTGAATGCGTTCTGGTCAACAACCATGTATGAACTGCCAGCAAGCCTGCTCGTCGCAAATACACTCGACCGCTACCTCCTGAATTCAACGATGATGTCGCAATTCGTCAAGGATGCCGACGGTGGCGTCACCCTTTACTTCCAGAACGAGACTCCCGGTCAAGACAAAGAAGCGAATTGGCTGCCCGCACCCAAGGGTCCCTTCTGGGTCATCCTGCGTCTCTACTGGCCAAAGGAAGCTGCGGTGACCGGCGATTGGACGGCCCCCGTCCTTGAGCGTGTGACCAACTGACCGACACGCGCCCGGTGGGAACAGCTCACCGGGCGACCTCAGCTCATTTCGCGGTGAACTTGCGCAAGAAATATTCTCCGGCCCACGATCAAGCGGCAGCTAGAGATTGAGTTCGAGATCATCCACTCAACACTCGAGTTTGGGCGAGAGGACCGGGCTCACCAAAACGCCAGCCCTCCTCCACAATGCGCAGTTGATCATCATCCGACCAATACCGCCGGCGATCACCATCGGCAGCGGACAGAACGTCGATTTGAGGGCGGTTGATAAAGCAGGACATAAGGTCGGACTTACCATCGGATCAAACCCGAGATCACACCGCCACCGCCAGAGGTTTACTTGTGGCCACAGGCAAAGCCAAGAAAAGAAATCCTGTCAATCGGGCAGTTGCCAGGCAGATGCGCCCCCACGGGTTCGCAGGTTTGCAGCGGAAGGTTCCTGCGCAAAGTTGCCGCTCAAGCCCTTCGTTGGCCTCAGATTTCTGGCGAAAGGCGTCAGGTGACGGCCGTCAGCACAAACTCGATGGTCGTTCCGAAACCATCGGCAACGAGTGATGCGCGCCGCAAATCGCGGCCATTCGCGACGAGCGCCCCGAATGGCCGTATTTCCGTTCAGTAGGTCTCGACGACCTCACCGTAAGCGCCGCGTAGCTGAAGGGTCACGGTGACGTCGGCGCTGTCGCGGTTGCGCCAGAACCAGCCGTGGTCGCCGTCGAATGCGGCTTCGATGCTGCCCTCACCGGAGGTTGCGCCGCGGCCCCGATCATAGTCGATTGACTGGCCGCCGCCATGGGCGTGCAGGTCGAAATTGATCCGTCCACCTTCCGCGACCCAAGCGTAGTCTGCGATGGCACCTTCGGTCATCTTCATCTTGATTTCGGCAGAAGCACCGGGAGCCAGCGTGAAGGTCAGGACGTCCTGCCAGAGCTCCTGTTCCTGCGCATGCGCGGTGCCCACAAAGAGGCCGAAGATGTCGTTGAGCAGGCTCGACTGATCATCATTCGCCGCTTCCATCTGGCGATCAATCTCGGCCTCCTCGGCAAGCTGGCTCTTGATTTCGCCCATCTCGGTCAATCCGAGCACACCGCCGATGCGTGTCGGGTCAACCCCGTATTCTGCGGGCAGCACAACGGTGACGAGGATGGCAACAGCGCTCACACCCGCGATGATGGTCGACCGAAGAAGGTGGGCCGAGCTTGGCAGGTCTTCGAGGCTGGGTTTTTCTGCGTTGAACATGTGTTTCTCCGATTTTTTCAGGTTGCTACGAAGTAGCCGGTGATCTGGTAGCCCATGAGGATGAAGCCCATGGACATCATGACGACATTGGCGGTGTAGGCCTGGCGGTAGAATGCCGATGATTTCCGCCAGTAGCCCATGACGATCAAGATCACGGCGAGGGCCAGGATCTGGCCGATCTCGACGCCGACGTTGAACGCCAGAAGGTTTGGCAAAAGCCCCTCCGACGCGATGTCATAATCGAGGATCTTGGTGGCGAGGCCCGTGCCGTGGAAGAAGCCAAAGATCAGCGTCGCGGCCTTGGTGTTCGGCTGGACGCCGAACCAGCGCCGGTAAGCGCCGAGGTTGTCGAGCGCCTTGTAGACCACCGACAGCCCGATGATGGCGTCGACGATATAGGCGTTCACGCCCCAGCCGAACCAGACGCCCGCCAGCATCGTGGTGGAATGACCGATGGCGAAGAGGCTGACATAGATGGCGACGTCCTTCATCCGGTAGAGGAAGAAGACGACACCGAGCAGGAACAGGATGTGGTCGTAGCCGGTCACCATGTGCTTGGCGCCGAGATACATGAAGGGGATGAGGTTCACCCCCCAGATTTCCTGGATATAGCCCGCGTCACCCTCGGTGACGTTATGGGCGAGGGCCTGGGCAGCGCTCAGCATGAATGCCGCCAGCAGAAGAAGGATCAGCGTGGCCGTTCGGCGTGTGGCCATGGCGCACAAGACCCGTGAACTCAAAGTCATGGATGGATCTCCGATGTGTTGTTGATGGATCGGGTTACCGCTTTGCGCGGCGCCGATCAGCCACGCGGAGGTCGGTCGATCAGATAGACGCGGTGCAGTCCGCCAGACGTGATCCCAAGCCGCCAGGTGTCCCGGTGGGCCGGGGATGGATAAGATCCCGCAACGGGCGCGAGCAAAGCCTGACTGTGATCGTGGTCGGCCACCTCATGGCTGTGGCCGTGCATCGCCCAGTAGAGGTCTTCCTCGAACCCATGCGAATGCCCATGTTCGGCGATCATCCGCGTGTGGTCGGCCATGACCTCGACAACCGAGGGCGCGTGGGCCGCGTTCGGTGCGATGGACCAGACCACGAGCGACAGGCAAAGGAGCGCTGCAAACCCGGCGCGTCCGAATGTTCGCAAGAGTTCCATCGGTTTTACCTGCTCGCTCGTTCTTATCCGCAGCACGTGCTTCGCGCCGTCTTGCCGTATCCCCCGGGGGAGGTTATCGTTTTACTATGACAAAACCGCGCGTTCACGCAACCCATCCTGCCCTGATTGCCCGGCTGAAACGCGCTGACGGTCACCTGCGTTCGGTGATCGAGATGATCGAGGCGGGCAAGCCCTGCCTCGAGATTGCGCAGCAAATGCAGGCCGTCGAAAAGGCGGTCGCCAATGCGAAGCGCGCTCTGATCCACGATCACATGGATCACTGCCTCGATACCGATCACTCCCCTGAAGACCGCGCCGAGCTGAAGGCGATCTCGCGCTACCTCTGAGGCCGCCCCGTGCTGGAAATCCTTGCCGACCGCACCTATCGCCATCTCTTCGCCGCGCAGGTCGTGGCGCTTCTGGGCACGGGGCTCGCCACGGTCGCGCTCGGCCTTCTGGCCTATGATCTTGCAGGCGATAATGCCTCCATGGTGTTGGGCACCGTCTTCACCATCAAGATGGTCGCCTATGTCGGCATCGCCCCACTCGCTGGCGCCTTTGCAGACCGTGTGCCGCGCCGCGCGTTCCTCGTGGTGCTCGATCTGGTGCGGGCCGGGGCGGCGCTGTGCCTGCCCTTCGTCACCGAGGTGTGGCAGGTCTATGTCCTGATCTTCTTGCTGCAATCAGCCTCGGCCGCGTTCACACCGACCTTCCAGGCCACCATTCCCGACGTGCTGCCGGACGAGGCGCGTTACACCAGGGCGCTGTCGCTCTCGCGACTGGCCTACGATCTGGAGAACATCGCCAGCCCGACGCTCGCGGCACTTCTACTGGCGATCATGAGCTATAATTCCCTCTTTCTCGGCACAGTGGTCGGATTTGCTGCCTCAGCCGCCCTGGTCGTCTCGGTCCTGCTGCCCAGCCCGAAACCGTCGCAGCCGCGCGGCATCCACGACCGCACGACCCGCGGCATCCGCATCTACCTTGCGACGCCTCGCCTGCGAGGGCTGCTGGCGCTGAACATGGCGGCCGCTGCGGCGGGGGCGATGGTGCTGGTCAACTCGGTGGTGCTGGTGCGTGGCGCACTGGGGCTGGACGCATCGGCACTGGCCTGGACGATGTTTGCCTTCGGGGCCGGATCCATGATCGCTGCTCTTCTGTTGCCGCGCCTTCTCGACCGTATCGCGGACCGCCCGGTGATGATTGCTGGCGGCGCGCTCATGGTGGCGACGCTCGTGGCACTTGCCGGGGAGGTCATGACGCTCGGCCTCAACTGGCCGGTGCTGCTGGTCTCGTGGGTGGTCGTGGGCATCGGCTATTCCACCGTCCTGACGCCGTCGGGGCGGCTGCTGCGTCGCTCCGCCCACGCCGAGGACCGTCCCGCGCTTTTCGCCGCGCAATTCGCGCTGAGCCACGCCTGCTGGCTGGTCACCTATCCTCTGTCGGGGTGGCTGATGACGCGGTTCGGTCCCGTCGTGGCGCTTGGCGTGCTCGCGGCACTTGCCGGTGCGGGCATAGTGGTGGCGCTACGCTTCTGGCCGCGCGAAGACCCGGAAATCCTTGAGCATACCCATGACAATCTTCCGCTCGATCATCCGCATCTGCACGGCGAGCGGCGGCATGCGCATCCCTTCGTCGTTGACGAAAACCATCCCCGATGGGCCTCACAGCTATAGGGTTTCTGACGCGACGGCACCCTTGCGTTCTGCCTAGGCGACCAGAGATGGGTTGTTCAGCACTGGGCAGTTTGAACGGCAGAAAGGGCCGGTCACACCCGGCTTTGCTACGAGGAGTTTTCCGAATTTGCAAAGCCCGGGCCCTGCGCATGCACTAAATCGCTCCCCGATAGGGGTTCTGTGTGGCGGGCGTGGTGCTGAAGTGGGTTTTGCTTCGCGATTTTCAAGGTCGGGTGTGTGCTGTTGTTCGAGGTGATTTTGCCTCGATTGACAGAGGTTTTCCCTATGACCGTTCAGCATCCCACACCGATGACACCCCTTCGCGCGCGCATGATCGCGGATATGTCGGCCCGCAATCTCGGGCCGGCGTCGCAGACCAGCCACTTGCGAGCCTGCAAGCGGTTTTCGACCTGGCTCGGGCGATCTCCGGAGACTGCGACACCGGATCACGTGAAGCACTTCCAGCTGCATCTGATCGAGAGCGGCACGAGTATCTGCACCCACAATCAGACAATGACCGGGGTCAAGTTTCTGCTCCGGGTCACCCTGCGCCGGCATGACCTGGCGGCCGAGGTGTTACACCTCAGGAAGCCCGCGAAGGTGCCACTTGTGCTGAGCCGCAATGAGGGCAGGCGCATCCTGGCCATGGCGCCAGGGCTGAAGGCGCGCGTGATGCTGTCGCTGGCCTACGGATGCGGTCTGCGCGCGAGCGAGGTCGTCCGTCTCAAGGTCGGCGACGTCGTGCCGGAAGCGCGTCTTCGACACGACGACGGCGAACAGAATATCATCCGCATCGTGCAATCGAAGGGCCGCAAGGATCGCAATGTCATGCTGCCCGTGGGTACCGGCACGGCCAGATCGGGCATTGACAGCTTTGACGGGTAGTCCAGTTTGACGGTAAATGTCTCCTCATCCACCGCCTCGAACTGGTCGGGCCGCGAAAACCCGCCCGCGTGCATCTGCACGCTCGGGAAGCCGCCATTGCAAAGTTGCAAACTTTGGTCGCCGTTCGGGACTTGATCCTATCCAAATCGGTTACCGGACCCCGCCTCTTGCACGCTGCAATGTGGCCCTTCTTTTCCGCCATTCTCTGCGGCTTCGAAACCGATGGTCACGGGAATGTACAGCGCGCGGACAAAGTTGCGCTACGGTGTTACAATGGGCTTCGGAAAAGGGAGGTGTGCGGGTGCAGAAGGGACGTTGTCTTTGCGGTGACCTCTCGTTTGCGGTCGAAGGTCAGCCAATCGACGTGATCCACTGCCACTGCCACTTCTGTCAAAGGTCAACGGGGAGTGCCTATTTGACCGAGACCCTGTTCACAAAGCAGCAGTTTCACCTGCTGCATGGAACGCCGCGCGTGTTTACCCATGTGAGCGCGGGCAGTGGCAAGCGCGTTCATATTCATTTCTGCAACACCTGCGGGACCAAGACCCATTTGCTCTTCGAGCGATTTCCGGACTCGGTCGGGGTCTGTTCAGGCACGTTCGACGACAAGGACTGGTTCGCGCGGCGACCGGAAAAAACGTTGCACTTCTATCTGAGCAATGCCTCCGTTGGTACGGTCCTGCCCGCCGGTTATCCTGTATTCGATGCTCATTACTGGCGATCGGACGGCGGTACCGCAGCCGCGCAGATCTTCGAAACCCATATGCTTGTGACGGAACAAATGAAGGCGGAGAGCAGAAACCGCCTCCGCGAACAGGAGCCCTGATTTGAGATTGATGCTCATAGGGTCCACCCCGGAAACAGATGCGGGGATCAAAGCCCCGATCGGATCAGTCGGGGTGGATGTCGCGCCGGGTGCAGCCGGCATCGAGCACCACGGCGACCCAGTTCACGTCCGCCCGCAGGCCGCGCTCTGCCAGCCATGCCTCCTGAAGCCGGTAGGCCGGCAACTCCTGCGCGGCGGGGCAATACCAATAGTGAGGCGCCTGACGGTGATGGACAAGTTCGTGAAGCAGGACACTCACGTCTTCGGCGTCACGCGGGTCCCATGGCCTGACCAGCAGGATCTCGGCTTGTCCGGGGTCGTAAAGACCGCGGAGACGCCCCCGCTGAAAACTCGCCGTCGCGCCTTGCCGGGCCCTGGCTTCCGATTCGCTGACCATGCGAATGCGGGGATCCGTGTCGCGTCGCGACCATTTGCTTTGCGTGTCGAGCCACGCGTCGAGGACCGACACCAATTCATGCAGATCGTTGACCTGGCGCCATTGCGCCGAAACCTCGGGACGGTGGGCCTCTGCGGCACGCAGCACCGGCGGGCACAGGGCAACGAGGGCCGTGGCGAGGACCACGGCGACGTGGATGCGGGTCATGGTCGCCTCCCAAGTGGGCTTTGTGATCTGGTTGACCGATGTTACAATGCGTGACGCGGGCCGCCGAACGACCGTTTTTCAGGCTGGCGTGAGCTCAGTTCATGGAGCGAACATGGGACGCAAGCTTCCCCCCTTCGCCGCCGTCCGGGCCTTCGAGGCGACGGCGCGGCACATGTCGGTAAAGGATGCGGCGGACGAGCTTTGCCTGACGCCATCCGCGGTCAGTCACCAGATCAAGGCCCTGGAGGGCTACCTCGACACGCAGCTCTTCGAGCGTGCCGGCAACCGGATCGCCCTGACGCTGACCGGGAAAGGCTATGCGGGCAAGCTGAGCCACCTTCTCGACAGCTTGCTCCACGAGACCGAGGCGGTGCGCGCGGGGCCGCGTACCCTGCGCGTGCTGTCGACGCCGGGGTTCGCGGCGCGCTGGCTGGTGCCGCGCCTGCCGCGGCTCGACTTCGCCCGGGACATCCGGTTGCGGGTCTCGAACGGCGCGCCCTCGCTCGACTTCGCGACGAACGAGGCCGATGTTGTGATCCAGTGGGCCGACCGGCCGACGCCGGGCCTGTTGGTGCAACCGCTCATGGCCTCGGTGCGATATCCGGTGATATCGCCCGCGCTGAAAACCCGCGAGGGGGTGAACCGCCCCGAGGACCTGCTGCGCCTCAGCCTGTTTTATGACGAGACCGACGATGCGTGGCCGGAGTGGTTCGCCGCGGCCGGCCTCGCCGGTGTCAAGATGCCCGCCGGTCCGACATATCCCAACTGCGAGCTGTCGACGACGATGGTGGAGCAGGGTCAGGGTGTCTCGCTCGCCTATGATGCCGTGGTGCGCGGCACGCTCGCCTCGGGCCGGCTGGAGCGGCTTTTCGACATCGTGACGTTGCCCATGGCGATCTATTCCGTGGCCTGTCCGGAGGCGCGGGCCGACGAGCCGCGCATAGCCGCCTTCCGCCAGTGGATTCGCGCCGAGGCCGAGGCCGAGGGCGTGCTGCCCGAGCACCATCCACAGGCGGCCGAATAGGCGGTTCTGGTCCATCGCTGAAAGGCCATATTGCGTGAGCCGATCCGACGGGACAGGCGTCCCGCGCCAGCAATGGCGGCGGATGCCACGGGAACCGGCGACCTGTGGCCTTCGGAATGCGCATGTCGGGCGCGAACGCGCCCGTGAAATGAACGACAGGTCTTCATCCGACAAGCCAAGCGGGCAGATATGTGGTAGTCTGGGAACAGAAGCTGCGCCCGGGCAGCTCATCAAGGTGCTGGAGCCATGCCAATCCAATCATGTTCACGGGTGATCGCCTTTGGGATCGCGCTTTCAGCCTGCCTCGCGGCGGGTCCCGCGGATGCAGGCGATGACGTCCTGCACTGGCGGGTCAACAGCCTGCTTTACCCCAAGATCTTCGGCGAGGCCGGCACGCATTTTGCCGAAACGGTGCACAGGCTTTCCGAAGGGAGCTTTGTCATCGAGGTTCACGACCGGCTCGTGCTGGACCAGGACACATTCGGTGCCCTGGAGGCCGGGCTGGTCGACGCCGTGTGGGGGTCGGCGGGTCATCACCACCGGGAGGATCCGGCGCTGACGATCTTCAGCGGGTTTCCCTTCAGCCCGGACGCCGAGGGTTTCACGGCATGGATGCAGTCGGGTGGCGGGGCCGAGGCGCTTGACGCGATCTATGACCGTCACGGGTTGAAGAGCCTGTATTGTGGCGTTCTTCCAGCGGAAGGTGGCGGCTGGTTCGTCACACCGGTCACAACGCTCGATGATTTCGACGGGCTTGCCATGCGCAGCTTCGGATATGGCGCGCGGGTGCTGCGAAAGCTCGGCGTCGTGCCTTACGCGCTTCCGGCCGAGGACATCCGCCCGGCCCTGGAAAGCGGCCTGATCGACGGGGCCGAATTCTCGCTGCCCGCCATCGACGCCGAGTTGGGGATCGCCGACGTCGCAAGACATCTCTACCTGCCCGGCTGGCAGCAGCCTGTCACGTCGCTCGAGCTTCTGATGCCCGCACGGACATGGTCGGCGCTCTCGGACCCGCACAAGGCGGTCCTGGACGCGGCCTGCGAGGAGTCCCTGAGCCGGACCGCCGTTGAGTCGGGCATCCAGAATGTCGCGGCTCTTGCGGAATTTCGCGCCCAGGGCATTGAGTTGCATAGATGGCCCGACGAGATCCTCGTCGGGCTGAGACAGGCATGGGAGGAGGTCATCGCGGAGGATGTCGCGCATGATCCATGGCTTGCCGATGTCTGGCAAAGCGTCCTGCGCTTTCGCACAGGCCACGGCGACTGGCAGCACCGCGCCTACGCTGAATGATCCACGCCTAACCGGGCATGCCTGCGCGCCGCAGGCCGTCGAGAACAAGGTCGAGACCGGTGCTGTCGGTAAAGCCGTCGAAGGACTGCGCCACGGCGGCAATGCTTTGCTCGGGGCGGCGCCCCTTGGCGGCATGGATGACACGGGCCGCGTCCTCGATCCGACCGGCATGCGCGAGGCTCGCCGCGAACAGCCAGCCAGGCCACACCCGGCCACCGACGAAGGTCCCCGCACCGTAGAGCGGGCCAAGCTCCTCGGTCGCACGGGCCGGTTCGCCGGCAAGCAGATAGCTCAGCCCGGCGACCTGCCGATGCCAGTCGGGCGGGGTCGGGTCGAGACGCAAGGCGCGTGTCATGATTTCGACCGCCTCGTCCGCGCGGCCGGTCAGCGCCAGAACATGGGCGAGCACGGCAAGGTTGTCGGGCGTGTCCGGTCCAAGCGCGACCGCCGCGCGCGCATTCGCCAGTGCGTCGACCGGCAGATGCATTTCCGGGAACGGCGCGAGCAGCCGCATTTCGGCAAGCAACCTGTGCGCCCGCGCGCTGTCACCAAGTGCGACGGCACGCTCCACCATCCCGAGCGCCTGCGTCATTTCGCGCCGACCGCCGCCCCAGGCGAGGTGCTGGACCTCCAGCCAATAGGTCAACCCAAGCTGCGCCCAGGCGTCGGCATCGCCCGGCTGATCGGCGACCACCGTCTCGAGCAGCGCCCGCGCCCGCTCGTTGTCCTCGCGCCGCCGCCAGTCGCGCGACTCGAGCAGCGCGCCCGCCTGCACCAAAGCGGTGTTCGGCACTTCGGACATGGGGACCGGTGTGTGTCCGTGCATGCCCCACCATGCTCCGGTCAGCGCCATCGCCATCGCGACCGCCGCGGCGCACATGCTGAAACGTGCAACGGGGGTCGGGGTCGGCTTTCCGGAGTTTGCAGCCCTCGCGCCACCATCCTCGGACGATAGAAGGTAGCCCCGCCGCGGCACCGTACGCACCAGCATGGCGCCGTCCGGACCAAGGGCGCGGCGTATCTCGCTCACGCATTGCGCGAGGGAGTCGTCCGAGGCGATGACATCCGTCCAGACCTGCTCTATGAGCTCGTCCTTGCTCACCAACCGGCCGCGCCGCTCGCAGAGAACCTCGAGCACCCGGTACGATTTCGGGCGCAAGATCCGCTCTGCGCCCGTCGCATCCTCGAGGCATCCGCGTGCGCGGTTGAAAACGAAGCCACCGAAGCGAAGAGCATCCGAAGCCGTCATGGCAGTGTCCCGAAGGCGTTAAAACGCGATCATAGCACGATTTCACCTTTCTTTCAGAATACTTTCATGACCTGCGTCGAAACCTGTCCGACCCTCCTGCGTGACCCGCCGCAGGAGGCCACCCATGCAATTTCCCCCATTGTCTTCCGTACTCATCGCACTTTGCCTTGCCACTGCCAGCCCGGCCGCCGCCGTCACACCGCGCGAGGCACCGCCTTTGCTCGATGCGATCGTGCTCTGGCTGGCGGCCAACTTCGATCTGCCCGCACCCGCGCAGGGTCCGGCCCTCGTCAGCGTCGCCGAGGCCGACCTTGTTGCAATGCGCTATGGCCCAGAAGCAAGCGTGCCACCCGGCCTCGTGGTCGCGGTCTACGACGACACCGCGCGGACCATATATTTCTCCGACGGCTGGACCGGACGCACGCCCGCTGACCTCTCGGTGCTGGTGCATGAGATGGTCCACCACCTCCAGGCCTCCGCGGACATGCGCTTTGCCTGCCCCGCCGCGCGCGAAGCGGTTGCCTACGAGGCACAGGACGCGTGGCTCGGTCTGTTTGGCGAAACCCTCGAGAGCGCTTTTGGTATAGACGCCGCATCACGGCTCGTCGGCACGGTCTGCACCCATTAGGACCGCGTCGAACGCGCGGCCGGATCAAGCGGCTATCGCAACCTTAAAAAGCGTGGCAGAATGACATCGGTAAGCTGCGCTGCATCCGGCAGGGATGACATGCATGATCTATCGTGATTTCGGCAGATTGGAATCGGAAGGGTGGGCGGATCGGTCCACGGCCGAAAACTATGCCGCATCTTTCGCACGAGCCACTGACATCGCGATCGGCCCGATCGTCAGCGCGTCGGGCGCAGGGCCGGGCGCGCGCGTTCTCGATCTTTGCTGTGGTCATGGTGCCGGCACCGCGGCGCTTCTTGCCGCCGGGGCCGATGTCACCGGGCTCGATTTCTCGCCTGCGATGTTGCGCCAGGCCCGCAGCCGCGCTCGGGCGGCCGACCTGCGCGAAGGTGATGCGCAGTCAATGCCGTTCCCCGACGCGACGTTTGACGCGGTCGTGTGTGGCTTCGGCATCATGCATATCCCTGACCAGACAAGGGCACTTGCCGAGGTGCATCGCGTTCTCCGGCCGGGGGGCAACTTCGTCATGACGTCGTGGTGCGGCCCTGAGCGATCCCCTGCTTTCAGGATCGCTTTCGGGTCTATCCAAAGCCATGCAGATCCCGCAACGTCGCTACCGGATGCGCCGGACTTTTACCGTTTTGCCAACCCGTCCTCGGCGAAAACCCTCCTCTCGGAGGCCGGTTTCACAAATATCCATTCCAGCACGATCGACTGCTTTTTCGAAATCGATGAGCCCGAAGGTTTGTGGAAAATTTTCTCGTGCGGCACGGTGCGTGCGAAGATGCTGATCGACGCGCAGCCGCCAAGCAATCGAGAGGCAATCCGCCGCGCGATGGTGGAGGCGGTCGCGGTCGAATTCGGCAACGGCCCGAAACTTCGCGTACCCGCACCAGCAGCTCTCGTGACCGCAAAGACGTAGTTGGACCGAACGTCGTGAGGGGCCATGTCATGCGCTCCAATGAAGCTTTGGGATGACAGGTCACAAGTGCGGCGATCAGCACGCTGCACCGCCGCAAGGCAGAAAAGAGCCCAAACTGGTCGGAAAGCATGGTGCGCCGCGTGCCGTCCAGCATGGTCGCTTCGGTGACATGCCGGGGGATGTGAAAGGACTGAGGGTCGCATGATGGCACCAAAGGCGCTTATTCGGCGGCCTCAACAAAGCCGCACTCCAGCAGCCAATCTGCGATGGTCTTCATCATGACCGCGTCGCCGTTCATGAACACGGAGTCGCGTGCGATCTCCTTGTTCCATGTCGAGTAACCCAACCAGATCGCTGCTACGGCCTTGCTCGTCGCCTCAATGTAGAGGTCGACATCGAACTTCGGGTCCTTCTTGCACAAGTCGACAGAGGAGCCGGGCTTCGCGATAAGCCAGCACAGAACCTGATCCGCGACACGGTCCATGAAATTGAACCGAATGACGACCCGTCGGTCCGGCAGCGCCTGGTGATCGACCTTCCTGCGCAGGTTCCACATCAGGTAATCCGGGTTGAGGTCCCTCAAGGCAACATCCGCGCGTATGTGCCGGCGCGCCCATTCTGGCACTCCATCTCGCTCGACCAGCGTAGCCGCGACCTTCCAACGCCGCCTCGTCCAGAAAGTGTATTGGGAGCGATACTCTTCGTTCACTGGCCCTGTCGTCCCCCGAAGCATGACCCTGCAACAACAAACTTGTGCGCATTCGACTGGGAGAGGACGAAGCCATGCGACATTTCTAGGACCATACCACCCGTTCGAGAGACGCTGTCCGCGCGAAATGCATCCGCGACGCAATAAAAGCGACCAAAGCCTTGTTCAGGCCCAGTTGGCGTAGTTTTCAGCGCGCCTTTCTCCGCTACGGGCGACAGGTAGACAACTGACGCCATCCGGAAGCTGTTCATTTCCATTCCGTCTGACAACGTTGCAAGGCGTGCGTGGTTTTACGTCCGGCAGATCGTGCAGCGACACGGGCGGGACCCGAGAGGTCGCGCGACGCAGGATCGGCGACGATGCTGTCGCGCACATAGCCCAGTTCGGTGTTCGAACAGGTCTGGATGTCGCCCATCATCAGGCAGGAGAACTGATCTTCGCTGCCGGTGCGGATCATTGGAAAGTTGATCGCGTCGGGCAGGGGCCCGGTCGGTGCGAGGCCACCGTAGCGCAACGGCTCGGGCGTGCCCCCGGGCTTGTGGGTGTAGGAAAACCGCGGCACGCCACGCGGGCTTTTGCAACATCACCGTCATGTTGTCGAAGACGGACAGGGCGTAGCGCCCCTGCGCATCAGTCACCGTGACGTCGCGACCTTTGGTGACGAACACGCCGGCCACGCCGGGCTCGTCCTTCTGGCGCACCCCGTCGCGGCTGAGATCGTGAAACACGATGCCTTTCGTCGGTTCGGGGCCGGTTGCCTGTTCGGGCGTAATCTCACCGCGCTGAACGTCGATCCCGGCGACATAGTCGAACCGCGCCGCCGCCGGACCGGCCCACGCCAACGACGCGAGCAGGGCCGTACTGATGCCGTGACACTTTCGTTGCATGGGCTTTCTCTTCTGGCAGCACTGGCCCCTGACGCGCAGCATCACATTGAATATTTCATCAAATAGTAACGCCCCGTTTGCAGGATCACGACAGCAATGCGACCCGCGCCCCCCGGGATATTCGATGGACCAGGCTGGCGTCATTTCACCCCGGCGGTCAGGAAGGCCTGCACGAACTGGCGCTGGAAGATCAGGAACCCGATCAGCAGGGGCGCGATCACCATCACCGTCGCCGCCGAGATGACCGAGATGTCGACACCGCTTTCCGGTGCAGCGAAAAGCGACAGGCCCACGGTCAGCGGCCGTGTCGACGGGGAATTCGTCACGATCAGCGGCCAAAGGAAATTGTTCCAATGCGTCGAGACCGAGACCAGCGCATAGGCAAGATAGGTGGGCCGGGCCGCGGGCACGTAGACCCGCAACAGGACGCCGAGGGTGGAACACCCCTCGACCCGCGCGGCCTCGTCCAGCTCTTTCGGGACGGATTTGAACGCCTGCCGCATCAGGAATATGCCGAAGGCCGAGGCCATGTAGGGCGCGCCGATACCCAGCAGGCTGTCAAGCAGACCCAATGAGGCCGCGACGCGGTAATTCTCCACGATCAACACCTCGGGCAGGATGAAAAGCTGCAACAGAACGAGGATGAACAGCGCGTCGCGCCCGCGGAACTCGGTCTGGGCAAAGGCAAAACCCGCCAGCGTGCAGAGAATGAACTGCCCGGCAAGGATCAGCGTGACCATCAGGAAGGTGTTGAGGAAATAGCGCAGCCACGGCGCGCCATCCCAGGCGGTGCGAAAGTTGTCCAGCGTCCACGGCGCGGCAAGGCGGAAATTCACCGCATCACCGACATGGTGAAAGGCGGCCCAGAACGCGAAGACCAGCGGCGAAATCCACAGGATCGCCAATGTGATCGCCAGCGCGGGCTCGACATACCGCATCATCTGTAATGCGTCCTTCGGTCCAGCACGAGAAACTGCAACGCCGCCACGATCCCCAGAACGGCGAGGATCATCGCGGTCATCGCCGCCGCCGAGGGCCGGTCGAAATAGGCAAAGGCGGTTTCCCAGATGTAATATAGCAGCAGTTTCGAGCTGTCGGAGGGCCCGCCCTTGGTCAGGATGAACAGATGGTCGATCAGCTTGACCGAGTTGATCATCGCGTTGACCAGAACGAACAGCGTCGTCGGCATCAGGAGCGGCAGCACGATCCGGCGCGTGTAGGTCCAGCGGCTCGCCCCCTCGATATCCGCGGCCTCTTTCAGGTCGGGCGCGATGGTCTGGAGGGCTGCGAGATAGAAGATCATGAAGAACCCGGATTCCTTCCAGATGGTCACCACGCAGATCGCCCAGAGGGCCGTTTCCGGCTGGCCCAGCCAGTTGACGGGTCCGGCCCCAAACACCGCGCCGATCTGGTTGAGGATGCCGAAGCTGGGCGTGTAGAAGAACAGCCAAAGGTTGGCCGCCGCGATCATCGGCAGCACCGTGGGTGTGAAATACGCGGTGCGCACAAAGCTGCGCGCGGGGATCTTGGCGTTGGCCCACAGCGCCATCGACAGGGCCAGCGCCATCGAGGTCGGAATGGTCACGGCGGCATAAAACAGGTTGTTGCCCGCCACCTGCCAGAAGGTCGGATCCTCCAACAGATAGCGGTAATTCTCCAACCCGACGAATTCGACCGGGTTGCGCCGCGTGCCGCGCGACCACAGCGATGTCACCACCGTCGCCACCGACGGGTAGAAGGCGAAGACCGACAGCATGATCAGGGCAGGCGACAGCAGTAGCCAGCCGTGAAGGGCTCGGCGGCGACGCTCTGTGGTGAAACTGTCAGTCATGCCGGTGCCTTGGTGTCTCATGCGGGGCCGGCTGGAGGAACCGGCCCCGCCAGTGGTCAGTCGCGGGCTTATTTGTAGGCGCGCAGCAGACGCTCTGCGTTGGCCTGTGCCTCGGCCAGCGCATCCTCGGGGGTCTCGGCGCCGGTCAGGGCCGACTGGATCGCGGTGTTGAGCCCGTCGCGCACCCGCGCCGTCTCGAAGGTCGAGAATTCCGCCACCGCGTGCTCCAGCTGATCACGCGCCACAAGGGCGGGCGGGAAGTCCTCGGTGTAGTCCTGCAGCGCGTCGGTTTCATAGGCGGCGGGCGACACGCCCATGTAGCCCGTCTCGATCGACCATTCGGCGGCCTGCTCGGGCGCGGTCATGAACTTGATCAGTTCGAGCGCGGCCTCTTTTTCGGCGTCGGTCGCGTCCTTGAAGAGGTAGAAATTGCCACCGCCGGTGGGCGAGCCGAGCCGTTCATTCGCGGGCAGCATCGCAACGCCAAAATCGAACTCGGCGCTGTTTCTGACCGCCGTGAGATTGCCGGTCGAATGCCACATCATCGCGGTTTCGCCTTCGAGAAAGGCCTGACGAAGGGTGCCCCATTCGACCGTGCCTTCGGGCATGATGCCATGCTCGACCGACAGCGATTTCCAGAATTCCAGCGTGTCCACCACCGCCGGATCGTCGAAATAGGTGGTCAGCCCGTCCTCCGACATCAGCTCCTCGCCGTTCTGGATCGCCAGCGCCTGGAACATCCAGTAGGGATAACCCGTCGAGGGGATCATCAGGCCATGGTGCTCGTCGGTGGTCAGCGTCTTGCCCATCTCGACCATCTCGTCCCAGGTTTCCGGGGCTTTCTCCGGGTCGAGCCCGGCTGCGCGGAACATGTCCTTGTTGTAATAAGCGACGATGGTCGAGCGCTGGAACGGCACGCCCCACGTCTTGCCCTCGATCTCGCCATTGGCCATCAGCGCGGGGTAGAAGCCGTCGAGCCAGGCCTGGTCGGCCTCGGTCTCGATCACGTCCTCGAAAGGCACGATCAGATCCTGTTCGATCAGGTCATAGGCATCGATCGAGAACATCACGGCAAGCTGCGCGGGCTCGCCCGAATCGAGGGCGGCGAGCGCCTTGATCCGGGTGTCGTCATAATTGCCGGCATAGATCGCGTTGACGGTGATATCGGGGTTCTGCTCCTCGAACCGGGCGACGATGCCATCGACCACATCGGTCAGCGCGCCGCCGACGGCGATGGGGTAATACATTGTCAGCTCGGTCTCGGCCGCGACCGGAGTGACGAGCGCCGTGGAGGCTGCCAGAGCAGCGGAAAGGGCGGTGATGCGGGTCATTTCAATAAGTCCTCTTGATGGAACGGGGTGACATGATGGCCAAGTGGCCGTCCTCGGACGCGGAATCTTTGCGATCCTGCGCCACGGGATCCTGATAGGGCGCCTTTTCCAGAACGCCGGTGGCGGCGTTGAAAAGGCGCCGATTTTCTTGCGGGATGACGACGCCGACCGTCTGGCCGGGGGCGAACTGTGTGGGTCCGGGCAGGATCACGGCCAGCCCGCTTGCCGCCGGATGGTCCAGCGCCAGCCGGGTTTCGCCGCCGAGAAACTCGACATCAGCGATCACCGCATCGAGATCGCAGCGACCGGCCGGACCCAGTGACATGGCCTCGGGCCGCAGGCCGATGGTGACCGGCGCATCATAGCCGAGCGCCGCCCCGTCGATCAGCGCCATCGGCGGCTCTCCGATGAATTGCGCCGCAAAGGTCGTGGCCGGGTGCCCGTAGAGCTGGGTCGGCGTGCCGATCTGTTCGATATTGCCTTCACGCATGAGCACGACCGTGTCCGACAGGCTCATCGCCTCGCCCTGGTCATGGGTGACATAGACCACCGTAAGCCCCAGCTTGCGGGCCAGCGTGCGGATATCGCGACGCACGGAATGGCGCAGCTTGGCATCGAGGTTCGACAGCGGCTCGTCCATCAGGCAGAGCGGCTTTTCCGCCACCGCCGCGCGGGCCAGCGCCACGCGCTGGCGCTGGCCGCCCGATAGCTCGGAGGGTTTGCGCCGTTCCAGCCCTTCAAGGCCGGTCATGGCAAGCACCTCGGCCAGACGGTGGTTGCGGTCAGCGCGCGCAATCCGCCGCACCTTGAGACCAAAGATCACGTTTTCCGCCACGTTCAGATGCGGAAACAGCGCATAGGATTGAAACACCATCGACAGGTTGCGCTTGGCGGGGGGCAGGGCGGTCACATCACGGCCGTCGATCAGGATCCGCCCCGCCTGCGGCTGCTCCAGCCCGGCGATCAGCCGTAGCAGCGTGGACTTGCCGCAGCCCGACGGCCCGAGGATCGACAGAAAGGCCCCCATTGACAGCGACACGCTGATGTCCCGCACACCGCCTTGCCCGTCCCATTGGCGGGTGAGACCTTCAAGCGTGAGAAAACTCATGCAGCCTCTCCCGCGAAGGTCAGACGGTCGCCGACAGCGTCGAGACGGGCTGTGAACGACGCGCCGTGCGTGGCAGGTTTGAACGGCGATGGATGAACCCGGCCCCGCGGTGAAGCCGCCGCAGCCTGCCCTGCGCGCAGGGCGCGTTCACCATGCCGCGCCCGCAGGCCTGTGCCGTCTTCAGAGTCGCCAGTTGCCTGTCCATTTCGCACCCTCCGAATGCCCTTATGAGCACCTTTCATGACATCCGAGTGAAACCCTGCTCGAAAGAGCCTGCGCGCATGCGAATCGCGATCGAGCAATGCGCCTGC
>Ga0307955_1000151_pt1 | contig 37999 bp, 36 predicted proteins | sample OrgLakmetagen439_FD_201819 | JGI IMG/M metagenome (GOLD analysis project Ga0307955, IMG submission 201819) | Saline water microbial communities from Organic Lake, Antarctica - #439 | ecosystem: Environmental > Aquatic > Non-marine Saline and Alkaline > Saline | place: Antarctica: Organic Lake...
GGATCCGATCCCAGTCGAGCGCCTGATCGAACGCCTCGGAGGTCCATGTGCTCAGCGACGAGGGATCCGTCACCCCCTTGGCATGGCCCACGATATTGCCGAAAGAGCGCCGCTTGGTGCCCAGCATTCCCAGACCCCAACGGACCTTGGTCATCATGTTGGCCACGCTGGCCGGGGTCAGCTTCGGCGGCGCGCTCAGCCCGTTCTTGAGGTCCTTGTGCCGTTGTCCCAGCAGCTGCAGATCGACCGTGATCATCGCCGCCGAACATTTCGCATCCTTCGCCCTGTCGAACAGGCGCTGCATGAAATCATCGTCCTTGAGCGTGTAGACCTGCATCCAGAACGGCTTGGTGGTGTGCTCGGCCACATCCTCGATCGAACAGATCGACATCGTCGACAGGGTGAAGGGCACGCCGAACTTTTCAGCCGCCCGCGCCGCCTTGATCTCGCCATCGGCGTGCTGCATGCCCGTCAGCCCGACAGGTGCAAGCCCCACCGGCATCGCCACATCCTGCCCGATCATCTGGCTGGCCACGTTGCGCCCGGTCATGTCGATCGCGACACGCTGCCTGAGGTGAATCCTGTCGAAATCGGAGGTATTCTCGCGAAATGTCTGCTCGGTCCAGCTGCCGGATTCCGCGTAATCATGGAACATCCGCGGCACACGGCGCGCGTATATGTCCTTGAGATCCTGAATATTCGTGATGGTGGGCATTTGTGGACACTCCGGCACTGCACCACGATTGAGTACCAGCACCGCGTTATCCACGCAATCGCGAGTTTCGGGGCAAATTCACGCAGAGCGCAGATATTGTCTCAGCCGGGCACGATCTTCGTAAGTTGCGCGTGGCTGGAGCTTTTCTCCGGGGATATGCGCCGTTGCGTCTTGGTCGACCCGTACGGCGACAAGCATCCGGACACCCGGTTTCCTTATCGTCCACTGAAGCCCGCCTCCGCCCATCGGGTATTGCAAGCTCGCCGGTATGTCGTCCGAATGGGGTATATCCGGTATGACCTTGACCAAACGCCTGTCACCCGTGACCGACGTGGCACCGAGCGTCGATTTCTGCAATTTCGCGTAGTCTGCCTTTCCGCGTTCGTTCAGAATTTTGTCGTGAACGCGGGGTCGCGCGGCCTCGGCCTTTGTATCGGACTGTGGCAATCCGTATTTTCCACCGGACCGCAGGGTCGTCCCGGCAAATTCGAACTGATCCTGCCGGGGAAGCTGCTTCAGCAGCAGGATCCAATACCCCTGAGACAAGCGCCCGCGTCCAAACCCGAGAGAGGACTCGATGCGATCTTCGAACCCCGGTGCTATCCATTGGAGCGTTGTTATATCGCCATGAATACCTTGGGATGTCATCTGACCGACAATGAATGACATCGTAAACCTCGTGTACAAATCAGATCTGCAGTTTACCATCAGATCGTGAGATGGCCCAAGAGAAATCTGTCACGTTTTTCTGCCCGGGTTCCGATTTGGTTTGGCCTTTGGGGCGCAACCACCCTCCCGACGATCCGAGTGGGAATGCTGCGCAACACCTTCAAGGCGCAGAAAGCCAGTTTGATGTTTTTTGTCAGTATCTTGACGTAATCACGCCCGATGCGCGCCCGCCGCCAGACCGCGCACGAAGTCGATCACCTCCGCGACCGGCCCGCCCTTGGCGATCTCGGCGACGATGGCCGAGCCGACGACACAGCCATCGGCGACGCCGGCGATCACCTGCGCGGTGTCTGGCGTGCGGATGCCGAACCCCACGACCACCGGCAGGTCGGTCCTGGCCTTGATCCGGGCCACCTCGGGGCCGACATCGCCCGCCTCGGCCGAGGCCGCCCCGGTGATCCCGGTGATCGACACGTAATAGACAAAACCGCTGGTATTCTCCAGCACCTTGGGCAGACGCTTGTCATCGGTCGTGGGCGTCGCCAGCCGGATGAAGTTCAGCCCCGCCTTCGAGGCGGGCAGGCACAGCTCGTCATCCTCTTCGGGCGGCAGATCGACCACGATCAGCCCGTCGACGCCCGCCGCCTTGGCGTCGACCAGAAACCGCTCGACGCCGCGACTGTAGATCGGGTTGTAATAGCCCATCAGCACGATCGGCGTCACGTCGTCGGCCTCGCGGAACCGCCGCGCCATCTGCAATGTCTTCTCCAGCGTCATGCCACCGGCCAGCGCCCGCTGCCCGGCCTGCTGAATCGTCGGCCCGTCGGCCATCGGATCGGTGAAGGGCACACCCAGTTCGATCACGTCGACGCCTGCGTCGGGCAGCCCCTTCATCACCTCGAAGGACCGCTCGAAATCCGGATCGCCTGCCATGATATAGGACACGAAGGCCTTCTTTCCGGCGGCTTTCAGCTCTGCGAACCTGGTGTCTATACGGGTCATTGGACGGGTCATGGGGCTCGTGTCCTTCAGATGCGTTCGGGCGGGTTTGGCGCAAACACGGGCGGAAATCAATGCCCGGCTTGACCTTGCCCCGCCCGACCCCGTACATGCCCGCAATTCACCGCAGGAAAGGGCGTCAGATGGGCTTCAGGATGGGTATCGTCGGCTTGCCCAATGTCGGCAAATCGACGCTTTTCAACGCGCTCACCCGCACCGCCGCGGCGCAGGCCGCGAACTTTCCCTTCTGCACGATAGAGCCGAACGTGGGCGAGGTCGCGGTACCCGATGCGCGCCTCGACAGGCTGGCGGCGATCGCGCAGTCGAAACAGACGGTCCCGACCCGCATGACCTTCGTCGACATCGCCGGACTGGTGAAGGGGGCGTCGAAGGGCGAGGGCCTCGGCAATCAGTTTCTGGCCAATATCCGCGAGGTCGACGCCATCGCCCATGTCCTGCGCTGCTTCGAGGACGGCGATGTCGCGCATGTGGATGGCCGCGTCGATCCGGTCGCCGATGCCGACGCGGTCGAGACCGAACTGATGCTCGCCGATCTCGACAGCATCGAGAAACGCCGCGCGGGCCTGCAGCGCAAGCTCAAGGGCGGCGACAAGGAGGCCGTGCAGGCCGACCGCCTGCTGGCACTGGCGCAGGCCGCCCTCGAGGATGGCCACCCCGCGCGCACCGTCGCGATCGACGCCGATGATGCCCGCGCGTGGCGGATGCTGCAATTGCTGACGTCGAAACCCGTCCTTTACGTCTGCAATGTCGACGAGGCCAATGCCGCCGCCGGCAATGCCCATTCGCAAGCCGTGGCGCGGATGGCCGCCGATCAGGGTGCCGCGTCGGTGGTGATCTCGGCCCAGATCGAGGAGGAGATCAGCCAGCTCGACGCGGACGAGGCGGCGATGTTCCTCTCGGAGATGGGGCTCGAGGAGGCCGGTCTCGACCGGCTCATCCGCGCGGGCTACGACCTTTTGCATCTGGAGACGTATTTCACCGTCGGCCCGAAGGAGGCGCGCGCCTGGACCGTCCCGACCGGCACCACCGCCCCCAAGGCCGCAGGTGTCATCCACGGCGATTTCGAGCGCGGCTTCATCCGGGCCGAAACCATCGCCTATGACGATTTCGTCACTCTCGGTGGCGAGCAGAAGGCCAAGGATGCCGGCAAGATGCGGTCCGAGGGCAAGGGGTACATCGTCAAGGATGGCGACGTGCTGCATTTTCTCTTCAACACCTGACACGTCTCGAACAGCCAGTGCAGCCCACCCCCGCATTCATCTTGCCATAAATACTCCCGCCGGAGGCCCCGGTCAGGATCCGGGCGCAACGCTACGGTCTGCGGCGCTGTCAAGCCGCCCCGCCGCAAGCGCCGACGCGGCGATCATCGCGCTCGCCGTGCCCAGCATCAGCGCCAGCCCGCCCAGCTGATAGGTCACCCCCGACAGCACCGTGCCGAGAAGTCGCCCGCCGGCATTGGCCATGTAGTAGAACCCGACATCCATCGTCACCCGCTCGGCCCTCGTGAAGGCGAGGATCAGGTAGGAATGCAGCGCCGAGTTGATCGCGAAAACTGCGCCGAAGATCAGCAGCCCCGCGACCAGCACCCCGGTCAGCCACGCCTGCGGCCCGTCCGCCATCACTGCGGCCAGCGTCAGCCCCACCGGCACCGCCAGCAGCGCCAGCGCCCATCCCCGCGCGGCCCGGATCAGCGCCCCCTCGGGCCGGCTGCGCGCCCGCAACAGCCGGGGTGCGCCCGCCTGCACCGCGCCGTAAAGGATGATCCAGCCCGCCATGAAACAGCCGATCAGGAAAAACGCCGCCCGATTGCCCGCCTCGGACCCGTCCGACAGCACCGCGTAGAAATAGACCGGAATGCCCACCACGAACCACACGTCGCGCGCCCCGAACAGGAACACCCGCGCCGCGCTCAGCCAGTTCACGTTGGCGGATTTCGAAAACACCTCCGAGAATTTCGCAGCCTTGCGACCCGCCGGCAGCCCCGGCGGCATCGCCCAAGCGACACCGACAAGGATCACCGCCAGCACGCCCGCCATCGCCCAGACCGATCCCGCAAAGCCGACCCCCGCCAGTAGCGCCGCGCCCAGCAGGAACCCGACGCCCTTGACGGCGTTCTTCGACCCGGTCAGGGCGGCGACCCAGCGAAACAGCCCGCCCTCGGCCTCGGGCGCCAGCAGCTTGACCGCCGATTTCGACGACATCTTGGCCAGATCCTTGGCCACGCCCGACGCGCCCTGAACCACCATGACATAAACCACCGACAGCGCGACCGTCCATCCAGGATCGAGCTGCGCCAGAGCGATCAGCGCCACCACCTGCAACCCGAGCCCGGCATAAAGCGCCGCGGTCAGGCCGAACCGCGCCGCGATCCAGCCCGCCGAGAGGTTGGTGACCATCCCCGCGATCTCGTAGAGCACGAACAGATAGGCAAGCTGCACCGGCGTGAAGCCGAGCGTGTGGAAATGCAGCAACACCAGCATCCGCAGCGCGCCATCGGTCAGCATGAAGGCCCAATAAGCCGCCGTGACCGCGACATACGCGGACAACCCCTCGGGCCGGTGGGTCACGGTTGCGCCCCGACCATCAGCGCCACGTCGACCAGCCGATGCGCATAGCCCATCTCGTTGTCATACCACGCATAGACCTTCACCTGCGTGCCACCCGTCACCATGGTCGAGGGCGCATCGACGATCGCCGACCGGGTGTCGTTGGTGTAATCGGCGCTGACCAGCGGCCGCGTCTCGAACCCGAGGATGCCGGCAAGCGGCCCCGCGGCCGCAGTTTTGAACAGCGCGTTCACCTCGTCCACGCTGGTTGCGCGGTCCATCTCGAAGACGCAATCGGTCAGCGAGGCGTTCAGCAGCGGCACGCGCACCGCGTGGCCGTCAAGGCGGCCAGTCAGTTCGGGATAGATCAGCGTGATCGCCGTGGCGCTGCCCGTCGTCGTGGGGATCAACGAATTCAGCGCAGACCGCGCCCGCCGCAGATCCTTGGCGGGCCGGTCCACCATGGTTTGCGTGTTGGTCACGTCATGGATCGTGGTGATCGATCCGTGCCGGATCCCGATGCCCTCATGCAGGACCTTGACCACCGGGGCGAGGCAGTTGGTGGTGCAGCTTGCCGCGGTCACGATCCGGTGCCGCGCGGGATCGTAGATCTCGTGATTGACGCCATGGACGATGTTGGCGGCATTGCCATCCTTGACCGGGGCCGACACCACGACGCGCTTGACACCCGCGTCGAAATACGGAGCAAGCTTGGCTTCGGTCTTGTGAACGCCGGTGCAGTCGATCACCACATCGACCCCGTCGAGGGGCAGATCGGCGATGTCGCGCGCCCCGATAAAGGGCAGGCGCACACCGTCGATGCTCACGCTGCCGGAATCATGCGCGAACTCCGCATCCCACCGCCCGTGCACCGTGTCGAACTCCAGCAGATGCGCGTGCATCTCCGGATCGCCCACGGCATCGTTGATCCACGCGATCCGCGCGCCGCGCTCCAGCAGCGGCTTCAGGATCAGCTTGCCGATCCGGCCCAGCCCGTTGACCGCATATGTCGTCATGGCCTGCCCCTTTCGCATGCGGCGGGCGCGTCTTGCCCGGTGTCACGCTTGGTCATCCATGAAGTCATTTTGCGAGGCAAGTGACAGTTTTATAACAGACGCACGACGCGCGGTTCGAAACGGATGATCGGGGCAGTCGCATCCGCTCCCCTCTTGTCGTGCCGCCTGCGCGCTGCTACATCAAAGGTATCCGTTGGGGTGCCCATGACACGGGCTGAGAGGCGATGCGCCAACCCATCGAACCTGATCCGGGTCACACCGGCGTAGGGAACGGAGACCGGCCCGCCCCCGGCGCAGCACCTTCGTTCCCGACAAGATGAGAGGAACCCAAGGTGGCGACGACAGCGCTGACAATCGCAGGCTCCGACAGTGGCGGCGGCGCGGGCATTCAGGCCGATCTCAAGACATTCTCCGCGCTTGGCGTCTTTGGTGCCAGCGTGATCACCGCCGTCACCGCACAGAACACCCGTGCCGTGACCGACGTGCATTCGGTCCCCGACGCGATCGTCGCCGCACAGATCGAGGCGGTCCTCGGCGATATCCGCATCGACGCGATCAAGATCGGCATGCTGGGCGAGGCCAGCCTGATCGAGACGGTCGCGCGGGCGCTTCGCGCCTATGCCGGACCCGTGGTGCTCGATCCGGTGATGGTGGCCAAGTCCGGCGCGCGGCTGCTGCCTGCGACGGCGCGGGCGGCGCTCATCGACCATCTTCTGCCGCGCGCCGATCTGCTGACCCCCAACCTGCCCGAGGCGGCGGCGCTCCTGGGCCAGCCCGAGGCGCGCAACGATGCCGAGATGCAGGAGCAGGGCGCAAAGCTGCGTGACATGGGCGCAGCTGCGGTGCTGATGAAAGGCGGGCACGGCGCGGGCGATACCTGCACCGACTGGCTGATCGCCGACGAGGTGATCCGCCTCGACGCGCCCCGCATCGCCACGCGCAACACCCACGGCACGGGCTGTTCCTACGCGTCGGCGATCGCGGCGGGGCTGGCCCACGGCCAGACCCTGACGCAATCGGTGACGCGCGCGCATGGCTGGCTGCACGCCGCGATCCGGGCGGCAGATCAACTCGGGATCGGCGAGGGGCACGGGCCGGTGCATCATTTTCATGAGGTCTGGCCCGGACTCCGGCCAGAGGTCCGGCCATGACCGAGGCGATCACCATTCGCGGCGCGGGTGTCGTCGGGCTCTGCGTGGCCACCGAGCTGATGGCGCGCGGCGTGCCCGTCACCCTGCGTGATCCGGTGCCCGCGCCCGGACCGCATGCCTGTTCATGGTGGGCAGGCGGCATGCTCGCGCCCTATTGCGAAGGCGCCACCGCCGAGGAACCTGTCGTGCGTCTGGGCCATGAGGCCGCCGACTGGTGGGCGGCGCAGGGCGTGGACGTGCAGCATCACGGCTCGCTTGTCGTGACGCTGGCGCGCGACCGGCGCGAGCTTGATCAGTTCGCCCGCCGCACCACCGGCCACCGGCTGGTCACCGGCGCGGATCTGGCCAAGCTCGAGCCGCATGTCGCCGACCGCCACGACCGCGCACTCTGGCTCAAAGACGAGGCCCATATCGACCCGCGCGCGGCGTTGCGGCATCTGCGCACGCAGCTTGAAGACCGTGGCGCGCGGTTCGAGGAAACGGACGCCGCACCAAGCGGCCCCGGAATTGGCACCGTGATCGATTGTCGGGGTCTCGCGGCGCAGGACGCGCTGCCCGATCTGCGTGGCGTCAAGGGCGAGATGGTCGTGCTGCACAGCCGGGACGTAACCCTCACGCGCCCCGTGCGCCTGCTGCATCCGCGCTTTCCACTCTATATCGTGCCGCGCGGCGACGGTATCTTCATGCTGGGCGCCACCCAGATCGAAAGCGGCGAGCGCGGCCGCGCCTCGGCCCGCTCGGTGATGGAGCTTCTGTCGGCGGCCTACGCCCTGAGCCCCGCTTTCGGCGAGGCGGAGGTGATCGAAATCGGTGCCGATGCCCGCCCCGCCTTTCCCGACAACCTGCCGCGCATCACCCGAAAAGGCGACACGCTGCATGTCAACGGCCTGTTTCGTCACGGTTTCCTGCTGTCGCCCGCAGTGGCGCGGCAGGTGGCGGGGCTGGTGCTGCGCGACAATGAACGACCGGAGTTGTACCATGAAGATCACGCTTAACGGCACCCCGCAGGAGACAGGCGCGGACACGCTCGCCGCCCTTCTCGACGAGATGGGCTACACCCACGCACGCGTCGCCACGGCGGTCAACGAAGAGTTCGTCCCCGCCCCGAGCCGGGACGCGCACAGTCTGGCCGATGGCGATCGGATCGAGATCGTCACGCCACGGCAGGGGGGCTGAGATGCCGACGTATTATGACACCGAGGTCGCCTCGCGACTGATGCTGGGCACCGCGCAATACCCCTCGCCCGCGATCCTCGCCGAGGCGTTCCGCCGCTCCGGCGCGGGGATCGCCACGGTCTCGGTGCGCCGCGAGTCGGGCGGCGAACGGGCCGGTCAGGCGTTCTGGGACCTGATCCGCGATCTGGGCGTGCATGTCCTGCCCAACACCGCCGGCTGCCATTCGGTGCGCGAGGCGGTGACGACCGCGCAGATGGCGCGCGAGTTGTTCGGGACAGACTGGATCAAGCTCGAGGTGATCGGCCATGCCGACACGCTGCAGCCCGATCCGTTCGGTCTGGTCGAGGCGGCGCGCATCCTCACCGACGAGGGGTTCAAGGTCTTTCCCTACTGCACCGAGGATCTGGTGATCTGCGAAAAGCTGGTCGAGGCGGGCTGTCAGGTGCTGATGCCCTGGGGCGCGCCGATCGGCACCGGGCTGGGGCTCAACAACATCTACGGGCTGCGCACCCTGCGCGCGCATTTCCCCGATCTGCCGCTGGTGATCGATGCGGGCCTCGGCGTGCCCTCGCAGGCCGCCCACGCGATGGAGCTGGGCTATGACGCGGTGCTTCTGAATACGGCGGTGGCCAAGGCGGGCGACCCGGCGGCGATGGCCGAAGGCTTCGCCCGCGCGCTCGAGGCCGGGCGCATGGGGTTCGAGGCCGATCCGATGATGCCGCGCGACATGGCCGCGCCATCGACGCCGGTTCTGGGGCAGGCCTTCTCATGACGGCGCTGCCCCGCTTCTACCCGATCTTCGACTCCGCCGACTGGCTGCGCCGCACCCTGCCGCTCGGCGTGAAGCTGGTGCAGCTTCGCATCAAGGATCTGACCGGTGACGCGCTGAGGGACGAGATCGCGGACGCGCAGATGCTGTGCCGCGCGCAGGGGGCCACCCTCGTGGTCAACGATCACTGGCAGGCGGCGCTGGATCAGGGCGCGCCTTGGGTCCATCTGGGGCAGGAGGATCTCGACACCGCCGATATCCCTGCGATCCGCCGCGCCGGGATCCGGCTGGGGATCAGCACGCATGACCACGCGGAACTTGACCGCGCGCTGTCGCACGCCCCCGATTACATCGCCCTCGGCCCGGTTTATCCGACGATCCTGAAAAAGATGAAATGGCACGAACAGGGCCTCGACAAACTGACCGAGTGGAAACGCCTGATCGGCGACATCCCCCTCGTGGCCATCGGCGGCATGTCGGTGGAGCGTGCGCCGGGCGCGTTTGACGCCGGCGCCGATGTCGTCTCTGCGGTGACCGACATCACGCTCAACGCCGACCCCGAGGCGCGGGTGCGGGAATGGCTGGAGGTGACGGGATGAGCCGCTACGCCCGCCAGATCGCCCTGCCCGAGTTCGGACAAGTCTCGCAGGACAGGCTTACGGCCGCGCATCTGCTGGTCGTCGGCGCGGGCGGGCTGGCCGCCCCGGTGCTGCAATATCTGGTGGGTGCGGGTGTGGGGCGGATTACGCTGATGGATGGCGACCGCGTCAGCCTTTCCAACCTGCACCGGCAGACGCTGTTCCGGATGGATGATATCGGAGCGCCCAAGGCCGAGGTCGCGGCCCGCCACATGGCCGCCCTGAACCCCGACTGCGCGATCACGGCCCTTACGTCCCCGCTCGACCCGGCCAACGCCCCCGATCACGTGGCCGCCGCCGATCTGGTGCTGGATTGCGCCGACAGTTTCGCGGCGAGCTATGTTCTGTCGGATACATGTCTGGCGCAAAACACGCCGCTGATCAGCGCGTCTGTCGTGGGCACATCGGGCTATTGCGGCGGGTTCTGCGGCACAGCCCCATCGTTGCGCGCGGTGTTTCCCGACCTGCCGGACCGCGCGGGCAGTTGCGCCACGGATGGCGTTCTGGGGCCATCCGTGGGCGTACTGGGCAGCCTTCAGGCCCAGATGGCGATGGCGGTTCTGACCGAGAGGCCGTCGCCGCTTGGCCAGATCGTCACGTTCGACGCGATGGCTCACCGCTTCGGCGGCTTTCGCTTTGATGCCGCACCCGAGCCGCAAGGCGGCTTCGGCTTCATCGCGCCGCAGCAAACCCGCCCCGGCGACTGGCTGGTCGATCTGCGCGCCGCAGACGAAGCCGGCCCCGCCCTGCCGGGTGCCACGCGGTGCCGCGTGACCGATTTCGACCACCCCGACACCCGCCCCGACGGACAGCGCGCCGTGCTCGCCTGCCGCACCGGTCTGCGGTCGTGGCAGGCGGCGACGCGGCTGCGCAGCACCTGGGACGGAGACATTGCCCTGATCGCCCTCGGCGATCTTCATGAAGGAGACTGACAGATGAGATATCTTTCCCTGATCCTCGCGCTGCTGGCCACACCGGCCATGGCCCAGGACAAGATGACCCTGATCCTCGACTGGTTCATCAACCCCGATCACGGGCCGATCATCCTGGCCGAGGAGCTGGGCTATTTCGAAGAGGCCGGGCTGGAGGTCGAGGTGGTGGCCCCCGCCGACCCGTCCGATCCGCCCAAGATGGTGGCCGCCGGGCAGGCGGATCTGGCGATATCCTACCAGCCGCAACTGCATCTGCAGATCGAGAACGGGCTGCCCCTGCGCCGCGTGGGCACGCTGGTGGCCACGCCGCTCAACTGCCTGCTGGTGCTGGAAGACGGGCCGATCAAATCCACCGCCGATCTCGCCGGTCGCAAGGTGGGGTTTTCTGTCTCGGGGGTGGAAGAGGTGCTGTTGTCCACCATCCTCGGCCAGCACGGGCTGACGCTCGACGATATCGAACTGGTCAGCGTCAACTGGTCGCTGTCGCCCTCGCTGATGTCGCGTCAGGTCGATGCGGTGATCGGTGCCTACCGCAATTTCGAACTGAACCAGATGGAGATCGAGGGCGTGCCGGGCCGCTGTTTCTACATCGAGGAAGAGGGCATTCCGGCCTATGACGAGCTGATCTACGTCGCCAATCCCGACCGCATGGACGCCGACATGCTCCGCCGCTTCCTGCACGCCACCGAGCGTGCGACGCAATACATCATGAACCATCCGCAGGAGAGCTGGGAGATCTTTTCCGGCACCTCGCGCGAGTTGCAGGACGAGCTCAACGAGATGGCCTGGGCCGACACCTATCCGCGCTTCGCCACCCGCCCCGCCGCGCTGGATCATGCGCGCTACAGGCGATTCGAGCAGTTCCTGCTGGATGCCGGCATGATCGAGAACCACACGCCCGTCTCGGGCCTTGCCATGGATCTGAACGCGGAATGACGCTTGAGTATGGCACGACCTTCCCCCGCCTGCGCGATGCGGCGGGGACGGTCTGGACCGATTACACGCATCACGCCTTCGTCGAGGGGATTCGCGACGGCACGCTGCCGCGCCGCGCATTCCTCGGCTATCTGGTGCAGGATTACGTGTTTCTGATCCATTTCGCGCGGGCCTGGGCGCTGGCGGTGACCAAATCGGGCGCGCTGGAGGAAATGCGCACCTGTGCGGCCACGGTCGATGCGCTGGTCAATCAGGAACTCAGCCTGCACGTGCAGACCTGCGCCGGCGAGGGGCTGAGCGAAGCCGATCTTTATCATGCGGAGGAACACCCCGCCAACCTCGCCTATACGCGCTATGTGCTCGATGCCGGGCATTCGGGGGATTTCCTCGACCTGCTGGCGGCACTTGCGCCCTGCGTGATGGGCTATGGCGAGATCGGCGCGCGGCTGGCCGCGGATGCGACGCCCGATCACCCCTATGCCGACTGGATCGCCACCTATGCGGGCGACGACTATCAACAGGTCTGCCGCGATGCGGGTGCGCTTTTCGACGGCGCCATCGCGCGGCGGATCGGGCACAGCCCCGAGGCGACCCCCGGATGGGATCGCCTGTGTCACCGCTTCACCACCGCCACCCGGCTGGAAGTCGGGTTCTGGGACATGGGCCTGTCTTTCGGGCGCTAGTGGCCTTGTGCGGACGTTTGGGGTTAGCCGCGCATCGACGGGCCGCGGTGCGGCGATCCAGCGTGAATTCAGCAGCGCTTTATCCGAGCCAAATCAGGAAAAGATCATGGCCTTGCGCAGGTTGCAGCCAAATCGCCGTGCCGGGGGGCGGCGTCATGCCGGAGGCATGCTTCCAGCATGGCGATGCGCGGCGCCCTTCGGGCTTGATTCCGCGCGCGGCTGTAGCCTCCAAAGTCCCCTCAAGGCCATAACCGGCCTCCGCCCATTCCCTCCTCTCCGAGCACCTTCTCTCGGAAGCCGACCGCGCACCCCTTGCCCCCTCGGGCCCCGCCGCGTAAAACCCGCACCAAACCGAAACATGGAGCTTCGCGATGCTGGACCTCACCTATGAAGCGCCCAAACCACGCGTCATCGCGGGCGCGAAACACGACTGGGAACTGGTGATCGGCATGGAGGTGCACGCGCAGGTCGCCTCCAACGCCAAGCTGTTTTCCGGCGCCTCCACCCGGTTCGGGGCCGAACCCAACTCCAACGTCTCTTTCGTCGATGCCGCCATGCCGGGCATGCTGCCGGTGATCAACGAATTCTGTGTGGAACAAGCCGTGCGCACCGGCCTGGGCCTCAACGCGCGGATCAACCTCTGGTCGGCGTTCGATCGCAAGAATTACTTCTACCCCGACCTGCCGCAGGGCTACCAGATCAGCCAGCTTTATCATCCGCTGGTGGGCGAGGGCGAGATCCTCGTCGATATGGAGCCGGGCATCGCCCGCAACGTGCGGATCGAGCGGATCCACATGGAACAGGATGCCGGCAAATCCATTCACGACATGGACCCCTCGGCGTCCTTCGTCGATCTCAACCGCACCGGCGTTTGCCTGATGGAGATCGTCAGCCGCCCCGACATTCGCGGCCCCGAAGAGGCCGCGGCCTATATCACCAAGCTGCGCCAGATCCTGCGCTATCTTGGCACCTGCGACGGCAACATGCAGAATGGCAGCCTGCGCGCGGATGTGAACGTCTCGGTCTGCCGTCCGGGGCAGTACGAAAAATATCAGGAGACGCAGGATTTCTCGCATCTGGGCACGCGCTGCGAGATCAAGAACATGAACTCCATGCGGTTCATCCAGGCCGCCATCGACTTTGAGGCCCGCCGCCAGATCGCCATTGTCGAGGGCGGAGGTGAGGTGGTTCAGGAAACCCGCCTTTACGATCCCGACAAGGGCGAGACGCGGTCGATGCGCTCGAAGGAAGAGGCGCATGATTACCGCTACTTCCCCGATCCCGACCTTCTGCCGCTGGAGATCGAGCAGGCCTGGGTCGACGCCATCAAGGCCACGCTGCCCGAACTGCCCGACGCCAGGAAGGCGCGCTTCGTGCTGGATTTCGGCCTGAACGAATACGATGCCGGGGTTTTGACAGCCGATCTCGCCAATGCCGCCTATTTCGAGGCGGTGGCCGAAGGGGCCGGCGATGGCAAGCTGGCCGCGAACTGGGTCATCAACGAGCTGTTCGGCCGCCTCAAGAAAGAGGATCACTCGATCGAGGACAGCCCGGTAAGCCCGGCGCAACTGGCCGCCATCGTCCGGCTGATCAAGTCCGACGCCATCTCCGGCAAGATCGCCAAGGACCTCTTCGAGATCGTCTATACGACGGGCGGCGACCCCGAGACCATCGTCGAGGATCGCGGCATGAAGCAGGTGACGGACACCGGCGCCATCGAATCCGCCGTCGACGAGATCATCGCCGCCAACCCCGCGCAGGTGGAAAAGGCCCAAGCCAACCCCAAGCTGGCGGGCTGGTTCGTCGGACAGGTGATGAAGGCCACCGGCGGCAAGGCCAACCCCAAGGCGGTCAACGAGATCGTGACGGCCAAGCTGGGGCTGTGATCCCGGCCGATCTAGTGCTTTGAAAGCCACCCTGAATTCCCTACGCTCATCAAAACGATAGCGAAGAGAATCAGGGAGAGGTCCATGGGCTGGATGAAGGACGAAACCGGGCTGGAGCGGTGCGAGGCGAATTTCGTGCCACTGACGCCGCTGTCGTTTCTCAAGCGCGCGGCGCATGTCTATCCCGACCGCGAGGCGCTGGTCTATCGCGGCACACGCCGCACCTATGCCGAATATCACGACCGGGTCACGCGGCTGGCCTCGGCGCTTGTCAAGCTGGGCATCGAACCGGGCGACGTGGTGGCCACATTGCTGCCCAACCTGCCCGCCCATGCCGAGGCGCATTTCGGCGTGCCCGCATCCGGCGCCGTGCTCAACACCATCAACACGCGGCTCGAGGCCGACACCATCGCCTATATCCTCGATCATGGCGAAGCCAAGATCGTGCTCTGTGATCCGCAATTCCTGCCCACGCTGGTGCAGGCGACCGAGGTGATGGAGGGCCCCGTGCCGCAGATCATCGAGGTGGCCGACGATCAGGCCGGGGTGCATGGCCACGGGCATTACATGGAATACGAGGAGCTGCTGGCCACCGGTGATCCCGATTTCGCGTGGATCATGCCGCAGGACGAATGGGAAAGCCTCGCGCTGAACTACACCTCGGGCACCACCGGCAAGCCCAAGGGCGTGGTCTGTCATCACCGGGGCAGCTACCTGATCACCATGGGCACGGTCGTCAGCTGGCAATTGCCGCGCTACGCGCGCTACCTGACCATCGTGCCGCTCTTTCACTGCAACAACTGGAATCACGTCTGGCTTTTGCCGATGCTGGGGGCCACGCTGGTGGGCTGTCGCGACATCACCGCCAAGGCCATTTATGATGCCGTCGCCGACGAAGGGGTCACGCATTTCGGCGCGGCGCCCATCGTGCTCAACACCATCGTCAACGCGAAACCCGAGGACCGGCGTAAGTTCGATCACGTGGTCGACGTGTTCACCGCCGGGGCCCCGCCCCCCGCCGCGACACTGGCCGCGATCGAGCCGCTGGGGTTTCAGGTGACGCAGGTCTACGGGCTGACCGAGACCTACGGCCATGTCACCGAATGCCTGTGGCAGGAACGGTGGCACGATCTGAAGGACGACGACCGCTACGCCGTCAAGGCGCGCACCGGGATCGCCATGCCGATGATGGAGGATATCACGGCGATGGATCCCGAGACGATGCAACAGACCCCGATGGACGGTGTGACGCAGGGCGAGATCATGATCCGCGGCAACGCCGTGATGAAAGGCTATCTGAAAAATCCCAAGGCCACGAAAGAGGCGTTCGCGGGCGGCTATTTCCACTCGGGCGATATCGCGATCCAGCATCCCGACGGCTATCTGCAGATCGCCGACCGCGCCAAGGACATAATCATCTCGGGCGGCGAGAATATCAGTTCGGTCGAGATCGAGGGCGTTATGATGCGCCACCCGTCGGTGCTGCTGTGCGCCGTGGTGGCGAAACCGGACCCGAAATGGGGCGAGGTGCCCTGCGCCTTTGTCGAATTGAAGGACGGCGCGACCGAGACCGAGGAAGCGCTGATCGCCTTCGCGCGCGAAAAGCTGGCGGGGTTCAAGACACCCAAGGCGGTGGTGTTTCAAGATCTGCCCAAGACCTCGACCGGCAAGATCCAGAAATTCGAACTGCGCCAGGTCGCCCGGTCGCTTTGATGTGGGGGCGTCGGGCGCGGGTTGTCCGATACCAGTGCGGTCAGCCAGAGCGGGGCAGGCACAGTGATGCGGGCGTGGCGAATGGCCTTGATCTGGCTATGGGAGTATAGTGATGAGCCGCGCATCGCAGGGCCGCGGTGCGGCGATCCAACGTGATTTTGGCAGCGCTTTATCCCAGCCAAGTCTGGAAAAGATCAGAGCAAAGCGCAGGTTGCAGCCAAATCGCCGTGCCGGGGGGCGGCCCGGCGATGCGCGGCGCCCTTCGGGCTTGATTCCGCGCGGGGCCGTAGCCTCAAGTCCACCACCGGCCCCCAGGCAAATCCCCCCGACCAATCAGCCCTTCTTCAGCACCCGCTGGCCCAGCAACTCGGCGATCTGCACCGCGTTCAGCGCCGCCCCCTTGCGCAGGTTGTCGCTGACACACCACAGGTTGATGCCGTTATCGATGGTCGAATCCTGCCGGATGCGGCTGATGAAGGTGGCGAAATCGCCCACGCATTCGATCGGCGTGACGTAGCCGCCATCCTCGCGCTTGTCGATCACCATGATGCCGGGGCTTTCGCGCAGGATGTCGCGCGCCTCGGCCTCGTCGAGATGGTCCTCGAACTCGATATTGATCGCCTCGCCATGGCCCACGAAAACCGGCACGCGCACGCAGGTCGCGGTCACCTTGATTTTCGGGTCCATGATCTTCTTGGTCTCGGCGACCATCTTCCACTCTTCCTTGGTGGACCCATCCTCGAGGAAGACGTCGATATGCGGGATCACGTTGAACGCGATCTGCTTGGGATAGACCTTGGCCTGGTAATTGTCGGTCGGGTTGTAGACGGACTTGGTCTGGTCCCAAAGCTCGTCGATCCCCTCCTTGCCGGAGCCCGACACCGACTGGTAAGTCGACACCACCACCCGCTTTATCCGCGCACGGTCGTGCAGCGGTTTCAGCGCCACGACCATCTGCGCGGTCGAGCAGTTGGGATTGGCGATGATGTTCTTCTTGGAATAGCCCATCACCGCGTCTGCGTTGACCTCCGGCACGATCAGCGGCACGTCCGGGTCGTAGCGGTAAAGCGACGAGTTGTCGATCACCACGCAGCCCGCCTTGGCGGCCTTCGGCGCATAGGTCTTGGTCGCGTCCGATCCGATGGCGAACAGCGCCATGTCCCAGCCGGTGAAATCGAACGTGTCGAGATCCTGCGTCTTGAGCGTGCGGTCGCCAAAGCTGATCTCGGTGCCAAGGCTGCGGCGCGAGGCCAGTGCCGCGATCTCGTCGATCGGAAACTCGCGCTCGGCGAGGATGTTCAGCATTTCGCGGCCCACATTGCCCGTGGCACCGACGACGGCGATTTTGTAACCCATGTGTATCATGCCTCCTGCGCGGGGGGTTGCGGGGCGTGTCATACAGCGATTGCGCACGGGGCGAAAGGGGAAGTGCTCAGCCCATGCTGTCGCGGCTGAAGAGATAGACCGCAAGGCCCAGGATCATCGCAAAGCCGAACAGCGCGAAGATCGCGACATACCCGGCCAGCGGCCCCGCCGTTGCGGCGGACCCATGCAGCGGGCCGGACGTGAACTGCGCCACGCCCACCCCGCCGATCCCGAAGAGGTTGAGCAGCGTCACACCGCGCCCGGCCAGATTGGCCGGGAAAAACGCCTTGCCATGCGCGATGAGGACCGGAAACGAGGCCCCCGAGAACCCGATCACCGCCAGCAACGCGATGGACAGCGCAAGACTGGCATCGGGCCGGATCATCAGCGTCAGCACCGCCAGCGCGCAGATCAGGTTGCCTGTGAAGATCACCCGCTTGCGGCTTTGAAAGATGCGGTCGAGCGGGCCGTAGGCCAGCGTGCCCGCGATCATCGCCAGCCCCATGACCAGCGTCGCCTGCCCGACCTGCGAGGTATTCAGCCCATAGATCTCCGACAGGTACGGCCCCGCCCACAGCCCGCGCAGCGCCGCCGCCGGCGCATAGGCCACGAACATCAGCGGCAGGATCGCCCAGAGCGCCGGCATCCGCAGCAGGTCGAGGATCGATCCGCGCGCCGCGCCGGTCACCGCCTCGGGATCGCGCACTGCCGCGTGAATACCCGCCGCGATGAGGCCCGAGATCCCCGCCAGCCCCCAGAGCGCCGCGCGCCAGCCCATGGTTTCCGCCGCGAAGGCCATCGGCCAGGCGGCCACCAGATTGCCCGCCGACCCGACGCCCAGCATCAATGCGGCCAGCGTGGCGAATTTCGCGGCCGGGAACTGCCGCGCGAAAATGTAGTAGGACGCCATCAGCACCGGCGAACAGCCCACGCCGATCAGCGCCATGGCAAGGCCGATATGCAACGGGGTGGTGGCCAGCGCGAACAGCGCCGATCCCCCGCCCCCGCCGATCAGCAGCAGCACGGCGGCGGTGCGGCGCGGCCCGAACCGGTCCAGCGCCCAGCCCACCGGCAATTGCATCGCGGCGAACACGATGAACCACAGCCCCGAGGCGAAGGCCAGATCATCGGGTGTCGTCCCGATATCGCGCGCCAGAGGGCCGCTGAGAACGGCCAAAAAGGCGCGGAAGAACTGGCTCAGGACATAGGCAAGACACAGCAGGACAAGACCGGCACGCATGCGGTGATTTCCTTGATGCCGTCAGGCCGCGCCGCGCGCGATCAGCACGTCGACATGCGCCGCCGTGCTGTCGGCAAGCGCGTCGAGATCGTAGCCCCCTTCGAGGCTGCTCACCAGCCGCCCCCCGCACAGCTCGTCGGCCAGATCGCACAGCCGCTCGGTGACCCATGCGAAATCGCCCGTCTCCAGCATCAGCTCGGCCAGCGGATCGGCACGATGCGCGTCGAACCCGGCCGAGACGAGGATCAGCTCGGGCCGGAACGCGCGGACACGCGGAAAGACCGTGTCCTCAAAGGCGCGCCGAAACCCGGCGCTGCCGGTATGCGGGGCCAGCGGCACGTTCACGATCGTGCCATGCGGGCCGGTCTCGTGCGCGGCCCCCGTGCCGGGCCAGAGCGGCGACTGATGCGTTGACGCGAACAGCGCACGCGGCTCGTCCTCCAGCAGGTCCTGCGTGCCATTGCCGTGATGCACGTCGAAATCGACGACCGCGACGCGGGACAAACCGTGATGATCCAGCGCGTGTTTCGCCGCCGCCGCCACGGTGCCGAACAGGCAGAACCCCATCGGCGTCTCGCGTTCGGCATGGTGCCCGGGCGGGCGGACCGCGACAAAGGCATTGCCCGCCTCGCCCGACAGCACCATGTCGACACCGCGCAGCGCGCCACCGACGGCCCGGTGCGCCGCGGCCAGCGTGCCGGGCGACATCCATGTATCCGCGTCGAGCGGCGCGAACCCCTGCTCGGGGGCGGCGGCGCGGATCGCCTCGATATGGGATTTGGGATGCACGCGCAGCAGATCGTCCTCGGCGGCCAGCGGCGCGCTCACGCGGGTCACATCCTTGCCGTCGAGTGCTGTCAGAACGCGGCGAAGCCGCGCGACCTGTTCGGGATGGCCGGGCGGCATCTCATGGCCGAGGCAATCGTCATGGGTGATCAGGGCTGTGGTCATGCGGTACCTCCTCGTCCTCGCGCGAGCCAATCCGGAATTTCGGGGATTGTCCAGTGCCCGATCAGACCGCCTTCAACGCCGTCTCGGTCTGCTGCGCAAGACTGACACCCGCCTGCGTCATCGTCAGATAGGTATAATCCGCACCCGCCTCGCGGATCTGCGCCTGATGCGAGTCGTGCAAGGCATGCGCCACGATCGGCCCGGCAAAGCCGCGCTGGCGCAGGGACCGCGCGGCGATCAGCTTGGCCTCCAGATCGTCCATCGCGAGGATCGCCGCCCTGATGCCGCCAAGGTTGCAACTGCGCCAGAAATTGCTGTCTTCGGCATCGGCGAACAGAACGTTGCGCCCGGCCTCGACATGCGCCTGCGCCTTGTAGGTGTCCGCATCCAGCCCCAACGGCTTGAGCCCCTGTTCGACAACCGCGCTATAGGCGGCGCTGCCGGTCCGGCCCATCCCGAAGATCAGGACATCCGCGTCGCCAAGATCCTTGGGCTGTTCATCGACATGCATCGTGTCACGCTCATAGTTGCGGAGCCGCGTCTCGAACCGCTCGTAAAGCGGATGCGCGAAGCGGTTGAGCGGCGCGGAGATCACGAAAGAGATCGACACGGCGATCGCCAGCGGCACAAGGTATTCCGGCAACACGCCGGCGGCCACGATCAGACCGAATTCCGAATAGGCCGTCAGGCTGAGCGCGGTCAGGAACGCGCTGCGCGCGCGCAGCTTGAACGCCACCAGAAGCGCGAAGAACAGCACACCCTTGAGCGCCAGCACGATCCCCACGGCGACGGCGAACACCATCGCACCCCAGTCCGGCAGCCCGGTCAGCCCGATCTGCAGGAAAAAGCCCACAAGGAAGATCTCCTTGAGCGACCAGAGCGAATCACCCAGTTCCTTGGCCCGGGCATGGGTCGACAGAAGCACGCCCATCACCAGCGCGCCGATCTCCGACGACAGGCCCATGGCCTCGAAGCCCATGCCGCCGATCACCAGCGACAGCAGCATGCCCATCAGCACCAGCAATTCGTCATGGCCGGCGAAATCCAGCAACCAGTGCAGCGCGGGCCGCAACAGCGGCACGGCAAAGACCAGCAGCGCCCAGATATTGGGCGTCTGGCCCGACCAGACCGCAAGCACCACCAGCGCGATGATGTCCTGCACGATCAGGATACCGATGGCGGTGCGGCCGTGAAACGCGCCCAGTTCCCGCTTGCCTTCCAGCAGTTTCGCCGCCAGCACGGTCGAGGAAAACGACAGCGCGATCGCCAGCAGCAGCGCGGTGTTCCAGTCCAGCCCCATGAGGAATTTCAGACCCGGCAGGAACACCAGCACCGAGATCGCGAAATGCAACAGCGCTCCGCCGATCACCTGCGGCTGCGCGATCTGCTTGAGCTTGAGCTTCAGCCCGACGGTGAACAGCAGCATCAGCACGCCCAGATGCGCGATATGATCCAGCGCCTCGCTGCTATAGGTCGGCAGGCCCAGAAGCGGCCCGAAGATGTTGATGGCAAAGCCGGCGGCCAGAAACCCGACCAGCGGCGGCAGCCCGAGCGGGCGCACGACAAGACCGAAAAGGAAGGCGAAACTGACGGTTATGACTTCGAACAAGACGCATCTCTCCTGTCTGGATCATGATCGAAAAGGCTGTGCGGATCGCCGCGCCCGCCTCTGCGGCACCCGACAGACACCCGGAATTGACGGCCAGCTTGTCGCAGCAGCGCTGCTACGGCAAGCCTCAATTCGTCCCCTGCCCGCGCGGCCTCAGATGATCTCGTCCTCGTCATCGAGCGGGGCCGCATCCGGATGCGCGCTGATGCCTTCGGCGGCGGCCTCGGCGCGGGGTGTCTCGGCGACGTGAAACAGCGCATCGCCCTCGTAGACCACCGGCATGTTGGTGCGCCCGATCACGACGCCGCCTTGTTCGGCCATGACATCGCTTTCCACATCGCCGAAGGCATTGGCGACCGCGCCCAGAACCGTGCCGGGCTGCACCGCATCCCCGACCGCGACATAACCCCGGAAAAGCCCGCCGCGCGGCGCGCGGTACCAGGTCGAGTTGCGCGCGCGCACCGGCTTGACCTTGTTGCGCGGCACGCCCTTGGCACGGATCATCCCCAGATGCCGCATCACGCGCAGAAGGCCCGACACCCCGGCCCTTGCGGCGAACTCATCAAAGCGCAGCCCCTCGCCCGCCTCGTAGAGCAGCACATCGACGCCGGCGGCCTCGGCGGCCATGCGCAGCGAGCCCTCGCGCAGCTTCGATTCCATCATCACCGGCGCGCCGAAGGCCAGCCCCAGTTCCTCCAGCCGCGCGTTGCCGGGGGTCAGCCGGATCTGCGGCAGGTTGGTGCGGTTGATCGCCGCCGAATGCAGATCCACCCCCACATCCGAGCGCATCACGATCTCCTGCATGAAGATATGTGCAAGCTGCGAAGCCATGGACCCGGTGCTCAGCCCCGGAAACACCCGGTTGAGATCGCGCCGGTCGGGCAGGTAGCGCGAATGGTTGAGAAACCCGAAGGTGTTGACGATCGGCACTGCCAGCAAGGTGCCCGCCATGGATTTCAGCGCACCCGACCGCAACAGCCGGCGCACGATCTCGACGCCGATCACCTCGTCGCCGTGGATCGCCGCCGAGACGAACAGGACCGGCCCTGGGCGCGTGCCATGCACCACCTCGACCGACAGATGCACGGGCGTGTGATTCGACAGCGTGCTGACCGGGATATCGACCCGTGCGCGCGTGCCGGGGTCGACCAACGCCGGGCCGATCTCGAAGGGTTTGCGCTTCGCCATGCCGGCCTATCCAATCATGTTGCTCTCGGGGGCGGCTTAGGCAATCCGCAGGGCGCTGTCCATGCCGCGCCCGCTTGATCGGGGCATCCTGTCCGGCTAGGACGGCGCATGGTCTCTGATCTGCCCACGCTTTGCCCGGTCTGCGGCGGCCCCGGCCCCGCCGCATTCGGTATCTGGGACGGGCTGGGCTACTGGCGCTGCGACACCTGTCAGGCGCGCGGGCTGAACCCCGCGCATCATCCCGACCCCGCCACCGAGAAGGCCGAATACGACCGGCACGAGAACCGCGTCGACGATCCCGGCTACCGGCGGTTCCTGTCGAGGCTCGCGGATCCGCTGCTTGCCCGTCTGGCACCCGGGTCGCAGGGGCTCGATTACGGCTGCGGCCCCGGCCCGGCGCTGGCCTATATGCTGCGCGAGGCCGGCCTTGAGATGGCGCTTTACGATCCGGTCTACCACCCCGACACGGCCCCGCTGCAGGCGCGCCACGATTTCGTCACCTGTTCGGAGGTTGCCGAGCATTTTCACGACCCCGCGCGGGAATTCGACCGGATGGGCGCGTTGCTCCGCCCCGGCGGCTGGCTGGCGGTGATGACCTGCTTTCAGACCGATGACGCGCGCTTCGGCGACTGGCAGTATCGCAAGGATCCCACGCATGTGGTGTTCTACCGCGCCGAAACCATGGCCCATATCGCCGCCGCGCGCGGCTGGTCCTGCATCTTCCCGCGCAAGGACGTGGCGCTGATGCAGGTGCCCGGATCATGACCACCGACCTGCACGAGGACCGCCTGAACGCAGTGATCCGCGCGATCAACGAAACCGGCGCGCGCACCATCCTCGATCTGGGCTGCGGCACGGGCGACCTGATCCTGCGGTTGGCGATGCTGCCGGGCATTACCCGCATCACCGGGATCGACACCGATCTGGACGCGTTGCGCCGCTTGCAGGCGCGTCTCTCGGAGCTGCCCAAAGATCCCCGCGCACGCGTGCAGATCGCGCAGGCCTCGATGACGCGCGGGCATCGCAACCTGCGCGGCCATGACTGCGCCTGCCTTGTGGAAACGATCGAGCATCTGCCACCCGGCGACCTCAACCGGCTGGAACGCGCGCTGTTCGCCGACATGCGGCCCCGGCACATCATCGTGACCACGCCGAATGCCGACTACAACCCGGTGCTCGGTGTGCCCGCGCACCGCTTTCGCCACCCCGACCACCATTTCGAATGGTCGCGCGATCGCTTCGGGCAGTGGGCCGGGGGCGTCGCGGCGCGGGGCGGCTACACCGTCACCCGGCGCGACGTGGCGGGCGCGCATCCCGTGCTGGGCGGCGCAAGCCAGATGGCGCTGTTCACACGCGATCAGGCCCCGTAGCGCCGCACGAAGTTGCGCAGGATCCGCTCGGGGGCAAAGACCTCGGCGGCACGGCACATGGCGATCAGGTCATCGGCGGTCTCGGGCGGGAAGTATCCGCGATGCCGGTAGATGCGGATGCGCGTCTCGAACCCCGCAGCATCAGCCTCGGGGTGAAACTGCGTGGCGTAGACGTTCTGGCCGTACCGCACCATCTGGTAGGGGCAGGTGGGCGAGGCGACCAGATGCACACAGCCCGCCGGCAAGGCCTGCAACGCCTCCTTGTGGCCAACAAAGGCCGCAAAGCCCGCCGGCACATCCTGCATCAGCGGATCATCCGCGCCCGCATCGGTCAGCGTACACTCCGCGATGCCGACCGGCTCGCCATGGGCGCGCTTGTCGACATCACCGCCCAGATGCTTGCCGAGGATTCCGATGCCGTAGCAACAGCCCAGAAACGGCACGTCCTCGCCGGTGATCCGCGGCATGAGCGACAGCACCTCCGCCTCGATCCGCGCCTCCTGCGCGGTCTTGTCCTTGGGTGCGTCGCTGACACAGCCGGGGCCGCCACCGACGATCACCCCCGCCACATCGGCCAGATCCAGATCCTCGGGCAGGCTTTGCTGGTCCAGCCGGATGCGCCGGGTCCGGGCCGCGTCCAGACCGCCCTTGCGCAGGATCGCGGCGAACTCGTCATCGGCGGCCTCGTCCTCGGGGCGCAGTTGCAGGATCACGAATGGTTTGGTCATGGGCGGTATCCTCGGGCTGAGATGTGGTTGCCCTGTCGCGCGCGCCGCGTCAAGCGGGCGGCACCGGCCACCTTGACGCGGCCATCTTGACGCGGACAGGCAGGGCGGTAGGGTGCACGCGAACAACCGCGAGCTTTTACATGATCCAGCGGATGCCGCCCTCGCCCATTCGACCAACCGTATTCGACGACGCGTCCGTCACGCCGTGACAGGCTCGCTCAGCCTTGCGGCCTACATGGCCTATGCGCGACGCACCGGGGGGCCCACGGTGCCACCCGATACGCCCCGGCCGGACGGCCCGCTGATCTGGGCCCATGCCATCGATTCCGCGCGGGCCGATACGCTGATCGATCTGAGCCATCGGCTGGCGCTGCAACGACCGGACCTGCACATGATCCTGACAGGGTCAGAGCCTGCGCCGCCGCGGCTGAAACCCGGCAAATCGGTGATATGGCAGGACATGCCGGACGACACCGGACCCGCGGCAGAGGTCTTTATGGACCATTGGCGCCCGGATATCTGCCTGTGGACGGGTGGCGATCTGAAACCGGCGCTTCTGGTCACCGCTGCGAACCGGGACATTCCGCTCTATCTCGTCGATGCCGACGAGGCGTGCCTCGATCGTCCTGCCTGGCGTTGGTTTCCCGACCTGCCGCGTGCGGTGCTCAGCCGCTTTGTCGAGATCCACGCCCGAAGCGACGCGGCGGCAAGGCTGCTGCGCCGGCTCGGCGCGCCGAGCGGGATCCTGCGGGTCACCGGCCCCTTTCAGGAGGGCGCGCTGTCACTGCCTTTTGATGCGTCCGACCGCGAGGAAATGGCGCGCATCCTGCGCGGGCGCCCGGTCTGGCTGGCCGCCATGGTGCAGACCGGGGAACTGGACACTGTTCTCGAGGCGCATGAAAAACTCAGCCGCGTGGCGCACAGATCGCTTCTGATGCTGGTGCCAGACAACCTTGCCGACAGCCACGCCTTCGCGCAGCACCTGACGGACACGGGCTGGCGCTACGTCACGTGGTCCGAAGGCGAGATGCCGGGCGAGGCGACGCAGGTGGTGCTGGCCGATACGCGGGGCGAGATGGGGCTCTGGTACCGGTTGGCGACGGTCACGTTCATGGGGTCATCGCTTCTGTCCGGGCATCACGGGCGCGATCCGAACGAACCCGCCGCGCATGGATCGGCGATCATCCACGGGCCGAACGTCACGCGCTACGCCGACCGCTACGCCCGCTACACCGATGCGGGTGCGGCGCGGCTGGTGCGGGACGCCGCGACGCTGTCGGACATGGTGCAGGCGCTCATGCCGCCCGACAGGTCCGCCGTCATGGCGCAAGCGGCATGGGACGTGGCCTCGAAAGGTGCGGCCGTCACCGATCGCATCGTCGACATGCTGCTCGACCGGCTCGACCGGCAGGCGGCGGCACGATGAGACCGCCCGGTTTCTGGTACACGCCCCCCGACCGGCCCGATCTTCGCGCGCGCATCCTGTCGCCGCTCGGCTGGCTTTACGGGCAGGTCACGGCGCGGCGCATGGCGCGCGCAGGCGCATGGCGCGCACCGCTGCCGGTGATCTGCGTGGGCGATCTCGACGCGGGCGGCACCGGCAGCACGCCGGCGGTGCAGGCGCTCGCCCTTCATCTGCAGGCGCGTGGCCGCGCGCCTGCGATCCTGTCATGCGGGCATGGCGGGCGGCGCAACGCACCTGTGCGGATCGATCCGGCACACCATACGGCAGCGGATGTCGGGGATGCGGCGCTGCTCCATGCCGCCTTCGCGCCGACATGGGTGGCGCAAGATGCAGCGACGGGCGCGCGCGCCATCGCACAGGACGCGACCGCCGGGACGATGGCGGCCGATTGCATCCTGCTGGAGGACGGGTTTCAGGATCCGTTTACTGTCAAGGACCTGTCCCTGATCGTGGTCGATGCCGTGCCGGGGTTCGGCAATGGCCACTGCATCCCGGCCGGGCCGTTGCGCGCACCTGTCAAGCAGGGGCTGTCGCGGGCCGACCTGCTCTTGTCGGTCGGATCACCCGCCGCGCAGGAGGCGTTTCACCTGACATGGGGCGACCGTGTCGATGTCGCAGGGATACTGTGCCGTATGGAACCACTCCAAACGGGCATGGACTGGCACGGGGCGCGCATCCTCGCCTTTGCCTGCATCGGTCAGCCGGAACGGTTCTTTGCCATGCTCCGGGATCTCGGGGCTGATCTCGTGCGCGCCGAGGCGCTCGAGGATCACCAGCCCTTGACCGGCGCGCTGATGACCCGGCTGGACCGCGAGGCGCAGACCCTGGGCGCGCAACTGGTCACCCCCGAGACGGACGCGGTCCGTCTGCCACACACGTTCCGGCACCGCGTCCTGACCCTGCCCGTCAGGCTGAGGATCGAGGATCCGGGACCCCTGGACGCGGCGCTCGACCGGATCGGGCTGTGACGGCGGGGCCGGCGCGCGCCGGCCCCGCGCGGAATCATTCGGGCAGCTTTTCCTCGATGATCGCCTTGAGCGCGTCATAGCTCATGTTCGCGTGCTTCTCGTCATTGATGATCAGCGTGGGCGTCGAATTGACCTCGTCGGCCTCGGCGTTCTGCTGATACCACGCGACAAGCGCCTTGGCCTTCTCCTCATCGTTGAGGCAGGCGTCGAGCGTGTCGCTGTCCAGCCCCGCCACCCTGCCGATCCGGCGCAGGTTGTCGGCGATCGCTGCCGGCTCTCCTTGGGTCCAGTCGCGCTGCTGCTCGTAGATCATGTCGGCGATACCGAAGAACTTCTCCTCGCCCCCACAGCGCGCCACCATCGAGGCCCAGAGACCGAACCGGTCGAAATAGACATCGCGGTAGATGAACTGCACCTGCCCCTCGTCGATGTAATCGGCCTTGAGCTGCTTGAACGGCCCCGCGTGAAAGCTTGCGCAATGCGGGCAGGTGAACGAGGCGTATTCGATGATCGTCACCGCCGCATCCTCGGGGCCCATCGTCATCTCGGTGATTTGCGATGTGTCCGGGGCGTCGGCATCTTGCGCCTGCACGGGGCCGGTCAGCATGGCAAGGGCAAGCGCCCCGGTCGCGATAAATCGTTTCATTTTCTCACCTTTTCAGTTCGGAAGTGTCAGCGTCGTGATCTGGTCAACACGTTGCGCGCCAGCGATTCCAGCGCGTTTCGCAGGCCCTCATCGGTCACCGGGGCGGTCAGGTCGGCCGCGGCGCGGGTCGTCTCGGGCGCAGGCACGGCGGGTGCTTTCGGCTTTGGCGCGGGGCGGTGGTCGAAACTCACCTGACCCTCGGCAAATCCGGTCGCGGCGGTCTGCGTGATGCGGATGCGCGCGATGGCGTTGTAGCCGTAGACGGCGTTGACCTTTTCGCGCAGCTTTTCCTTCTGCATCTCCAGCATGGGGGCCTGTGCGCCGGTGGTCAGCAGGGTCAGAGTCGCCCCCATCCCCTGCCGGGCATAGGACACTTCGACCGGGCGCGCGATCGCGGCGATCTCGGCCCCGGCGACCTCGGCCCAATGCGTGAGCAGGCGCGATTGCGCAAAGCCCCGGCTTTCCGAGGCCCGGCGCACGCTGGATTGCACCAGCGCCGAGGTGCGCTTGAACCCGTATGTCGTCGTATGTCGACCGGCCATGCTTGGCACCCTCCCAATCACGGCTAACTTATGCCATGTGTCGACGGATGCCAGACCAGATTGAGTAGGGTAAGTAAACTATGCGTCATCCTGCCGAGGCCGGTGCGCTTTTGCGCTGGTATGACAGCCATGCCCGCGATCTGCCGTGGCGGGTGTCGCCGCAGGCGCGCGCAGACGGCGCGCATCCCGATCCCTACCGGATCTGGCTGAGCGAGGTGATGCTGCAACAAACCACCGTGGCCGCCGTGCGCGCCTATTACCACCGGTTCACGACGCTCTGGCCCACGGTCGGCGACCTTGCGGCGGCACCCGATGCCGAGGTGATGGGCGAATGGGCGGGGCTGGGATACTATGCGCGGGCGCGCAACCTGTTGAAATGCGCCCGCGTGGTGACCGACACGCATGGCGGCATGTTCCCGCAAACCCGCGACGGGCTGATGCAACTGCCCGGCATCGGCCCCTATACGGCTGCGGCGATCGCCGCCATCGCGTTTGAGCGGCCCGAGGTGGTGGTCGATGGCAATGTGGAGCGTGTGATGGCACGGCTGTTCGACATCCACAGCCCGCTGCCCGCCGCCAAGCCGGAACTGACACGCGCCGCGGCGGACCTGACGCCCGATGACCGGCCCGGCGATTACGCTCAAGGAGTGATGGATCTCGGCGCGACGGTCTGCACGCCCCGCTCGCCCGCCTGCGGGATCTGCCCGTGGATGGACGTTTGTGCCGCGCGCGCGGCGAGCACGGCGGCGGAGCTGCCGCGCAAGACCCCGAAAAAGGCCAAGCCGACGCGGTTCGGCCATGCCTATGTCGCACGCCGAATCGACGGCGCGTATCTGCTGGAAGAGCGACCCGCAAAGGGGCTTCTGGGCGGCATGCTGGGTTGGCCCGGCAGCGACTGGAATGAGGACCCCGCACCCGCGCCGCCCCTGCCCGCCGACTGGCACATGATCGACGCCGAGGCGCGGCATACCTTCACCCATTTTCACTTGCGGTTACGGGTGCTTGTGGCAGATGTGGGTCAGGACGCCGTGCCGGAGACCGGCACGTTTCACCCGATCCACAGCTTTCGGCCCGCGCACTTGCCCACCGTGATGCGAAAGGTGTTTGACCTTGCGCGGTCGGAATTCGACAATGCCTGAGAACAGGTTCACCGCACCCAAAGGACAGCCCATGATCCCCGCGTATCAGGTCGCCCGGCTGCAACGTGCCCTGCCCTTCTGGCTGTCGCTGTTGCTGATCCCGGTCGCGGTCGCGGGCGCGCTGATCGGCGGCTGGACGGTGGTGCTGGTGCCCGTCGTCACATGGTACCTGTTTTCGATCCTCGACGCGATTCTGGGACTTTACACCGAGAATGCCGATCCCGAGACGCCCGACGACCATCTGACATGGTACAAGGCGATCACGCTGATCTGGGTGCCGCTGCAATTCGGGCTGCTCTACTGGATGATCTGGTACGTGACGGGGCCGGGCGATGCGCATTTGTCGGCCCTGGAAACCATCGTGCTGTTCTTCGGTGTCGGCGCGATCACCGGCACGATCGGGATCAATTACAGCCACGAACTGATGCATCAGAGACACCGGGCCGAGCGGTTTCTGGGCGATGTCCTGCTGGCCATGGTGCTTTATTCGCATTTCCGGTCAGAGCATCTGCAGGTGCATCACCGCTATGTCGGCACGCCGCGTGACCCGGTGACGGCGCGGTATAACGAAGGCTTTCACCGGTTCTTTGCGCGCGTGCTGAAAGCCTCGTTCGTGTCGGCGTTTCACGCCGAAAAGACGATGCTGGCGCGCAAGGGGCGGCCGTGGCACGACCCCTCGAACCCGTTTATCCGCTACTGGGCGCTACAGGCGGTCATGCTGTGTCTCGCCGCAGCGGTCGGCGGGTGGGCCGGTCTGGGGCTGTTCATCTGGCAGGCCATCGTCGCCATCTGGCAGCTCGAGCTTGTGAACTACATCGAGCATTACGGGTTGACGCGCAAACATCTGGGCGAGGGCAAATACGAGCGCGTGAAACCGCGTCACAGCTGGAATGCGGCGCATCGCGCGTCGAACTGGCTGCTGATCAACCTGCAACGCCATTCGGACCACCATTACAAGCCCGATCGCCGCTTTCCGCTGTTGCAGACCCATTCCGCGGCGGAGGCCCCGCAACTGCCGTATGGTTATCCGCTGATGACCATGGCGGCGATGGTGCCGCCGCTGTGGCGGCGGGTGATGAACCCCCGCGTGCGCCGGTGGCGCCGCAGACATTATCCGGACGTGACAGATTGGCGGCCCTACAACACCGCGAGCAATCCCCTGCCGCGCTGAAGCATGTTGCGCAAAAGTGGATACCGGTTTTGCGTTCCTCGAACATGCGAAATCAATAAGCTGGAGTGAGTCGCGTGAATGCGAATGAACGCGACACGCTTTAGGCCGCCCGATCCGCGAGGTGCCCGGTTTTCACGTAGATGAGACAGCCTTCGTCGGAAAACGGCGCATGCTCCGACAGATGCGGGCTTCTGATCCACGTCCCGGCGGGATAATCGCCGTTCTCGTCCTGAAAGGTGCCGCTCAGCACGAAGATCTCTTCGCCGCCCTGATGGCGATGCGTGCCGAGGCGTGTGCCGGGCGCCCATCTGACAAGGGCCACGCTCTCATTCACGGCGCTGTGCAGGGGCAGAACCTCGAGCCCGGGGATCTGTCCGGGCCGAAACTCCGCCCGGGTGGTGTCGACATGGAAATGCGCCGTGTCCAACGCATCGAACTGATGCAGCTTGACTAGGATCGTGCAGCCTTCCTTGGTATGCGGCTTGTGGCGGGTGCCGATCGGATTGCGGACATAGGTGCCGGCGGGATAGTCGCCCGATTCGTCGGAAAAGACGCCGTCCAGCACGAGATATTCCTCACCGCCGCCATGGGTGTGTGCGTCGAACCACGAATCCGGCGCGAAGCGCACGATGGTGGTCGCCCGCGCCACCTCGTCGCCCACACGGTCGAGCATCATCCGGTCCACGCCGCCCGCCGGGGACGCGACCCAGTCGTAATCCTCGGGGCGTATGACGATCCGTTGCGAGAAATCTGCATTGACGCGCATCGCCGGTCTCCTTGTGTGATGTCCATCAAAGTTAAGCGCCCTGCCCGCAGGATCAAGACGGCACAAAACACCCCCCGCAATCGGCGGACTGCGGGGGTCGATCACATTCGGACTGCGGGCTTAGCTGTTCTTCTTGCCCTTGACCGGCGCCCAGATGCGCTTGTTCGTGAGATAGAGCAGCACCGACAGCACGGTCAGAAACACCACCCCGGTCAGGCCCGCGTTCTTGCGCGCCATCATCTTGGGTTCGGCGGTCCACATCAGGAACGCCGACACGTCCTCGGCCTGCTGTTCCAGCGTCGCCACGGTGCCATCGTCATACTCGACATCGTCGCCCCAGAGCGGCTGCCCCATGTTGATCCAGCTTCCGGGGACGGTGTTGTAGCCCTTCTCGTCCTTGCACTCCTCCGGGAACCCCCCAGCGGTAAAGGAAACGTTGTAGCTGCCCTCCATGTCATCTGGGGCGCAAGCCGGCGGGTCCTCGTAGCCGACCATCAGCGAATAGATGTATTCCGGCCCGCCCATGCCTTTGAACAGCTGGTTGAGCCCGGTGCCGTACGGCCCGTGGAACCCGGCCCGCTTCTTGGCCATCAGCGACATGTCCGGCGCGTTTTCAAGGTTGGACATCGGGAAGTGATCCGTCGGCGTTGCCGTGCGGAAATCGTCTTCTTCCTCGTCATAGACCTCGTATTGCGCGGCATAGGCGCGCACCTGATCGGCGGGCAGGTTCGGACCGCCCTCATCCCCGAGGGTGCGCAGCGGCACGTATTGCAACCCGTGGCACGCCGAGCAGACCTGCGTGTAGACCTTGAGACCGCGCTGAAGCTGGGTCTGATCGAAAGCGCCGAACGGACCCTCGAACGAGAAGTCCCGGTCGACGACCACGCCTTCGGCGCCGGCGGCCCACGCGCCGCCCCCGGTGAGGGACAGCGCCGTCAGGGCCGCAATGCCTGTTTTCTTGAACATCGGTCTTCGTCCTTTCTTATTCGGCCGGCGCTTGCGACGGGGCGTGGCTCGCGGCGAAATCTTCCTCGATGGTGACCGGTGCCGATTCAGGCTTCTCGATCACGCCGAGCAGCGGCAGGATCACGAGGAAGTAGGCGAACCAGTAAGCGGTGCCGATCAGCGCGATCACCGGATAGATGCCCTCGGCCGGCATGGCACCGACCCACATCAGAACCATGAAATCCACCACGAGGATGGCAAACCACCACTTGAACATCGGACGATACCGGCCCGAACGCACCGAGGATGTGTCCAGCCACGGCGCAAGCGCCATCACCGCGATGGAGCCGAACATCGCCAGCACGCCGAAGAACTTGGCGTCGATGATGCCGCCGGTGATAAAGCTGGTGAACTGCACGACCCACACGGTGTCATCGAAGGCGCGCAGGATCGCGTAGAACGGCAGGAAGTACCATTCGGGCACGATATGCGACGGCGTCACCAGCGGATCGGCTTCGATATAGTTGTCGGCATGACCCAGATAGTTGGGCATGAACCCGACCACCGCGAAGAACACGACCATGATCACCGCGAGGGCGAAGAGATCCTTGATCACGAAATAGGGCCAGAAGGGCAGCGTGTCCTTCTGGGCATCCGCCTTGGACGTGCGCCGCACCTCGACACCGGTGGGGTTGTTGTTGCCCGTGGTGTGGAACGCCCAGATATGCAGCGCGACAAGCGCCGCGATCACGAAGGGCAGCAGATAGTGCAGCGAGAAGAACCGCGTCAGCGTCGCGTTGTCCACGGCCGGTCCGCCAAGCAGCCACATCTGCAGCGACTCGCCGATGAACGGGATCGCGCCGAACAGACCGGTGATCACCGTGGCCCCCCAGAACGACATCTGCCCCCACGGCAGAACGTAGCCCATGAACGCCGTGGCCATCATCAGCAGGTAGATCAGCATGCCGATGATCCACGTCACTTCGCGCGGGGCCTTGTAGGAGCCATAATAGAGACCGCGGAAGATATGCAGATACACGGCGACAAAGAACAGCGATGCGCCGTTCATGTGCAGGTAGCGGATGAAATGCCCGCCGTTGACGTTGCGCATGATGTGTTCGATCGACGCGAAGGCCATGTCGACATGCGGCGTGTAATGCATCACCAGCACAATGCCGGTGATGATCTGCAACGCGAGGCAGAACGTCAGGACGATGCCCCAGATCCACATGAAGTTGAGGTTCTTGGGCGTCGGAATCATGATCGTGTCATACAAGAGCCCCACGATGGGCAGCCGCGAATGCAGCCATTTCTGGCGGCCCGTGGTCGGCTCGTAATGATCGTGCGGAATACCGGACATGGTTTTGTTTCCTTATCCCAGTTGTATCGTCGTGTCGTCGGCGAATTCGGCGACGGGAATCCAGAGGTTCTCGGGTGCCGGACCCTTGCGGATACGGCCTGCGCCATCGTAATGCGAGCCGTGGCACGGGCAGAACCAGCCATTGAAATCGCCGGCGCCATCCCCCACGGGAACGCATCCCAGATGGGTGCAGACGCCGATCATCACGAGCCATTCACCGGCCTCGTCGAGCGTGCGATTCTGATCCGAGGCGTCGAGATCCATGTTGTTGCGATTCTGCGCGTTCTTGTCGGGCAGATCGGCCAGTTCGACGGACCGAGCTCTCTCGATCTCCTGCTCGGTGCGACGGCGGATGAAGACCGGCTTGCCAAGGAACTTGACGCTGATCTGCTGGCCCGCCTGAACACCACCGACATCCACGCGGATGCTGGACAGGGCCTGCACATCGGCGGACGGGTTCATCTGATTGACCAGCGGCCAGATGGCCGCCCCGGCGGTGACGGCACCTGCGCCGGCCGTGGCAAAATACAGGAAATCCCTACGGGTGCCTTCGTGATCGTCGGTATGGGACACGAGGTTAACTCCATCTTTCAGAGCCATTACTGCTTTCCCGTGATGGTCAGACAGCAGAATGGCGTGATTTACTCTGGGATCCTATCTAGCGGGGCTTGCCCAAGGCGTCCAGCCTGCAATGCCCCGAGATGTGATCGCAGCGCGCTTGTGTCGCGCTTTCTGACGAAAAATCGCACGTAAGGCGACGATTGCCGACGGCCGCTCCGCATGTCCGGAAGGGCATCGCTCAGTCCGGCGCGGTGCGCGTCATGCTCTCGCGCTGCGAAAATTCCGCGTACCAGGCATCAAGCGCCGGTCGCCCCTTGCGCCAGCCGCGCGCGTCGTGACGCAGGTCGAGATACCCCAGTGCACAGCCGGTCGCGATGTGGCTCATGTCCAGCGGACCTGCGAGATGGCTCATCCAGCGGGCCTCGATCGCGTCGAGGGCGCGGGCGATCTTGGCCCATTGCGCATCGACCCAAGGGGCGTGTTGCTTGTCCTCGGGGCGAAACCGGCCCTCGTAGGCCATCATGAGGGCTGCGTCCATCACCCCCTCGGCCGTGGCTTCGAGCGTGAGCACCTCCCACAGCCGCGCCGGCGGGTAAAAGCCGCCACCCGCCAGAGTGTCGAGATAGCGGGTGATCACCCGGCTGTCATGCAGCGTCACACCGCCCTCGCGGATCAACGCGGGGATCTTGCCAAGCGGATTCGCGGCGGCGGCCTGTGCGTCGGTGTCCAGCGGCGTGGTGGTCACGTTCACCACCTCGACCTGCGCTTCGAGATCCGCCTCGATCAGCAGAACGCGCACCTTGCGCACAAACGGAGAAAGCGGCGAGGCGATGAGTTGCATGATGTGATCCTGTGCTGTTGCAGAGCGCACGCTATGCGTACGCAACAGGGGTGTAAAGTGTACAGCGCGTACGCAGGCGCGTGTCATGTCCGGGCCGGCATCGCGCGCCCGCAGGCCACCTGTCAGGCGGCTGTCAGTTGCGTGTCGGTATGACCTGTCACGATGGCCTTCACGATCTCGCCTTCGCGGCGCTCGCTGTCAAAGGCGACTTCGGTGAATTGCTCGGTCCGGCCCATGCGCGGATGCTCCATCAGGATGTTGTGGGCGCGCCCCTGCTGGTCGGCCAGATGTGCCGCGACCCGGCCCGCCCCGGCCGCGCGCAGGTGGGCTGCACGGTCCTTGATGGCGCGCCCGTCCACCTGCGGCATGCGCGCCGCGGGCGTGCCGGGGCGGGGCGAGTACGGGAAGACATGCAACCATGTAAGATGACAATCCTCGATCAATTTCAATGAGTTGGCGAACTGCGTATCGGTCTCGGTCGGGAACCCCGCGATGATATCGGCGCCGAAGGTCATCTCGGGGCGCAGGTGCCGCGCGTCCTCGCAAAAGCGAATCGCGTCGTCACGCAGGTGCCGCCGCTTCATCCGCTTGAGGATCAGGTCATCGCCATGCTGCAGCGACAGATGCAGATGCGGCATCAGGCGCGGCTCGGTCGCGATGGCGTGCATCAGCGCTTCGTCCACCTCGATCGAATCGATCGAACTGATCCGAAGCCGCGGCAGGTCGGGGACCAGTTTCAGGATGCGCATCACCAGATCGCCAAGCTTCGGCCGCACTGGCAGATCCGCCCCCCAGCTTGTCAGGTCGACGCCGGTCAGCACCACCTCGTTATAGCCCGCATCAACCAACCTCTTGATTTGATTGACAACGACACCCGCCGGCACGCTCCGCGAATTGCCGCGCCCGTAGGGAATGATGCAGAAGGTGCAGCGATGATCGCAGCCGTTCTGGATCTGCACATAGGCGCGGCTGCGGGTGCCGAACCCGTCGATCAGATGGCCTGCGGTCTCGGTCACGCTCATGATGTCATTGACCTGCACACGCTCGGTCTCGCCGATGAAATCGGCGGCGAGACGGCCCCAGGTGCCGGGGTGCATCTTCTCGGAATTGCCGATGACGGCGTCGACCTCGGGCATCGCGGCGAATGTCTCGGGCTCGGTCTGCGCGGCGCAGCCGGTGACGATCAGGCGGGCCCCGGGGTTGTCACGGCGCAGGCGGCGCACTTCCTGCCGGGCCTTGCGCACCGCTTGCGCCGTCACTGCGCAAGTGTTTATGACCAAAGCGTTTTCCAGCCCCGCCTGCCCGGCGAGATCCTTCATCGCCTCGGTCTCGTAGGCATTCAGGCGGCAGCCAAGGGTGGTGAATTCGGGGGCGGTCATTCGAACCTCCGCAGGAATTCGGGCGTCAGCACGCCGGTCGCGACATGCGCGGTCTCTCCGGTCATCCAGACCCCGTCCTCGCGCCAGTCGATATCGAGCGTGCCGCCGTCGAGATCAATCCGCACGCGGCGCCCCGTCAACCCGCGTCGCGCGGCGGCGACGGCGGTCGCACAGGACGACGACCCCGAGGCGAGCGTGATGCCGACGCCCCGCTCCCACACGCGCATGCGGATATGATCGGGGCCGACAAGGTTTGCGACCTGCACGTTGGTGCGTTCGGGATAAAGCGGGTGATGCTCGTATCGCGGACCGAACCGGTCGAGCGGCACGGCCTCGGCATCCGCCACAAAAAAGGTGCAATGCGGATTGCCCATGCCGGTGGCCGTCGGCCCGCCCTCGATCGGCAGTTCCAGCGTGTCCATTTCCTCCGCCAGCGGCACCTCGTCCCAGATCAGCTGCGGCTGGCCCATGTTGACGGAAACCTGCCCGCCCTCGGTCCTGACGGCATGCAGATCGCCGCGTGCCGTGGTCAGGTGCAGCGCGGACGCGCCGGTCTCATCCATGAGATGGCGCGCGATGCAGCGCGTGGCATTGCCGCACGCCGCCGAACGCGAGCCATCGGCGTTGTAGAAAACCAGATGCGCGTCCGCCGTACCCGCCTCGATCACGGCAAGCTGATCGAATCCGATGCCCCGGTGCCGATCCGCGATGCCCGCGACAAGGGCGGGGCACAGATCGATCGCGCGCGCACGCCCGTCGAGCACGACAAAGTCATTGCCGAGGCCATGCATCTTCATGAAGGCAAGTCCGGAATCGCGCGCATCTTTCATGGTCGCGCATATAACGTCACATTCGCGATGAATCCATATGGTCGCGCGGAATTCGATCACTTTCGGGGTTGACCCCCCGCAGCGGTATTTCTAGTTAGCCCTCTCAGTAGCGCGTCGGACGGATTGTCGGTGCATGTGCGTTTTGCAAAACCGCACCTGATGACAGAACCGGTTGATCCTTCGGGAGTAAGCGGTTTATGTCGCTACACGGGATGGCCCACGGGCGATCCGAAATGAAGGATGGGCCGTTAGCTCAGTTGGTAGAGCAACTGACTTTTAATCAGTGGGTCGCAGGTTCGAATCCTGCACGGCTCACCATCTTTTCTTGAAGTTGGACGTTTGAAAGTCCTCTGTTGTCCGAGGCACTGACCCTGAAATGGGGGACCGGATCTTAAGGATCGATCCGCGCAGGCACCTTATCACGGCGGCTATCAGGGACAGGGCGGGACCGCGCGAATCGATGGCGGGCCGTCCCGCTCATCGGGTTCCAGCGTGGGGCGTGCATGGTGGTTCAGGACTTCAGTCTCATACTGCGGCAGCCGACGCCGGATCCCTGTGATCCGCGCGCCTGATAGGCATGGCCCCGATCGGCTGCGCCAATTCTTGGCCGAGACGCTCGCGGCGAACACAGGATGTCGCCGGAGTCACCGGTCAGACATCCGAAGCAAGGCGCGCGCATGCGGGGCGCACAGCGCATCACGGCGTGACGCGTCCCGCATGCGGTGATGGCATCACCAGGAACTGTAAGCCAGAAACTTGCCCGACATCTCGACCTTGACGCGGTCACCCTTGGGGTTCTTAACGCGCGAGACATGCATGTCGAAATCGATGGCCGACATGATCCCGTCGCCGAATTCCTCCTGGATAAGGGCCTTCATCGTCGGGCCGTAGACGCCGACGATCTCGTACAGCCGGTAGATGCAGGGATCGGTCGGGACCGCCTTGTCCCAGTGCTTCGTCGGGTACTCCTCGAGCACCTCCACGGCGTCGGCCGGCAGGTCGAACAGGTCGACGAGGGCCTGCGCCTTGTCGCGCGGCGCGCTGTTCATGCCCATGCACACCGAATGCGTCCAGGCCGGCGACAT
>Ga0307955_1000171_pt1 | contig 36782 bp, 37 predicted proteins | sample OrgLakmetagen439_FD_201819 | JGI IMG/M metagenome (GOLD analysis project Ga0307955, IMG submission 201819) | Saline water microbial communities from Organic Lake, Antarctica - #439 | ecosystem: Environmental > Aquatic > Non-marine Saline and Alkaline > Saline | place: Antarctica: Organic Lake...
CATAGGCCTGGAAATCGCCGAAATACTTGGTGATCGCCGCCGTCAGCGTCGTCTTGCCGTGGTCCACGTGACCGATCGTGCCAATGTTCACATGCGGTTTGGACCGATCAAACTTCTTCTTCGCCATGGTGTGGCTCCTTTTGTTTCCGTAAGGCCCTGCGTGGTGACCACGCAGCGGCTGTTATGCGAATTTCGACTGGATCTCTTCCGAAACGTTGCGCGGCACCGGATCGTAATGCGAGAACTGCATCGTGAACTGCGCGCGCCCCGAGGTCATCGACCGCAGCGTGTTGATATAGCCGAACATGTTGGCGAGCGGCACGTTCGCGAGGATCGAGATGGCGTTGCCGCGCGGCTCCTGCCCCGAGACCTGGCCGCGCCGCGACGTGAGATCGCCGATGACGTTGCCGGTATATTCATCGGGCGTTACCACCTCGACCTTCATGATCGGTTCCAGCAGCTTGGCCCCGGCGCGGCGCAGACCTTCGCGCATGCACATCCGCGAGGCGATCTCGAACGCCATCACGCTGGAGTCCACGTCGTGGAACTTGCCATCGATCAGCGCCACCTTGAAGTCGATCACCGGAAAGCCCGCGAGCGGCCCGCTATCCATGACCGAGCGGATGCCCTTTTCGACGCCCGGAATGTATTCCTTGGGCACCGAACCACCGACGATGCGGCTCTCGAAGGTGAAGCCTTCGCCCGCCTCGGTCGGCGACAGGATCATCTTGACCTCGGCGAACTGGCCCGACCCACCGGACTGTTTCTTGTGGGTATAGGTATGCTCGATCTCGTGACCGATGGTCTCGCGGTAGGCCACCTGCGGCGCGCCGATATTGGCATCCACCTTGAACTCGCGACGGAGACGGTCGACGAGGATGTCGAGATGCAATTCGCCCATGCCCTTCATGATCGTCTGACCGCTCTCCATGTCGGTCTCGACGCGGAAGGACGGGTCCTCGGCGGCAAGACGGGCCAGACCGGCCGACATCTTTTCCTGGTCGCCCTTGGTCTTGGGTTCGACCGCGATCTCGATCACCGGATCGGGGAAGGTCATGGTTTCCAGCACCACCTGGGCGCGCGAATCGCACAGCGTGTCGCCGGTCGTGGTGTCCTTGAGACCCGCGAGCGCGATGATGTCGCCCGAGAACGCCTCGTCGATCTCGGTCCGGTCGTTGGAGTGCATCATCATCATGCGACCGATGCGCTCTTTCTTGCCCTTGGTCGAGTTCATCACCGTCTCGCCCTTGGCCATCTTGCCCGAATAGACCCGCGTGAACGTGAGCGAGCCGACGAACGGATCGTTCATGATCTTGAAGGCCAGCCCCGAGAACGGCATGGAATCGTCCGCACGGCGCGGGATGTTGCGCGTCTCGGTCTCGTCATCGGGGGCGAAACCCATGTAATCGACCACGTCGAGCGGGCTCGGCAGGTAATCGACCACGGCGTTCAGCAGTGGCTGCACACCCTTGTTCTTGAAGGCAGACCCCCCCAGAACCGGCACGAAGGTGAGCGACAGCGTGCCCTTGCGGATGAGGTCGCGCAGGGTCTTGACGTCGGGCTCTTCGCCTTCGAGATACGCCATCATCGCGTCGTCATCCATTTCGACGGCGTTCTCGATGAGCTTGGCGCGCCACTCGTCGGCAATCTCCTTCAGGCTGTCGCGGATCGGCACCCGGTTCCACGTCGCGCCCATGTCCTCGCTGTTATAGACCCACTCTTCCATGGTCACGAGATCGACGAGACCCTCGAGCTCGTTCTCGGCCCCGATCGGCAGCGCGATCGGCACGGCGCGCGCGCCGGTGCGGTCCTCGATCATCTTGACGCAGTTGTAGAAATCGGCACCGATCTTGTCCATCTTGTTGACGAACACGATCCGCGGCACCTTGTACCGGTCGGCCTGACGCCAGACGGTTTCGGTCTGCGGCTCCACCCCGGCATTGGCGTCGAGCACGCAGATCGCGCCGTCGAGCACAGCGAGCGAGCGTTCCACCTCGATGGTGAAATCGACGTGACCCGGCGTGTCGATGATGTTCATCCGGTACTTGGTGTCGGACGTGCCCTCTTTGGTGGGGTCGTCCTGACGCTGCCAGAAGGTCGTGGTCGCGGCGGATGTGATGGTGATGCCGCGTTCCTGCTCCTGCTCCATCCAGTCCATGGTGGCCGCGCCGTCATGCACCTCACCAAGATTGTGGGACTTGCCGGTATAGAACAGGATCCGTTCCGAGCAGGTCGTCTTGCCTGCATCGATATGGGCCATGATGCCGAAGTTCCGGTAGCGTTCGAGCGGATAATCGCGTGCCATTTTGCAGATGCCTCTAGGTTTACCAGCGGTAGTGGCTGAAGGCCTTGTTCGCCTCGGCCATCTTGTGGGTGTCTTCGCGCTTCTTGACCGCCGAACCACGGCTCTGGACCGCATCCATCAGCTCGCCGGCAAGACGCTCTTCCATCGTGTTCTCGTTGCGCGAGCGCGACGCGGTGATCAGCCAGCGGATCGCCAGCGCCTCGCGGCGTTCGGGACGCACCTCGACGGGGACCTGATACGTGGCCCCGCCGACGCGGCGCGAGCGCACCTCGACCGACGGCTTGATATTGTCGAGCGCCTCGTGGAAGACCTCGAGGGGGGCGCGCTTGATCTTGTCCTCGACGCGCCCGAGCGCGTTGTAGATGATGCGTTCGGCGGCGGCTTTCTTGCCGTCTTTCATCATGTTGTTCATGAACTTGGTCAGCACCTTGTCGCCAAACTTGGCGTCGGGCAGGATCTCGCGTTTTTCAGCGGCGTGACGACGGGACATCTTCTCTTCCTCTTGTTCCTCTGCGGGCGAGGCCCCGGATCATGCCGGGACGCCCGAAATCCTCATTTCGGGCGCTTGGCGCCATATTTCGAGCGGCGCTGCCTGCGATCCTTGACGCCTTGCGTGTCGAGCACGCCGCGCAGGATGTGGTAGCGCACGCCGGGAAGGTCCTTTACCCGGCCACCGCGGATCAGCACGACCGAATGTTCCTGAAGGTTGTGCTTTTCGCCCGGGATATAGCTGATCACCTCGAAGCCATTGGTCAGGCGCACCTTGGCGACCTTCCGCATGGCCGAGTTCGGCTTCTTCGGCGTGGTGGTGTAAACGCGCGTGCAGACGCCACGCTTTTGCGGGCACCCCTGCAGATGCTGCGACTTCGTGGATCTGACTTTCGGCTGCCGCGGCTTGCGGATCAGCTGTTGGATCGTTGGCATTCCGGTTCTTTCCCCGTCTCTCAACACATGTGTCTGCACAGGCCTGTCCTGCGCGGTTCAACAAAAAGCGTAAAGCGCGTCCGCAATACGCAAAAACCGCACTCGCACCCTGAATATCGGGTCCGACGCGGTGGGTTTCCAGAGGATCGGGGCATCGCGCCCGGATCTTGTCCACTGAGTTTTGGTTGCACCGACGGAAAGACCCCCGTCAGCCCTGATAGTTGGCTCAATAGGCGGAGTGTCCGGGGTTGTCAACACGCCAATACCCCTGCCCCGACGCTTCGGACCGGGCTGCACCGCCTGCCGTCGCAATTGCGGCCCGACGCCCGCGCGGTTCGCGCGATATCCCGGACAACGGCCCCCGTCTGCACACTATCACAGGCCAGGCGCGCCTTGCCTGATTCGGGCCCAATTCGGGCACAGGCGACAACAGGCCCCGCCCCGCACCCGTGCTGACCCCATCATGCGCGGGCAATTGATGTCTCGCATCCCCGGATTAGCTAGCCATGCAGACCGGAGAAGGGGAGATGATGGTGCTGGATCAACAGGCGACACGCGAGCGCGGCGAAACCGCGCTGCGCGATTTTACCCCCCGCATGGGCGCAGGCTACGCCAAGGGTCGCAATTTCGATCGCGGGCCGGGGGCGCATCGCGACGTGTCGCAACTGTCGCCGTTCATCCGCCGCCGGCTAGTGCTGGAACGCGATGCCGTCGCCGCAGCCCTCGCCGCGCACGGGTACGAGGCCGCCGAGAAGTTCGTGCAGGAAGTGATCTGGCGCGGTTATTTCAAGGGCTGGCTGGAACGCCGCCCGCAGGTCTGGGACAGCTACCGCGACGGGCTGATCCGCGATCTCGCCACGCTCGACACAGACCGCCGCCTGCGCCGCGACGTTGAAAACGCCGAAGCCGGCCGGACCGGGATCGCCTGTTTCGATGCCTGGGCGCAGGAGTTGGTGGAAACCGGGTATCTGCACAACCATGCCCGGATGTGGTTCGCCTCGATCTGGATCTTCACGCTGGAATTGCCGTGGCGGGTCGGCGCGGATTTCTTCTACCGCCATCTGCTCGACGGCGATCCGGCCTCCAACACGCTTGGCTGGCGGTGGGTCGCGGGGCTGCACACGCGCGGCAAGCCCTACAAGGCGCAGGCCTGGAACATCACCAGATTCACCGCGCAGCGCTTCACGCCCCGCCCCGAGGATCTGGCAGAGGATGTGCACGGGCTCGAAGGCCAAGAACCCGAGGGCCTGCCCGATGTGATGCCGCTGCGCGAGGCGCGCGCACCCGCGCCCGGGCGCCCGACCGCGCTGCTGATCACCGAAGAGGATTGCCGGCCCGAGGATTTCGATCTGGACGGGTTCGATATCCGTGCCATAGCCACGCTCACGGCCAGTCACCTGCGCTCGCCGCGCGAGGTGTCGGGGGATGTCGCGGGGTTCGAGGCCGGTGCGCTGGCCGATGCGGCCCGCCGCATGCGGGCCGAGGCCACGGCGCTGCGCGCCGGTGTGCCCGGCGATCTCGCCACATGGGCAGCGCGCGCGGGAGCCGCGCAGATCGTGACGCCCTACCTGCCGACCGGCCCCTTGCGCGACTGGCTGAACGAGGCCGAAACCGCGCTTGACGCCCAAGGCATACCCCTCTGCGAGATGCGCCGCGACTGGGACGCTGCGATCTGGCCGCATGCCACCGCCGGGTTCTTCAAGGTCAAGAAGAAAATCCCCCAGATCCTGCACCAGACGGGGCTGTCATGATCGACACGGTCGTCATCGGCGCGGGCATGACCGGCATCGCCTGTGCGCGCGTGCTGACGGGTGCGGGGCGCGCGGTGCGCGTGCTCGACAAGGGGCGCGGCATCGGCGGGCGCATGGCGACCCGGCGGGTGAGGCTGGACGGGGCCGAGGCGGAGTTCGACCACGGCGCGCAGTATATCTCCGCCGCCTCGCCGGAATTCACCGCCATGCTGGCCGGCCTGACCGGTGCCGCGGCGGTGTGGCACGACGGCGCGGACCGGCCCCATCATGTCGGCCTGCCCGGCATGTCCGGTCTGCCGCGCGCCATGGCTGACGGCCTCGATGTGCGACAGGGGGTCGAGGTGACGGCGCTGAGCCCGTGCCCGGACGGCTGGCGGATCACCACCGGGGCCGAAGACATGCGCGCCGCGCGGGTCGTACTGACCATTCCGGCGCCGCAGATCCCAGCCCTGATCGGCGCGGATCATCCGCTGGCCGAACCGCTGGACGCCGTGACGCTGGACCCCTGCCTGACCCTGATGGCGGCCTTCCCCGAAAGCTCGCCGAAGCCCTTCATCAGCCGCGTGCAACCGGACCACACCCTGTCCTGGATCGCGCAGGACAGCACAAAGCCCGGACGCGCGCGCCACGTCACGACTTGGGTCGCGCAGGCGGGTCGGGACTGGAGCATGCAGAACGTCGACGCGCCCCATGACGACATCGCCGCCCGCCTGTTGCCGCATCTTTGCGCCGAGATCGGCGCGGACCCGGTGGACGCGCTCTATTCTGCGGCGCATCGCTGGCGCTTCGCGCATGTGGCGACGGCATTGCATCTGCCGTTCCTGAGCAATGATCCGGGCGATCTCTATCTTGGCGGCGACTGGTGCCTTGGCCCACGGGTCGAGGCCGCATGGCAAAGCGGCACCGCCATCGCCCGCGACATACTGGAGCGGCGCGATGTGGGATGATCCGCGCGTCATGAACTTCGCCCGCCTGATCGGGGCCGCGCTGCGCCCTGCCCCGGGTCCGGGCCGTATCGCGCTAGCGCTCGGCCTTGGCGCGCTCACGCATCTGGTCTTCGCCGCCGGGGTGCTGGCGATGATCGTGGCGATGTTCTTTGGCCTCAGCGAAAGTCTCGGGACCGTGCCGTGGCCATGGGCGGCGCTCGCCAATGCCGCCCTGATCGTGCAGTTCCCGCTGGTGCATTCGGCGCTGCTGACCGGACCGGGCGGGCGGCTGCTGGCACGGATGATCCCCGGCCCGCACGGGGGCACGCTGGCGACCACGACATACGCGCTGATCGCCTCATTGCAGTTGCTGGCGCTGTTCACGCTCTGGACGCCCTCGGGCATCGTCTGGTGGCGGGCCGAGGGTGCGGCCTTCTGGGCGGTGTGCGCGGCCTATGCCGCATCGTGGCTGATCCTGCTCAAGGCCAGCTTCGATGCCGGGGCCGAGGTCCAGTCCGGCGCGCTTGGCTGGATGTCGCTGCTGGCGCGCATCAGGCCGAAATTTCCCGACATGCCGACGCGCGGCCTGTTCGGGGTGATCCGGCAACCGATCTACGTGGCCTTCGCGCTGACCTTGTGGACGGTGCCGGTCTGGACGCCCGATCAACTGGCGCTCGCGGTCAGCTATACCGGCTATTGCCTTTTGGCCCCGCACCTCAAGGAACGCCGATTTGCCGCGCGCTATGGCGACCGGTTCGAGCGTTACCGCGCCCGCGTGCCTTATGTCCTGCCAACCCGGAGACACCATGATGCGCAATGACCTGACGATCTACGACGATGTCGCAGCGCAGTGGTGGTCCGACGAGATCCGCTGGGTGCGCACGCTCAAGAACCTCGTGCCGGGGCGGCTGTCGTGGATGGACAGGCACATCGACTGGCCGGGCAAGGACGTGCTCGACTTGGGCTGCGCCGGCGGCTTCATGGCCGAGGCATTGGTCGCGCGCGGCGCGAAGGTCACCGGCATCGACCCCGCCGATCAGGCCATCGAGGCGGCCCGCGAGCATGCCAAGGCCCAAGGCCATAGCATCACCTACGACATCGGCGTGGGCGAGGCGCTGCCCTACGAGGGCGCCGCGTTCGATGCGGTGGTCTGCGTCGATGTGCTGGAACATGTGCAGGATCTGGCAATGGTGCTGGACGAGGCGGCCCGCGTGCTGCGGCCCGGCGGGCTGTTCCTGTTCGACACGATCAACCGCAACATCCTCGCGCGCCTCGTGACCATCACCATCGCCGAGGACATCCTGCGCATCCTGCCGCGCGGCACGCATGACCCGGCGCTGTTCATCAAACCGGCAGAGATGCGCGCCGCCCTGACCGAGGCGGGGCTGGCACCGGGCGCGTTCACCGGACTGGGGCCGCGCGGCATCACCCGGCGCGGCGATCTGACCTTCGGCCACCTGCCTCTGACCACGGTGCAGTATATGGGCCTTGCCCGCAAACCCGACCCTCACACGAAAGGCGAGACATGCTGACGCTTGCGCTTCTGACCACGGCCCTCCTGTTCGGGGGGATGGTGCTGTATTCCTTCGGCTTCGCGGCGGTGCTCTTTGCCGCGCTGCCGCCCGACACGGCGGGGGCGACGATCCGCCGGGCGTTCCCGCATTTCTACCTTTTCGTGCTTGGCTGCGCAGCGCTTGGCGCGGCCCTTCTGTGGCCGCATGACCGCATCGCCGCCGGCCTTCTGGCCCTGATCGCGGTCACCACCGTGCCCAACCGGCAGATCCTGATGCCCGCGATCAACCGCGCCACCGACGCGGGCGAGAAGACCCGGTTCAAATGGCTGCACGGCGCCTCGGTGCTGGTCACGCTGGCCCATATCGGGCTGGCCGGATACGCGCTGACGCGGTTTCTGCCGGCGGCATGACCGTGACGGCTCCCCGGCCGGCGCGTGAACCTTGCAAAGCCCCGGCGGTCCTGCAATGAAAAGAAACAATGACCCACACAACGTCCCTTGATGATCTGATCGTCTGCCCGACCTGCGATCTTGTCTACAGCGCGCCGCGGGTCGGGTTGCGCGAAAAGGCGGTATGCTTGCGCTGCGGCACGGTGCTGGTGGCCCCGCGGCGCAAGGCGGGCAAACAGCTCGTGGCGCTGGCCCTGACGGTGCTGATCCTGCTCGTCGCGGCCTCGGTCTTTCCGTTCCTGACGATCGGCGCGGGCGGGGTCAGCCACGACGCCTCGATCCTCGACACCGCCTTCGCGTTTTCCGGGGGCCTGTCGGTGCTGGCGGTGGCGGTGCTGTTCTTCATCGTGATCATCCCGGCGATGCGGCTGGTGCTGCTGATCTACGTGCTCGGCCCGATCATCCGCGACAGGCCGCCCGCACGCCATGCGAAACGCGCCTTCCGCCTGTCAGAGGCGCTGATACCGTGGTCGATGGCCGAGATATTCGCGCTCGGCTGCGCGGTGGCCCTCGTCAAGCTGAGCGCCTTGGCCGAGGTCCTGTTCGGCCCCGCGGCGTGGCTGTTCGCCATTCTCGTGGTGCTCGTGGTGGCAAGTGATTCCCTGATGTGCAGGTATTCGATATGGACATCCCTGAAGGATTGAAAACCGCGCGCGAGCGCGGTCTGGTCGGCTGCACCCGCTGCACCCGCCCCTCGCCCGCGGGCACGCGGACCTGTCCGCGTTGCGGCAGTCCGCTGCGATCACGCGACCCCATGTCGCTGCAGAAGGTCTGGGCGTGGTGGGTCGTGGGGCTGGGCTGCTACATCCCCGCCAATCTCTACCCGATGCTGGAAACCCGCACGCTGGTCAGCAGCCAGAGCGACACCATCGTCGGCGGCGCGGTGGAGCTGGCCCGCTACGGCAATCTCGGTGTGGCGTTCATCATCCTGCTGGCCAGCGTGATCATCCCCGTCGGCAAGTTTCTGGTGCTGGCCGGGCTTGCCATCGGCGTCCGCCACGGCCCGCAGATATCCGATCACCGGCGGCATCTGCTTTATGAGATCGTGGAATATATCGGCCGCTGGTCGATGATCGACGTGTTCGTGGTGGCGATCCTGTCGTCCTTGGTGCAACTGCAGGGGCTTGCGACAATCACACCGGGTTGGGCCAGCCTCTTTTTCGCGCTATCGGTGATCTTCACCATGCTCGCCGCGCAAAGCTTTGACAGCCGATTGATCTGGGACACCGCGCCCGACCCGAAAAAACCCGTCGCGCCACAAGACGACACATCAAAGGAGCGCGCCGCGTGACCGACACCGACACCCCCCCGCCCGAACCGACCCTGAAACCGGCGAAACGCCCGCTCTGGGACCGGATCTCGATTGTCTGGATCGTGCCGTTTCTGGCACTGGCCGTGGTGATCGCCATCGCATGGCAAAGCTATGCCGATCGCGGCCCGCTCATCGAGATCGGCTTCGACAATGCCAGCGGCATCCGCGCGGGCAATACCGAGCTGCGCTTTCGCGACGTCAGGGTCGGGCTGGTCGAGGAGGTGACATTCGCCGAAGGTCTCGGCAAGGTCCTGATCAAGGCGCGGATCGACAAGGACGTGGCGCCTTACGTGGACGCGGACGCGCAGTTCTGGGTGGTGCGCCCGCAGGTGACCGCGCAGGGCGTGTCCGGCCTCGGCACGGTGCTGTCGGGTGTCTATATCGAAGGGCTGTGGGACGACCAGCCGGGCGAGACGGTGACCCGCTTCGACGGCCTGCCCGACGCCCCGCTGGAGCGGGTGGGACAATCCGGCCTGCGCCTGACGATGCGCGCCTCCGACGGCGCGGCGCTGACCGAGAACACGCCGATCCTCTATCGCGGGGTCCAGGTCGGGCGCGTCGGCAAGCCGGTGATTTCCGACGACGGCACCACATCCGAGGCCGACGCGGTGATTTTCGCCCCCCATGACCGGCTGATCGACAGCACGACACGGTTCTGGGACACCTCTGGATTCTCGCTGTCGTTCGGGGCGGGCGGGGCCTCGGTCAACTTCTCGTCGATCGCCTCGCTCGTCGCGGGCGGGATCACCTTCGACACCATGCTGTCGGGCGGCACCCCGCCCGAGCCCGGCGCGCAGTACACGGTCTTTGCCGAAGAGGATGCGGCACGCGCCAGCGTGTTTTCCGGCGATGGGGCCGAGACGCTGACTCTGTCGGCGCTTTTTGACGGCAATATCGCGGGCCTCGCGGCGGGCGCCCCGGTAGAGCTGAACGGGTTGCGCATCGGCGAAGTCACGGCGCTTGGCGGGATGGTGGATGCAGGCGATACCGGCGACGACCGCGTCCGGCTCTCCGTGACGCTTTCGATCCGGCCCGGGCGGCTTGGCCTCGATGGCGCGGACGGCCCCGAGGCCGCGCTCGACTTCCTGCGGACGCGCGTGCGCGCGGGCCTGCGCGCGCGGCTCGCCACGGCGTCGATCCTCACCGGCGGGCTCAAGGTCGAGCTGATCGAGGTGGAAGACGCCGCCGCCGCCGAACTGGTCGAGTCGGCGGATGCACCGCCCGTGATGCCCACCACCGAAAGCGAGATCGCCGATGTCGCGGCCACCGCCTCGGGGGTGTTCGAGCGGATCAACGCGCTGCCCGTCGAGGAAGTGATCGGCGAGGCGATCGCGTTGATGCGCAATGCCAACAGCCTGATCGCCAGCGACGACACCCGCGCGATCCCCGGCAACGTCAACACCCTCCTGTCAGAGGCACAGGCCCTGCCGCCACGGCTCGACGCGACGCTGGCGGAACTTGAAAGCCTGATCGCGCAGATCAACGAGGACGCGCTCGCCACGCGGCTTGCCGGCCTGCTCGATGAGGCCGCAGAGGCTGCGAGCGGGGTCAGCACGGCCTCGACCGGCGTGCCGGATCTGGTCGCCCGGCTGGAAGGGATCGCCGCCAATGCCGAACGGGTGGATCTCGACGTGCTGGCCGCCGACCTGTCGGAGTTCCTCGCAAGCACCGGCACGCTTCTGGCGCAGGACGAGACACGCGCCCTGCCGCGCCAGCTCAACGAGACGCTGGCCGAGGTGACGCTGATCCTGGCGCAGTTACGCGATGGCGGCGTGGTGGAAAATACCGTCGCCACGCTGGATTCGGCACGCAGCGCCGCCGACACATTCGCCGCGGCCGGCGGCGACCTGCCCGGTCTGATAGCCGAGGCCCAAGCGGTGCTGGCCCGCGCGAACACCACGCTCGAAGGCTATTCGGCCTCGGGCGGGCTGGGGCGCGACGCCCGCACCGCCCTGCGCGAAGTCGAAGCCGCGGCAAGCGCCGTCGCCTCGCTGGCGCGCGCCATCGAACGCAATCCCAATTCCCTGATCCGAGGACGCTGACCCATGCCGAAATCCCTTGCCTGCGCCGCGCTCGCGGCCCTTCCGATCCTCGCGGCCTGCGCCTCTGTCCCCGAAGAGCGCATCGCGGTGCCCCGCGCCGAGATCGCCCAGACGCAGCGCATCACGCATGCCACCGTCGCGCTGCGCAACGTCTCGCTGCCAAGCTACGCCTCGGGCGAGACGATCTTCACCGCCGACGAGACCGGGCGCCTGATAGAGGCTCCGGGGCTGCTCTGGGCCGACGATCCGGGCCGGGCGATGACGCTGGAGCTTTCGCGGCATCTCAACCGGATCACCAGCGCCCGCGTCGCGTCCGAGCCGTGGCCGTTTCTGGACAATGCCGAGGCCGAGGTCGAGATCCGGATCGAGGACATGCTGGCGCGCGCCGATGGCACCTTCGTGCTGTCGGGTCAGTATTTCGTGACCGCCGAGACGGGCCGCGAACATGCCCACCTCTTCGATCTCAGCGTGCCGGTCGCACCCGCGCGCACGCCCGAGGATCTGGCACGCGCCCGTTCGCAGGTGGTGCGCGATCTGGCCGTCGACATCGCCCGGCGCGGTCTGCGGTAGGGTATTGGCCGAGACGGGTGCGTCCCGTGCCCGCGACGCGCGTGATGGTGTGCGGCTGAAAAGGTCGGGTGATGGCTTCGCTCCTGTCGCGGCGATGTGGGGCCGTAGGACAGTTGTCAGGCTTGGCCTTGATCGGTCGTTGAGGCTACAGCCCCGCGCGTAATCAAGCCCGAAGGGCGCCGCGCATCGCCGGGCCGCCCCCCGGCACGGCGATTTGGCTGCAACCTGCGCTGTGCTCTGATCTTTTCCCGATTTGGCTGGGATAAAGCGCCGCCAAATTCACGTTGGATCGCCGCACCGCGGCCCGACGATGCGCGGCTCGTCACAACATTTCCACGGTCGCCTTCAGCCCGGACCCCGACCTTTCAGGTGACACCTTCAACGCCTGCAATACCCGTCAAGCGGCCGATGACGGAACCCTCCGCACGCGCCGCACAAGAGGGGCCGAATTGGCTTCATACCACGAGACACGGATCACCCCCACGGCGTCCCCATAGGTCTGTGGACACGTCACACTATCGTCCCGAAAGGTTCAGGCAGGTGCGCCGATGCCGGATCAGACCGACAGCCGCGAGGCATGCGCGCCGCGCTCTCGGTAGGGGGTGGTGTCGTAATGCGCCCGGTAGCATTTCGAGAAATGCGACGGCGAGGCAAAGCCGCAGGCCAGCGCCACGTTGATCACCGTCATGTCGGTCTGCATCAGAAGGTTGCGCGCCTTCTGCAAGCGCAGTTCCATGTAATAGCGCTTGGGGCTGCGGCTGAGGTAGCGCCGGAACAGCCGCTCCAGCTGGCGGGTGGACATGCCGACGTCGCGCGCCAGGATCGACGGGCTGATCGGGTCCTCGATATTGGCCTCCATCATGTGGATGACCTGGCTCAGCTTGGGATGGCGCACGCCGATCCGGGTCGGCACCGACAGCCGCTGCGTGTCCTGATCGGTGCGAATCGCGGAATAGATCTGCTGGTCGGCCACGGCATTGGCCAGTATCTCGCCATGGTCATCCGCGATCAGGCTGAGCATCAGGTCGATCGAGGAGGTGCCCCCCGCGGTGCTGAGCCGGTTGCCATCCACCACGAAGACCGACTTGGTCAGTTCCACATCCTCGAACTCTTCGAGGAAGGCATCGTGGTTTTCCCAGTGGATCGTCGCGCGCTTGTCGTCGAGCAGCCCGGCCTTGGCCAGCACATACGATGCCGTACACAAGCCCCCCATGCGCAGCCCGCGCCGGGCCTCGCGGCGCAGCCAGTTGAGCATGCGCTTCGTCGCGGTGGCCTGCACGTTCATGCCGCCGCATAGCAGGACCACGTCGTCGCGGTTCAACTCCTCGAGCGGGAAATCCAGATGAAACCGCACACCGGCCGACGACATCACGACGTCCTCGGCCTCGCCGGTCAGCACCCAGCTGTAGAGGGGCTTTCCGGCCAGACGATTGGCGATGCGCAGACATTCCACCGCCGCGGCGAAACTCAGCAGCGTGAAATCCTCGAGCAGCACGAACACGAAGCGCTTGGGCGCCTTGGGTGCGTCGACCTCTATTCTGGCGGTCTTCGAATTCATCTCTCACCGCCTTCCAATGCTGCGGCCCCTGTTTGCGTCTGTCACGAAATTATCGCTGTTGACAAGACAAGACGTGGCAATCCCATGCGATTCCTGCAAGTTGCGTCTGGTCACTTTGATGCGTGTTGCGTATACGTCCGGGTTGACATGCCACAAAGCGGAGGCCGACGATGACGGATTGGCAGAAAACCGACTGGCGCGCGAAACCGCGGGTGCAGATGCCGGATTATACCGATGCCGCAGCCCTCGCCAATGTCGAACGGCGCCTTTCGGATTATCCGCCGTTGGTCTTCGCGGGCGAGGCGCGGCGGCTGAAATCGCAGCTTGGCGCGGCCGCGCGCGGCGAGGCGTTTTTGTTGCAGGGCGGCGACTGCGCCGAGGCCTTCGATCAGTTCAGCGCCGACGCGATTCGCGACACGTTCAAGGTCATGCTGCAGATGGCCATGGTCCTGACCTACGGGGCCAAGGTGCCGGTGGTGAAGGTCGGTCGCATGGCCGGACAGTTCGCCAAGCCGCGCTCGGCCCCGACCGAGATCGTGGACGGCGTGGAGCTGCCCAGCTATCGCGGCGACATCATCAACGACATGCCCTTCACCGCCGAGGCGCGGGTGCCCGATCCGGCGCGGATGCTGCAGGCCTACACGCAGGCGGCGGCGACGCTGAACCTGCTGCGCGCCTTCTCGACCGGGGGCTACGCGGATGTGCATCAGGTGCACCAATGGACGCTTGGCTTCACCGAAAGTTCCAAGGCCGAGAAATACCGCGAAATGGCCAGCCACATCACCGATGCGCTGGATTTCATGACCGCGGCGGGCATCGACGGCGACAACGCGCACACCCTGCGATCGGTGGATTTCTACACCTCGCACGAGGGGCTCTTGCTGGAATACGAAGAGGCGCTGACGCGGCTCGATTCGACCTCCGGCAAATGGCTGGCCGGATCGGGGCACATGCTGTGGATCGGCGACCGTACGCGCCAACCGGATGGCGCGCATGTCGAATTCCTGCGCGGGGTGCAGAACCCGATCGGCCTCAAATGCGGGCCGTCGATGACGGCTGACGATCTCAAGCGGCTGATGGCGACGCTCAACCCCGGCAACGAGGCCGGGCGCCTGACCCTGATCGCGCGGTTCGGCGCGGGCAAGGTCGGCGACAACCTGCCGCGTCTGATCCGCACTGTCGAGGAGGAAGGCGCAAAGGTCCTGTGGGTCTGCGATCCGATGCATGGCAACACGATCAAGTCCGCCACCGGCTACAAGACCCGGCCGTTCGAGTCGGTGCTGCGCGAGGTGCAGGAATTCTTCGGCGTTCACCGCGCCGAGGGCACCATCCCCGGCGGCGTGCATTTCGAGATGACCGGGCAGGACGTGACCGAATGCACCGGCGGCATGCGCGCGCTCTCCGAGGACAACCTGTCGGATCGCTATCACACTGCCTGCGACCCGCGCCTCAATGCCGGCCAGTCGCTGGAACTGGCCTTTCTGGTGGCCGAAGAGCTTCGGGCGCAGCGTGACGACCAGCGGCAGCGGCACAGCGCGCAGGCTGTCTGACAGACCGGCCCCGACAGGCGCGTCCCGGCCACGCTCGGGGGCCGGGGCGTCACGTCACCAGACGCAGATGGTCGCGCGATGATCGCGTATCTCGCGTGAGCGGCTGTGCGCTCAGGCCTCCGGCAACCACGTGAAGCGCGCCGGTCGTGGCCGCCTCGCCCGTCGCGCCGTCCTCGTCCACGTCTTCGTTCACAGCCGTGATCCGGGTGTGCACGATCTCGAAGCGGCGCGGCGTGCGCCCGGTCTCCCGGCCTGCCGCGCCGGTTGTCAGCAGACAGCCAAGCGCCCGCGAGACGTCCCCCAGATCGCTGCGCAGCGGCAGCAAGACAAGCGTGCCGCGCAGTTCCGGCCGGCCCGTCCCGCCCTTGGACCAAAGCGCCATCCGCAGGGTCGCCGGCCGGTCGAACAGATCGACCATATGCAGCGCGAACGCCTCGCGCGAGGCGGGCGCGATGAAGCTCGACAGCGGCATGCCGCGCACCTCCATGCCCATCAGGTCGCTCAGGTTCATCCCCGCGATTCGCAGCCGCGTCAGGCCGGGCGCGATCCGCTCGGCCACGAAGGTGTCGGCCAGCAGCGGCGCGATCCGGCGGGGATCGATATGGGCGCGGTAGGGCACGGCCGCACCGCGCCGCGCCTCTGCCCAATGGGCATGAAAGGCCCGCAGGTCCGCGTGCCTCCCGGTCCCCGGAAGGGCCGCCGCGCCCGCCTGCGACAATTTAAGATCATCCTGCATCACATGCCTCTCCAAATGGTCTTTTTGCACAACGAGCCTGCAACTGCGCCCTTAAACCGTGACTGCTGCTGCGTACGTTACATTGAGATTGCCACAAATTGTCCCGAAACTCGTCTCAAATTTTAGCGACTGGTTAACCCGTGTATGGGTCTGATGATCGGGCCGGGACGCCTTGCGGTGACTTGCCAGCCACGCGCCGGCGCTTTACGAGCATTTGAACCGTCGCCTGTCGCGCCCGTGGCCAGCGACGGTTCGAGTATTTGGGGCAAGATGAAAGGGCAGGTCACGAGATGAGCCAGCGCCGGGGCCTTCTGATCATTCTGTCGTCGCCCTCGGGGGCGGGCAAGTCCACCCTGTCGGGGCGATTGCGGGACTGGGACCCGACGCTTGCGTTTTCGGTCTCGGCCACCACGCGCAAGCCGCGCACCGGCGAGGTGGACGGGCGCGAGTATCATTTCATGACCGAGGACGCGTTCAAGCGCGAGGTCGGCACGGGCGACATGCTGGAACATGCGCATGTCTTCGGCAATTTCTACGGCTCGCCCAAGGCACCGGTCCGGGACGCGATCGACGCGGGGCGCGACGTGCTCTTCGACATAGACTGGCAGGGGGCGCAGCAGATCCGCAATTCCGAACTTGGCGGGCACACGCTGTCGATCTTCCTGTTGCCGCCCTCGATCCGGGAACTGCACCGGCGGCTGGAAGAGCGCGGGCAGGATGCACCCGAGGTGATCGCGCGCCGCATGCAGAAAAGCTGGGACGAGATCAGCCATTGGGACGGGTATGATTTCGTGCTGGTCAATGACAATCTCGACGCCACCGAAGCGCGGCTGCGGACGATCATCGAGGCCACCCGCCTGCGCCGCAGCCAGCAGCCCTGGCTGACCGATCACGTGCGCAAACTGCAAACCGAATTCGAGGAGACGTCATGACCCTTTATGCGCTGGACGGGCACGCGCCCGAAATCGCCGACGACACGTGGATCGCCCCCGATGCCAACCTGATCGGGCGCGTCGTCCTGGACGCGGCCGCCTCGGTCTGGTTCGGCTGCACGCTGCGCGGCGACAACGAGGTGATTCATGTGGGCGCCGGCACGAATGTGCAGGAAAGCACCGTGATGCACACCGACATGGGTTATCCGCTGGTGATCGGAGCGGGTTGCACCATCGGCCACAAGGTGATGCTGCATGGCTGCACCATCGGCGAAAATTCCCTGATCGGCATGGGGGCATGCGTGCTCAACGGGGCGCGGATCGGGCGCGATTGCCTGATCGGCGCCGGCGCGCTGATCACCGAGGGCAAGGAGATCCCCGATGGCAGCCTCGTGATGGGCGCGCCCGGCAAGGTGGTGCGCGCGCTTGATGCCGCCGCCATAGACGGGCTGCGGGCCAGCGCGCTGCATTACCAGCAGAACATGCGCCGCTTTCGCGCCGGGCTGCGCGAGGTCTGAGCCGCGATGCAGGGGCTTGGGTCGTTTCTCGCGGGGCTGCCCTTTGCGGCGCTCGTCATCGGCCCGGATGACCGCATCGCGGGCGTCAACACCGCCGCGCGCGAGATGCTGGGACACGCCATCGCGGGGCGGCATTTCCTGACCGCGCTGCGCCAACCCGACATGCTCGCGGCGATCGAAGCCACGATGCGCGACCGCGCGCCGCGCAAGACCACATACCAGACCTCCGAATCGGGCCGCGAGGGCAAATATAACGTGCATGTGGCACCGGTCGAGACCGGCGGGACTGGCGAGACCGGCGACACTCATGGCGTGCTGGTCTGTTTCGAGGACATGACCGAACGCGAACAGGCCGCCCAGATGCGCCGCGATTTCGTCGCCAATGTCAGCCACGAATTGCGCACGCCCCTCACCGCGCTTCTGGGCTTCATCGAGACGCTGCAGGGTCCGGCGCGCCACGACGAGGCGGCGATCGACCGGTTTCTGGGGATCATGCAGGTCGAAGCGTCGCGGATGGAACGCCTGGTGCGCGATCTTCTGTCGCTGAGCCGCGTCGAGGGCGAGGAACGGATGCGCCCGCGTGCGGCGATCAACCTGTCGGACGTGGTCGGGTCGGTGGTCTACATGCTGCGCCCGCTGGCCCGCGAGCGCGGCGCGGAGCTGATCTTCGATCCGGTCGAGGACATGCCCGTGCCCGGCGACGGCGACCAGTTGCAGCAGGTCTTCACCAACCTCATCGAGAACGCCATCAAGTATGGCGGTGCCGGCAACCGGGTCACCATCACGCTCGACCGTCACCCAAGGGACCCCGGTCTGCGCCTGCCGGCGGTGGTGGTGCGGGTGGGCGATACCGGGCCGGGCATCGATCCGCTGCACGTCCCGCGCCTGACCGAACGCTTCTACCGCGTCGACACGCATCGCTCGCGCCAGATGGGCGGCACCGGGCTGGGCCTTGCGATCGTCAAGCATATCGTCAACCGGCATCGCGGCCGTTTGCGCATCTCCTCGACCCCCGGAGAGGGCAGCGAATTCACCGTCATCCTGCCGCTCTGGACGGCCTGACCGCCCGGCGGGGTGACAGGCAGCGACACCGCCACCGTCACCGCGTCATAAAACTGTCATGGACCTGTCGTAATTCCTTTGCCGACCGCGCATAGCGTAAGTGCAAGACAGGACCGATCCGAGTCCGACCCACCGCATCAAGACCTGACCCGGAGGCTGCAATGATATCCACCGAGCAACCAAGCGTCCTTCTGGTCGAGGACGAGCCCGCACAGCGCGAAGTGCTGAGTTACAACCTCGAGGCGGACGGGTTTCGCGTCCTGACCGCCGATAATGGCGAGGAAGCCCTGATGATGGTCGCGGAGACGCCCCCCGACATCATCGTGCTGGACTGGATGATGCCCAACGTGTCGGGCATCGAGGTGTGCCGCCAGCTCAAGACGCGGTCGGCGACGCGCGCCATCCCGATCATCATGCTGTCGGCCCGCTCCGAAGAGGTGGACCGCGTACGCGGACTGGAGACCGGCGCGGATGATTACGTGATCAAGCCCTATTCGATGGTGGAGCTTATGGCGCGGGTGCGCGCGCAATTGCGCCGCACACGGCCCGCGACGATGGGCGAGCGGCTCGAATACGGCGATATCGTGCTCGACGCCGAAACCCATCGCGTGACCCGCCGCGAAAAAACCTTGCGGCTTGGCCCGACCGAGTTTCGCCTGCTCTCGACCTTCATGGAAAAGCCGGGTCGGGTCTGGAGCCGCGAACAACTGCTCGACCGGGTCTGGGGCCGCGACATCTATGTCGATACCCGCACCGTGGATGTGCATATCGGGCGCCTGCGCAAGGCGCTGTGCCAGCATGGCGGCGACGACCCCCTGCGCACGGTGCGCGGTGCGGGCTACGCGCTCGGCTGATCTGCGCGGATCACTCCGGCGTCATCCGGTAGGCCGCGCCCTGCCCTTCGCTCAGAAACCAGATCGCGCCGTCGGGTGCCTCGACGATGTGGCGCACGCGCTGCGTCTCGGGGGACTCGATGCGCTCGGCCTCGGTCACCGAAGATCCGGACAGGCGCGAGATCATGTCGAACTTGAGCGAGCCCACGAACATGTCGCCCCGCCAGTCGGGAAACATGTCGCCCTGATAGATCATCATGCCCGACGGCGCGATCGAGGGGTCCCAGTAATGCGCGGGCTGTTCTATCCCCTCCTTGTGGGTGCCCTCGCCGATCTTGGCACCGGAATAATGTTTGCCGTAGGAAATCACCGGCCAGCCGTAATTGGCCCCGCGCCGGACGCGATTCACCTCGTCGCCGCCGCGCGCGCCATGCTCGTTCACCCACAGATTGCCATCCGCGTCCAGCGCCGCGCCCTGCGGATTGCGGTGCCCGTAGGACCAGATCTCGGGCTGTGCGCCGTCGGTGTCGACAAACGGGTTGTCGGCGGGCACGGACCCGTCGCGCGCGATCCGGATCACCGACCCGTTCTGGCGCGACAGGTCCTGCGCCGAGGGCCGGTCGCCGCGATCCCCGATGGTGGCGTAAATGTAGCCGTCCCGCCCCTCGACCATCCGAGAACCGAAATGACGTCCGCCGGACGAGCCGGGCTCAAGCTCGAAGATCACGCGGCCATCGGTCAGCCTGTCCGCGCCGGGGGCGAGCGTGGCGCGAAAGATCGCGGTGCCCGCGCCGCCCGATTGCGGCTTGGAGAATGTTAGAAAAAGCGTCCGGTTTTGTACGAAGTCGCGGGGGATGAGCAGGTCGAGCAGTCCGCCCTGACCTTGCGCGGCGACCCGTGGCAGGCCGGAGATCTCGCGCCGTTCGCCATCCTCGACATGCAGCAGCCGTCCGCCGCGTTCGGTGATAAGCAAGCCGCCCTCGGGCAGAAAGCCGAGCGCCCAGGGCGCGTCGAGCTGGTCCACCATCCTGGTGACATCGAGGTTTCCGGTGCTGGTATCCATCGTGTGCGCAGGGCTGCAGCCAAGGCTCAGGGCCAGCAGAAGGGGGGCAAAGCGTGTCATTGATCACTCCTTATCTGTGTCGCAGGATAGGCAGATCAGGCGCGTTTGCTACCCATCTGCGCGATATCGAGGATGTCGAGCACCCGCGCCTCGATATCGGCGGCACTCAGACGCGCCGTGGCATACATGTCCGCCGGGCTGGCCTGATCCATGAAGATGTCGGGCAGCACCATGGAGCGGAATCTGAAACCTTCATCAAAAACCTTGTTTTCGGCCAGCAAGTGGCTGACATGGCTCCCAAACCCGCCGATCGCCCCTTCCTCGATGGTGATCATCGCATCATGCCGCGTGGCAAGATCGAGGATCAGCGCCGCGTCCAGCGGCTTGGCAAAGCGAGCATCGGCGACGGTCGGCGTGATGCCGCGCGCCCGCAGCGATTCCGAGGCCTTCATCACCTCGGACAGCCGCGTGCCATAGGACAGGATCGCGACGCGGGCCCCCTCCTGCACGATCCGGCCCTTGCCGATCTCCAGCGGCACGCCGCGCTCGGGCATGGTGACCCCCACCCCCTCGCCGCGCGGATAGCGGAATGCAATCGGCCCCGCGTCATGCGCGGCGGCGGTGGCGACCATGTGCACAAGCTCTGCCTCATCGGCGGCGGCCATCACCGTAAAGCCCGGAAGATTCGCCAAAAATGCGATATCGAAGCTGCCCGCATGGGTGGCCCCGTCGGCCCCGACCAGCCCCGCGCGGTCGATCGCAAAGCGCACCGGCAAGCGCTGGATCGCCACATCATGCACCACCTGATCGAAGCCGCGTTGCAGAAAGGTGGAATAGAGCGCGCAGAACGGCTTCATCCCGCCCGCCGCCAGACCGGCGGAAAAGGTCACGGCATGCTGTTCGGCGATGCCCACGTCAAAGCACCGCGACGGGTGGCGCGTCGCGAACAGATCGAGGCCCGTCCCGTCGGGCATCGCCGCCGTGATCGCGCAGATCTTGTCGTCCCGCGCCGCCTCATCCAGAAGCGCGTCGGCAAAGACCCGTGTATAGCTCGGCGCGTTGGACTTGGCCTTTTTCTGCTCGCCGGTGACCAGATCGAATTTCGCAGTCGCGTGGCCGCCATCATCCGCACCCTCGGCAGGCGCGTAGCCCTTGCCCTTCTTGGTCAGCACATGGATGAGCACCGGCCCCGTCGCGCGCGCCTTGACGGTGCGCAGGACGGGCAGAAGCTGGTCCATGTCATGCCCGTCGATGGGGCCGACATAGGAAAATCCCAGTTCCTCGAACAGCGTCCCACCGACGGTCAGCCCCTTGAGCATGTCCTTGGCGCGGCGCGCGCCATCCCGGAACGGCGGCGGCAGAAACGAGATCGCACCCTTCGCGGCGGCCTTGAACTCCTGAAACGGCTCTCCGGCGTAAAGCCTTGAAAGATAGGCCGAAAGCGCCCCGACCGGGGGTGCGATCGACATCTCGTTGTCGTTGAGAATGACGATCAGGCGCTTGCCCAGATGGCCGGCATTGTTCATCGCCTCGAAGGCCATGCCCGCGCTCATCGCGCCGTCGCCGATCACCGCTATGGCATCGCCATGCCCGGTAGGGCACGCGCCGCCCAGATCGCGCGCCACGGCAAAGCCCAGGGCGGCGCTGATCGACGTCGAGGAATGTGCGGCCCCGAACGGGTCGTAATCGCTCTCGGAGCGCTTGGTGAAGCCCGACAGCCCGTCCTTCTGACGGATCGTCCCCATACGGTCGCGCCGCCCGGTCAGGATCTTGTGTGGATAGCTTTGATGCGACACGTCCCAGATGATCTTGTCGCGCGGAGCGTCGAACACGTGATGCAGGGCGACGGTAAGCTCCACGACACCGAGACCCGCACCCAGATGCCCGCCGGTCTGCGACACCGCCGCGATGGTCTCGGCGCGCAATTCGTGGGCGAGCGTGTCAAGCTGGCCATCGCTCAACCGCTTGAGGTCGGCGGGGCTGCTGACCTGATCGAGCAGCGGTGTGTGCGGACGGTCTGGCATGGCGTCGCCCCTCCTTCGGGGATGCGGGTCAGGTCTGGCGCGAGATCACGAAACGGGCAAGGTCGCGCAAGGTCGATGCCCTCTCTCCGTACAGAGATAGAGCGTTACAGGCATCATCAACAAGGGTTTCCGCCCGGGCTTTTGCGCCGTCGAGTCCCAGAAGCGACACGAAGGTCGCCTTTCCGGCCGCCGCGTCCTTGCCCACGGCCTTGCCGACCTCGACCGAACTGCCGGTCACGTCGATCACGTCATCCTGGATCTGGAACGCCTGACCGAGCGCGCGGGCATAGGCCTTCAGCGGCGCGGGATCGGCCGCGGCCATGCGCGCGCCGGACGTGGCGGCCCATTCGATCAGCGCGCCGGTCTTGCCGGCCTGCAGCACCGTGATCTCGTCGAGCGTCAGCGGCGTCGCCGCATGCTCGGCGGCGATGTCGCGCGCCTGTCCCAGCACCATGCCCTGCCCGCCCGCGGCAACGGCGAGCGTATGGACAAGCTCGGCGCGCGCGGTGCCGCTCAGGCCGGTCTGCGGATCGCTCACCATCTCGAAGGCCAGCGCGTGCAGCGCATCCCCGACAAGGATCGCCGTCGCCTCGTCCCACCGGACATGTACGGTGGGCTGACCGCGCCGCAGATCGTCGTCATCCATCGCCGGCAGATCGTCATGCACGAGGCTGTAGGCGTGCAGCGCCTCGATCGCACAGGCGGGCCAGATCGCCGCATCGACGGGGATGCCATGCAGGCGCGCGCTCTCCATCACGAGAAAGCCGCGAATGCGCTTGCCGCCGCGCGTGGCATACCCCATGCCCTCGGTGACCGGACCTGCAGGATACGCGGCGAAGACATCGTCGAAATGGGCCTGAATGCGGCCCGCATCGGCGGCGAGGCGGTCCTGCATGGCGTCAGTCGCCCGTGACAGCTTGAGTGCCGGTGGGCTGCCCGTCACTGTCGAGGGTGATCGCCGCGACTTTCTCTTCGGCTTCCTTGAGCTTGGTCTCGCAGCGTTTCTTCAATTCCGCGCCGCGCGCATAAAGCGTGATCGACTCGTCAAGGGCGACATCGCCGCGCTCCAGCCGTCCGACGACCTGTTCAAGTTCCTGCATCGCCTGCTCAAAGCTGAGTTCGCTCACGGGTGTATCGGGCATCACGCGGTCCTGTTGCTGAATTGCAGGTCCAGCATAGACAGGGCGCCGGCGAGGTTCAATTCGGTTGACGTGATTTGTCGCCTCGGGAAAATTGTTCCCGATGTCAGATTTCCCGTACCCGTCCGCGACCGAGATGCCCGATCCAGACGCGCTGATCGCGGTGCAGGCGCAGCTTGATGCGGCCCGCGCCATGACCCCCGTGCTGGAGGCGGCCGAGATCGACGAGGTGCTGCGCATCGTGCCCGGCAAGCGGGCGATGCTGGCCGGACACTGGCAGGGGCGACCGGCGGTGTTCCGGCTGGTGCCGCCGACCGCCGCCGAGGCACAGGCCCGCGAATGGCGTGAGGCGACGCGGATCTGGCCGCAGATGCAGGGCAAGCGCTACCGCGTGCCCGAACCGTTCCTGCACCTGCCCGAGATCGGCCTGATGGCGGTGGAGCGGGTGCGGGGAACGCCGCTTCTGGCGCATCTGTGGCAGAGCCGGCCCGAGACGCGCGCGCCCCATCTGCCCGACGCGGCGACATGGTTGAGGCGCTACACCGATGTCAGCGAAAGCTGGCGCGCGGCCAATCCGGCGGGCTGGCTGGCGCGGGCGGAGCGGGCCGCGCAAACCCAGCCCCATGCCCGCCTGCAGCGGATCGAGGCGGATATCCTTGTGCATCTGCGCCAGATCGCGGAGATGCTCGAGGCGGCGGACTGGCGCATGGCGATCTGTCACGGCGATTTTCACCCCAACAACCTGATCCTCGGGCCGCACCGGCTGACGGGCATCGATCTGGGGGGCTCGGCCCGCCTGCCCGTCTGCAAGGATATCGCGCGCTTTCTCGCGCATATGGGACGGCGCGGCATGATCCCGTCGGGGACGCGGTCGTTTGGCGTGGATGCGGGCGGGATCGCGGCGTTCGCCGACACCTTTTCGCTGACCGAAACCGAACGACAGCGCACCCTGCCCTTCTTCATTGGCATCGAGGCGCTCATCCGCGTCGAAAAGCCCGGCATGCCGCACGCAAGGCTGCGCCACGCGCAGGTGATGTATGAGACCTTGCGCAGCGATCTGGCCGCGGCATTGTGAGCGTCCGCGAGGGGCGCGGGCATGTCACCAGAGACCGTCACGGGCGTCACACCCAATTTTAACCATTTTGCCGCATCCTTGATGAGTGTTCGGGGCCGACCTCCTCGGGTCACGGGCATTTCCTCCCTGTCAGACTGGCCGCGCCGGAAACGGTGCGGCCCTTTTTCTTGATGATTTGACAGCGGGATACGTTGACGCCTCGGCTGCGTCTGTTCTATCCTTCCAATCATAAAGCTCGGCCAGTCCGACAGGGAGACAACGAAAGAGGCCATGCGGCCTCTTTCTTTTTGTGCGGGCTTTTTGTGGGGTCGGCTTGTCAGGCCGTCCCTGCGATCGCGCGCGCCCGAGATTTGGCCCTGACACGAGCGCAGAGGCGTGATAAATCCATTCCGACATCAACCGAACCTGTGATGAGGATCCAATGTTCAACACCCTTTCCAGCCTGTCCCTGGCCGCGCTGTTCGCTTTTGCCACGGTCGCAGGCGCACAAGAGGCCACCAGCGAAAGCGACAGCCCGAGCGAGACCAGCGATGCGCCCGAAACCGCCGCGGGTGCCGGCCCCGACCCGATCCAGGGCCTCGATACCGGCCGCGAGGTTCAGGGTGAGGAAGATAATTCCTATATCAAGGCAACTTACGAGGACTGGCAGCTCAAATGCTTCCGGACCGGAACCGAGGAAGACCTGTGTCAGATGTATCAGCTTCTGACCGAAGGGGGCGGCAATCCGGTGGCTGAATTCAGCCTCTACAAATTGTCCAATGCCGGCAATGTGGTGGCCGGTGCCACGATCGCGGCCCCGCTCGGGACGCTGCTGACCGAAGAGATCAAGCTGTCGGTCGATGGTGGCAAGGCCAAGAGCTATGCGTATTCGTTCTGCACCATGGGCGGGTGTTTCGCCCGCATCGGGCTGACCCAGGCGGATGTGGACGCGCTCAAGCGCGGGGTGACGGCGACGCTGGAAATCGTGCCGGCGCAGGCACCCGATCAGCAGGTGAGCATCGACGCGTCGCTCGCCGGGTTCACCGACGCATTCGAGGCCGCCTCCGAACTCGACAACTGAGCCGAAATGGCCGGGGGGAGGCCGAGGGAGCGCGCTCCCTCGGCCTCCCCCCGCGCCAATTTTTCCGACTGGGTCCGTCATCGCGTCCCGTCAGGACATGCGGCGCAACGCCAGGACCGCGTTGAGCCCGCCAAAGGCGAACGCGTTCGACAACGCGACGTCGACCTTCGCCTCGCGCGCCTCGTTCGGCACCACATCCAGCGCGCATTCGGGGTCCGGTTCCTCATAGCCAATGGTGGGCGCGATCACCCCGTCACGCAGCGCCATGATGCAGGCCAGCAACTCCACCGCGCCGGTACCGCCGATCAGATGCGCGTGCATCGACTTGGTCGAGGATATCATCAGCCGGTCGGCATGCGGCCCGAACACATCCGCGACGGCGGCGCATTCCGTCTTGTCATTGGCCGCCGTGCCGGTGCCGTGCGCGTTGATGTAGCCGACCTCGTCCGGATTGATGCGTCCATCGCGAAGCGCGCCCGAAATCGCCCGCGCCGCGCCCTGCTTGGACGGCATGACGATGTCGGATGCGTCCGACGTCATGGCGAACCCGGCCACTTCGGCCAGTATCTCGGCACCGCGACGGCGCGCATGCTCCAGCTCTTCGAACACGAAGATCGCGGCGCCTTCGCCCTGCACCATCCCGTTGCGGTTGGCCGAAAACGGGCGGCAGGCGTCACGCGACATGACGCGCAGGCCCTCCCACGCCTTGACGCCGCCGAAACACAGCATCGATTCCGACCCGCCAGTGACCATTACCGGGGTGATCCCGCCATGCACCATCTGAAAGGCCTGCGCCATCGCATGATTGGACGAGGCGCAGGCGGTGGACACGGTAAAGCTTGGCCCCATCAGATTGAACACCATCGACAGATGCGACGCGGCGGCGTTGTTCATCAGCTTCGGGACGACGAACGGATGGACGCGGTTCTTGCCCTCCTCGTAGACCGAGCGGTAATTCTCGTCGAGCGTGGTCATCCCGCCGCCGGAATTGCCGAGGATCACGCCCGCGCGCGTCGCCAGATCGCCGGCGAACTCCAGCCCCGACTGCGCGATGGCCTGCCGGGCCGCGATCAGGGTGAACTGCGTGAAACGGTCGTAAAGCGCGAGCTGCTGGCGGTTGAACTGCGCCTCGGGATCATAGTTCTTGACCTGCGCGCCGATCCGGATCGACAGGCGGTCGACATCGCGAAACTCGAGATCCGCGATGCCGCAGCGTCCTTCGCGCATCGCCTCGAGGGTGGCGGGCACATCCGCGCCGAGGGCATTGATCGTGCCCGCCCCGGTGATGACGACGCGCTTCAAGACTGGTCCGCGATCAGACGCTCGATCCCCGCCACGATGGAGCGCACCGAGGAAATGTCGAAATCGCTTTTCGACGGCTCATTGGCGTTGAAGGGCACCGAGATGTCGAACGCCTCCTCGATCGCGAAGATACTCTCGACCAGCCCGAGACTGTCGATTCCCAGATCCTCCAGCGTGCTGTCGAGGGTGACATCCGACGGCTCCAGAACGGCCTGTTCGGCGATGATCTCGATCACACGGTCCTCTGTACTCTTCATGATGCGGCCTTTCCCATGCTGGCCCGCAAGAGACGCGGGGTGAGGTCTTTTACCTCAGCCGTGTAACCGATTTTTCAAGATTCGCCATGTCGCCGACCGATCTTCTGCGGCGGCACCCATGTGGCGACGCGCGCCATGGTGTCGCAAGGGCCGGTCTCACGTCAAGCGCAAGCTCATGCGGCCCTGCCTCGCAAGGCGGTGCCACGCCGCCGGGTGCCGATGTCCAAGGCGACGACCGCGTGTGCGTCCGGCAGCGGGGCACAAGGCCATGCCCCGCTTCATCGCCCCGAGTAGCGGGTCTAGCTTTGACCCAGATCCAGCGAGACCCCGGCCTTGTTCAGGGCGTCCCAAATCCGCGCATCGCGCCCGTAGACATCCTCGCGATATTGCGTGCGCCCGCGCGCCTGCGTGACCGCGGTGCGATAGACGATATGCACCGGCACATGCCGGTCGAGCTGCACATATGTCTCGCGTCCCGTGTTCAGGACCGAATGGAAGAAGCCCTTAGGATCCGCCTCCTGCCGTGACAGCAGTTCGTAGGCGAAATCGAACGGTTGCTGCAACCGTATGCAGCCATGGCTGAACGCCCGCGCTTGATGCGCGAAAAGGGCTTTCTCGGGCGTGTCATGCAGGTAGATGTTGTATTTGTTGGGAAACATGAACTTCACCAGCCCGAGCGCATTGCGCGACGAGGGCGGCTGTTTCATGGCGAACGGAAATGTCCGCGGGCTGTAGGCTCTGAAATCGACCGCGGCCCTGTTCACCTGCCGCCCGTCGCGGGTATAGAGCTTGAGATGCGACACCGCGTTCGGGTTCCGCTGCATCTGCGGAAGGTATTCCTTGACGACGATGGACCGCGGCACGTGCCAGGTCGGGTTGATCACCATGTGCTCCATCTCGTCGGAAAATTCCGGGCTGCGGCGACCGCTGCTGTTCTTGCCGATCACGGCACGGGTCCGAAAGGTCACCGTATCGTCATCGATGATGCGCGCGCTGAAATCGGCCAGATTGACAAGAATGTGGCGCTGGCCCCGGTCGGTGGGCAGCCAGCGTTCCCGCTCCATCGCGACGATCACGGATTTGAGGCGCGCACCGGCACTGCGGTTGAGCGCGCCGATGGTCGCGGGCCCGGCGATGCCGTCCGTCTCGAGGCCGTGATCGCGCTGGAAGTCCCGTATCGCGGCCTGCAGCCGGTCATCATACGCGCCGCTCGCACTCCGGCCCAGATAGCCCCCCGGATACCCCATGGCCGCGAGCCTGTCGCGCAGCGCGATCACGGCGGGACCACTGTCGCCGGGTCTCATGGACTGGTCGGGCACGGTCGGCCCCCAGCCCCCCGCCGCGATCAGCCGTTCGAGCCGCAGCTTTTCCTTCATCAGCCGCGCATATGCGTTGGTCTGCGGCGGCAGCGATTGCAGCACCCGATGCGGTGCGCCCGTCTTCAGCGCGTCGAGATGCACCTTTGCGGGGCGATCCGTGACCTCGCGCTTGATGTCGCTGTCGACGCGCGCAGGCACCAGCACGCCGGACTGCACGTCGCGGGCATAGTCGAGATAGGCCCGTGTCAGCGCAAGTTCGACCTGCCCGAGATCGCGCAACGACCGCACCTGCGCCATCTGCGACATCAGCCCCTCGAGGTCATAGCGTGTTTCGGGCAAGCCGTGCAGGGCCGCTTGTGACAGCGCCCGCACGAGCGCCTGACGCCGCGCATGATCGCCATCGCCGCCACCTGTCCAGATCGGCTGATAGCCGGTGTCGCGGTAATAATCCGCAACATCCGGGTCCCGCGCTGCGGCCTCGGCCACCGCCTGACGGAAGGCGGCACTCTGACCATCGGCGCGGGCAGGCTCGGACCACGCCGTCACTCCCGTCAGAATCGAAACCGACGCCAGAGCGCCCAACACGTAACCGAATACTCGTCTCATCATTTCCCCCGGGGATCACCGCTTTTGCTCATTAAGGCAGGAAAGCGCGTCGCCATCAATTTTTCCCTAAGAATTTCATGCAAATATTGGACAAATCCGCGTGAACGCGCGGTGCCAATGGCACATCTTGTGCAGTAAAGCCACGGAGAACCGATAATGCGCGAAAAACTGCCGAAATCTGTTGAAGTTCGCAATCTGTCGAAAAGGGGGCTTGGTTCATGATTCCCGTTATGCAACATTGGTCTTGCCTGTGGGGGGCCAAATCACAAGACCGCGAAAAAGCGGTGGCAGATAACGCGATGGGACAGGCGCTTCATATCATGACAGAGTTCAGTTTGACTGGAATTTCACGCCGTGGGATTCTGATGGCGTTCGCGGCAACGGCCATATCCGCGGCACCCACCTTCGGCAACGCGACCGGGTTCCTGCGCGGCGGCGGCGACATCCGGCGACTTCGCATGGTGTCACCGCGAACAGGGGAACGGATCGACACGATCTACTGGATCGAGGGCAAATACATCCGCGAGGCATTGAACGAGATCACCTTGTTCATGCGCGACTGGCGCACCAATGAAACCAGAGGCATCGATCACCGCACGATCGACATCATGGCGGCCAGCCATAACCTGCTGAACGCGAGCGAACCCTACACGCTGCTCAGCGGCTATCGCAGCCCCAAGACCAATGCCATGCTGCGCAGCCGGTCAGGCGGAGTCGCGAAAAAGTCGCGGCATCTTGTCGGAGAAGCGGCAGACCTGCGCCTCGGCAGCCGCAGCGTCAACCAGATCTATCAGGCCGGTGTGGCCTGTGGTGCAGGTGGTGTCGGGCGGTATTCCGGCTCCAACTTCGTTCACATGGATTGCGGACCCGTGCGCAGCTGGGGTCGGTAATCAGTCACATCAATGCCGGTTCATCACGCGTGTGCCGGCATGATGCATCCGACCTCAGATTGTCGGATTTGAATGCGCCGGGAGACCCCTCCGACGCATATTTCCACTCGCAGAGATGCGTTCACGCAAGTCTGGCGTTGCGCGCGTCCCGAAGGCGGGCGAAATCGTCTCCCGCGTGATAGCTCGACCGGGTAAGCGGCGTGGCCGATACCATCAGAAACCCCTTGCCATAGGCCGCTTTCTCGTAGGCCGCGAACTCGTCGGGATGCACGAACCGATCCACCGCGTGATGCTTCGGCGAAGGCTGGAGATATTGCCCGATGGTCAGAAAATCCACATCCGCGGCGCGCATGTCATCCATCACCTGATGCACGGCCGATCGGTCCTCGCCAAGGCCGACCATGATCCCGGATTTGGTGAAGGTCGCCGGGTCAAGCTCCTTGACGCGCTGCAACAGCCGCAGCGAGTGGAAATAGCGCGCGCCGGGCCGCACACCGGGATACAGCCCCGGCACGGTTTCGAGATTGTGATTGAAGACGTCGGGTCTGGCCGCGACCACGAGCTCGAGCGCCTCGTCGGCACAATGCAGGAAATCGGGCGTCAGGATCTCGATCGTGGTGCCGGGCGCGCGATGCCGGATCGCGCGGATGGTCTGGGCGAAATGCTCGGCCCCGCCATCGTCGAGATCATCGCGGTCCACCGATGTGATGACCACGTGGTTGAGACCCAGCTTTTGCACGGCGTCCGCAACGCGCCCCGGCTCGAACGCGTCAAGGGTCTGCGGCTTGCCGGTCGCCACGTTGCAGAAGGTGCACCCCCGCGTGCAGATCTCGCCCATGATCATCATCGTGGCGTGGCCCTGCGCCCAGCATTCGCCGGCATTGGGACAGCCGGCCTCTTCGCAGACCGTCACCAGCTTGTGCTCGCGGATGATCTCGCTCGTCTTGAAATAGCCCTTTCCGGTCGGTGCCTTGACCCGGATCCAGTCGGGTTTCCTCGGCTGGGCGTTGGTCGGACGATGCGCCTTTTCAGGGTGGCGCTGGTCGGGAAGTTTCAGGTCGCGCACGATATTGCCCTCTGAAGTCATTTTACGGTCTGTTGAAAACATAGTCCATGGAGGCGCAGGTTGCCAGTCATTGCGATGATGCGTCCTGAGCCGCGCCGCCATGACCGGTTGCCCCATCGTGGATGATCTTTTGGTCCGCATCCGCTGGAAGCGTCGCGATCAGGTCGGTGCCGACACCTGTCAGAAGCTCGGCCAGTTCATCGAACCAGAGCGCGGTTTCGGTGCTGGCCCGGCGGATGAGCGCGATCTCGCGGTAGGGCTCGGGTGGGGCAAAGCGCTGCAACTGCAGGCCCGGGGCCGCGCGCACCTCGGTGGTCGCCGCGATTTCCGGCATCAGCGTCAGCCCGAATCCCGCAGCGACCAGCCGCGACAGCGTGCTCAGCGAGGACGCGCCCATGTCGATCTGGGCATGCCCGCGCCCGCGTCCGCAAACCTCGAGCGCCTGATCGGTCAGGCAATGCCCGTCCTCCAGCAGCAGAAGCGAAGTTTGCGCCAGCGATGTCGGACGCAACACATCGGCCCGGTCCGCGATCGTGGCCAGCCGCGTCGCGCTGCCCGCGACAAGGAACCTGTCCGCGAAAAGCGCCCGCGACTGCAATCCCTCATGCGGCACCGGCAGCGCGAGGATCGCCGCGTCGAGCTGCCCGGCCTGAACCTCGGACACAAGCTGATCGGTGCGCGCCTCGCGCACCTTGACGTCGAGCGAAATGTCGCGGCTGCGCAGCGCCTCGAGCACACCCGGCAGGATATACGGGGCCACCGTCGGAATGATCCCCAGCGACAGCCGCCCCGCCAGTCCGTCCTGCCAGCGCGCGGCCTCCGACAGGGCCTGCATTTCCGTCAGGACCCGCGTCGCATGATCCAGAATGCGGCGGCCGAACGGGGTCAGCACGATATCGCGCGCCCGCCGCTCGACCAGTTGCGCGCCAAGCGACGCCTCCATCTCGCGGATCTGCACCGAAAGCGCGGGCTGCGAGACGTTCACCGTCGCCGCCGCACGCCCGAAATTGCGCTGCTCGGTCAGCGCCTTGAAATACGAGAGTTGCCGCAGCGTGATGTTCATGGCGTGACCTTACGCACCGGGGATCCTGTCGCAAGTGCAAATGATAGCCGGACGCGCCCGAAAGTCCCGTCCGGTCAGCGCGCAGGTGCTATTCCGGCTTCCCCACATTCTCGGCAAAGGATGTGCGGAAGGCCGCCTGCTGATCGGCGTTCGCCTCGGTCTGCTGCTGCGCTTTCCAGTCGTCATAAGGCATGCCGTAGAATATCTCGCGCGCCTCCTCCTTGGACATCTCGATGCCGCGCGCGTCGGCGGCCTCCTGATACCAGCGGCTCAGGCAGTTGCGGCAAAAGCCCGCGAGGTTCATCAGGTCGATATTCTGCACCTCGGGGCGTTTTTCCATGAGATGCGCGCGGAGCGTGCGAAACGCGGCGGCTTCGAGCTCTGTTCGGGTCTGGTCATCCATGCGTCGTCTCCTCTGTCTGGTGCAAAGATGAGACGCGGAGGCCGGGCGCGCAAGCCCCCTCAGACGCCCACACGGTCCGCCACCTCCTGCAGGATCGGCGCAAGCCGCGCGGCCCAGCCCGCCTGCGCCTCGGGCGTCTCGATCAGATCGTTGCGGACCTCTATCAGGATATTCGGTCGCTCATGGGCGATGCCGTGGCGCGCGATCGTGTCGCCCGGCAGATGGCCGCCATAGGGCTGGTTGTCACCCACGCAGAGATCCGGCTCGGCGCGCAGGCGGGGCAGCATGGATCCGGCAAGCCGCCGGTCCGCGGCATAAAGCAGGGCGAGATGCCACGGGCGCGGCGGACGGCCCCGCAATTGCCGGGTGAAGCTGTGGATCGAGACGAGCACGGTATCGTCGCGCCGGGCCGCCAGTTCCGCAAGCGCGGTATGATAGGGCCGGTAAAGCCGGTTCAGCCGGCGCGCCAGCTCGGCGGCATCGACGTGACGATTGGCGGGGATGACGGTGCCGTCATACAGCTTCATCACCAGCGTCGGGTCATCCTCGCCACGGTTCGGGTCGATCACCAGCCGCGAGAAATTGGTCAGGATCGCGGGACCGTTCAACGCCTGCGCGAGCGACCGGGCCACCCCCGCCGCCCCGACATCATAGGCGATGTGGCGCGCCATGTCCTGCGCGCCGAGACCGAGCGTGCCGCCATTGACGAAGTCCGGCACCGTGTTGGCCGCGTGATCGCAGACCACGAGAAACCGCGCGGGCCGGTCCGCGCCCTCGATTTCATAGGGCTGATACATCATCGGGTTGGTTTTTCCTTTGAACTTCCTCTAGGACAATTGCGTGGGATTGTGAATTGCGCGATACGCCGCTCGCATGCGATGTTAGCGATAACAAGACGAGAGACCATACGAAGGAGCACAGATGAGACGCCACCGCAATGTCAAGATCGTGGCCACGCTTGGCCCCGCCTCTTCGGATTACGACACCATCCGCGCGCTGCACGAGGCCGGCGCGGATGTCTTTCGCCTCAACATGAGCCATGGCGAACATGCCGACATCGCCGAGCGCCACCGCATCATCCGCCAGATCGAAGAGGATCTCTCCAGCCCGATCGCGATCCTCGCCGATCTTCAGGGCCCGAAGCTGCGTGTCGGCGCCTTCGCGCGCGGCGAGGAAGAACTGGCCGAGGGGGCGCGTTTCCGGCTCGACCTCGACACGGCCGAGGGCGATGCGTCCCGCGTCTGCCTGCCGCATCCCGAGATCTTCCAGGTCCTCGAGCCGGGGGCGGATCTGTTGGTCAATGACGGCAAGATCCGTCTGCGGGTGACCGATTGCGGCGAGGATTTCGCGAACTGCGAGGTGATCGCCGGTGGCACGATCTCGAACCGCAAGGGGGTCAACGTGCCCGACGCGGTGCTGCCGCTCGCAGCGCTGTCGGAAAAGGACCGCGCCGATCTGGAGTTTGTCTGCAACCTCGGGGTCGACTGGCTGGCGCTGAGCTTTGTGCAACGGCCCGAGGACGTGAACGAGGCCCGCACGCTGGCGAAGGGGCGTGCCGCGATCCTGTCGAAGATCGAGAAGCCCGCGGCCGTGAAAGCCTTCGACGACATTCTCGCGGTCAGTGACGGGATCATGGTGGCGCGCGGCGATCTGGGCGTCGAATTGCCGGTCCAGAACGTGCCGCCGATCCAGAAGCGGCTGGTGCGCAAATGCCGTTCGGTCGCCAAGCCGGTGATCGTCGCCACGCAGATGCTCGAATCGATGATCGAATCGCCGATGCCGACCCGCGCCGAGGTCTCGGACGTGGCCACCGCGATCTACGAAGGGTCGGACGCGATCATGCTGTCGGCGGAATCCGCGGCCGGCGATTACCCCGTCGAGGCCGTCACCACCATGGACAACGTGGCCCGCGAGGTGGAAAGCGACCCCACCTATCGCGAGGTGATCGAGGCGAGCCGCCGTGCCGACCGGCAGACCGTGGCCGACGGCATCGTCGCCGCCGCGCGCGAGATCGCCGAGACCACCGATATCAAGGTGATCTGCTGTTATACCGAATCGGGTACGACCGCCCTTCTGACCGCGCGCGAACGACCGCGGGTGCCGATCATCGCGATGACCAGCCTGCGCGGCACCGCACGGCGGCTGGCGCTGACATGGGGGGTCGATTGCGTCATGACCGAAGACCTGACGCGCTTCAAGATGGCGGTGATCAACGCCGTCGCGGCCGCGAAGGCGCAAGGCTATGCCGAGGAAACCGATCAGATCATCGTGATCGCCGGCGTCCCCTTCAACGTCCCCGGCACGACCAATATCCTGCGCGTCGCCCCCTGCAAGGAAAGTTTGATCTACGCCACGGATCCGGGCTAACCTGCCGTTCATGGCGGCAGGCAGGGATAGGCGATGGATACCGATCTCGCGCTGAGCATCGGAATGGTTCTGGCGGTGGTGTCGGTTCCGTCGCTGCTGTCGGCCTTTTCCGAGGCGCGCGCGCCGCGCTTTGCGGCGGTCATCAGTGTCGTGGCAGGCGCGTTGATCCTCTGGGCGGTGACCACCACGCCCGGCGGCTACAGCCTCGGGGATCTGCCAGATGTGCTGATCTCGGTGATCGCCCGTTACATCCCCTGACAGGTCCGCAAATCCGCTCCGGCCCCTTGCATGAGGGCCCGGCAGGACGTATACGGCGCTCTCAATCCGCTGGCCCGGCCCGATGTGGCATGCCGAGGCCTGCGATCCAACCGACCAGTATAGGAGCCGGAAATGCCCAAGATGAAGACGAAGTCGAGCTGCAAGAAGCGATTCAAGATGACGGCTTCTGGCCGCGTTGTGGCCGGTCAGGCCGGCAAACAGCACGGCATGATCAAGCGTACCAACAAATTCATCCGCAACGCGCGTGGCACCAGCACGCTCAGCAAAGCCGACGAAGGCATCATCAAGCCGATGATGCCCTACGCACGCTAGGCCCCCAGGAGGATTTGAGATATGTCACGCGTCAAAGGGGGTGTCGTCACCCACGCCCGCCACAAGAAAATCACGACGGCTGCCAAGGGTTATTACGGCCGTCGCAAGAACACCTTCAAGGTGGCCGCGCAGGCCGTCGACAAGGCCAATCAATACGCGACCCGCGACCGCAAGAACCGCAAGCGCAATTTCCGCGCGCTTTGGATCCAGCGTATCAACGCCGCGGTGCGCGCGCATGATGAAACGCTGACCTATTCGCGCTTCATCAACGGGCTGACGCTGGCCGGGGTCGAGGTGGACCGCAAGGTGCTCGCCGATCTGGCCGTGCACGAGCCCGCCGCCTTCGGCACCATCGTGGATCAGGCCAAGGGCGCCCTGCCCGCCTGAACGTACCGCCGGTCGATAAAAGAAAACGCCGTCCGAGGATAAGCCCCCGGACGGCGTTTTCATTTGAGCATTCAGCGCCGGTTTTCAAAGGCGTTCAAAGATCCTGCACCGCGGCAACGCCCGGCCCGAACGCCGCCGAGATCTGCGCCACCTCGATCCGCTTGCCGGTGTCCGGCCCGTCCGCGGCGCGCGCCCCGGCGGAATAAATCCAGTCGGGGCTGCCGGTGATCTCCTCGCGCAGCACCTGCGCACCCCGGCGGACCCGGACCAGATAGCTCTCGCGTTCCTCGCCAAGCGGCACTTCGGGCGTGTCCCAACGATCGCCGCCGATCCGCGTGCGCCGGATCCACGTGACCAGCAGATCGCCATCTGCCTCGGCCACCCACAGATGCACCGGCGCATAGGGGCGCAGACCCAGGCCATCGAAGGCGATCACCGCGTGCCGGTAGGCCGGGTCATCGACCGGGCGCCCGCCCGGACCGATGCGGTAGTGCCGGGCCTGCCCGCGCTGCGCTTCGGCCAGTTCGATCTGCTGCGGCACACCGTCGAGCCGGACGAGGATCGATCCCGCGGGCCACGCCGTTTCCCCCGCCGCTTCGGTGCCCAACTGCCCGCGCAGCCGGTGGCGCAGGACATAGGTGTCGGGGGCGACCAGTTCGGCGTCGCGAAACTGGAACAGCTCCCACCCGCCGGGCGTGCCGTCGCCGATCGCGCACAGGTTGGCACCGCCCAGAAACGCGGCCGCGCTCACGCTTTCCAGCGTGCCGAAGCGCATCTTCACGAACAGCCCGTCCCCGCGATCCACCAGCCCGCTGCGCGCCGGGAACAGCGGCGACTCTGTCAGCCCCACGGTACTGCGCGCGGCGATCAGCGTGTTCAGCCGGTAATTCGCGTCCTCGTCCGAGCTGTAGATCGCCGCCGTGCCGGGCCACGGATCGGCGGTGATCGCGACATGCGGCGCGTGCGGCACCTCCTCGCCAGTCAGAAGCGGCAGATCCAGAAACAGCGGCGTCACCGGACCGGGTGCCACAAAGGGGCGCAGCCGGGCGGGCGCGTCCTCTACCAGGATCGGGCGATAGCTTTCGGGATCGATCCGCACCGCATCGACGCGCTGCGCATTGCCCATCTGCTCGACCCGGTCGATGCGAAAGCGTGCGCCGCCCGAATCCTCGGGCAGCTCAACGACAT